>Ga0209599_10000502_pt1 | contig 24984 bp, 26 predicted proteins | sample Shrwel_input2_FT_FD_187534 | JGI IMG/M metagenome (GOLD analysis project Ga0209599, IMG submission 187534) | Subsurface microbial communities from deep shales in Ohio, USA - Utica-3 well 1 S input2 FT (SPAdes) (version 2) ... | reverse complement strand
CAATTTGTATTCACCCAGTTTTTTGTATTCTGCAACAATGTTTTTAATATCTGCATCTGAAAAATTGTGGTGATCTCTGAATTTTAAATGTTTCACCTTCTGAGAAAACTTAGCTAGATGATCTAGCAGAGGCTTCGGATTGGCAATTCCTGTAATCAAAAGAATGTCGTAATAATTAAGATTGTTATCCGGAAGAATTTTGTCTCTTGCGTATACATTTTCGTCATATCCAATAGAAGAAAAAAATACTTTCTGATTGTAAGAAGGTTTTATTCTGGAGATATAATATTGTTTCTTTTCTTCGGTTAATTCATCCGGACATTTGCTGACCATAATGATGTCTGCACGGCTTGCTCCGGCTCTGGATTCTCTTAAATCACCTGCGGGAAGAAGATGATCTTTAAAATAAGGATCATTAAAATCGGTCATCAAGATATTGAATCCTGCTTTTATTGCTCTGTGCTGCATCGCATCATCCAAAACAAGCACATCAAGATCCATATCATCAATCACTTTTCTGGCTCCGGGAACTCTTTCTTCGGAAACTGCAATGACAAATCGGTTTTTGAAACGCTCAAACAATTGCATCGCTTCATCACCCACCGTTTTATAATTGCTGTCGTAGTTGGTTACATCGTATCCTTTCGTCAGTCTTCCGTAGCCTCTGGAAAGTACACCGGTTCTGTAATATTTTGACAAAAAAGTTGCGAGATACATCACCATCGGAGATTTTCCGCTTCCGCCCACAGAAAGATTCCCGACATTGATGATCGGAGTTTTGAATTTCGTAGATTTAAATATTCCCAGATCATACATACTGTTTCGAACTCCCGTAACCATGTGATAACCGAGGGAAAAAGGATAGAGATACCATCTTTTCATACGTTTGCAAAAATAGCAATTTTCGGGTGTATTTTTATTCATTTTTAAATGACTTTTCAACATTTATTATTAAAATTTCATTCTGAGGTATCATCAAATTAGAGTATTTTTGTACGTCAATTTTACTATTTTGAGATATTTTATAGAGTTTTCATACAACGGAAAAAATTATTTTGGGTATCAGATTCAGCCAAAAGATGTTTCTGTGCAGGAAGAATTGGAAAAAGCGCTTTCTACCATTTTAAGAGAAGAAATAAAAACAGTAGGAGCGGGAAGAACCGACACCGGTGTGCATGCAAAAAAGATGTTTGCACATTTTGATACAGATCAGGTAATAGACGATCAGCTTTGTCACAGATTGAATAGCTTTTTGCCTGCTGACATTTCAATTAAAAGAATTTTCCCTGTAAAGAAAGATTTTCACGCACGGTTTGATGCTACCTTCAGAACGTATGAATATTATATTTCTTTAGAAAAAAATCCTTTTACACAAGATTCTGCATGGCAACACTGGAGGAGAAATTTAGATGTATCTAAAATGAACGAGGCCTGTAAAATTTTGTTTGAATATGAAGATTTTACAAGTTTTGCAAAACTGCACACCGACAATAAAACCAATCTCTGCAAAATTTATAAAGCAGAATGGGAACAAACTGGAACTGAGTTGAAATTCACTGTTTCAGCAAATCGTTTTCTTAGAAATATGGTAAGAGCAATTGTAGGAACGATGGCTGAGGTTGGTGCAGGGAAAATACAACCTGAAGACTTGAGAAAAGTGATTGAGAATAAGAATAGAAATTCTGCAGGAACTTCTGCTCCCGCTCATGGCCTTTTTTTGGTAGATGTGGGATATGAATTCTAACTGATTATCAAATACCGTTTTGTCATTCCGCAGGAATCTAAGCAGGAATATCATCCTTCTATTTAATGAATTGAGATTCCTGCGGAGTGACAAGCTTTATACAAAATAAATTTAATGTTAACTATTCATTTTGTAAATAAAGCGAATCGGTAATTTTGTATGACTATTTCATGAGTTGTAAAGGCTGTAAAGTTTTAAAGTCTTATTTTTGCATAGAATTTTCAAATTAATTCTTTACTTCAATTTCTAAATGAAAAAACAAGATACTTGGGCAATTGTAAAGAGGCTTTTCTTCATTGGTATGAAGTTTCGTTCCTGGTTCATTTTTACCCTCATTATTTCTATCATATTATCCATCGTTTCTACATACAGACCGTATCTTACCATGCAGATTGTAGATAATGACATTACAAAGCTTAAAGATAAAGCTTTGATGATGAGACATATTTATGCTTTGGTGGGTTTGGTATTTGCAGAAACTGTTTTAAACTTTTTTTTGGTTTATTTTTCTAATTACATTTCACAAAATGTTATTCGTGATATTCGTGAACGATTGTATAATAAACTTATTTATTTTAAAACGGCGTTTTTTGATAAAACACCAATCGGACAATTGGTAACCCGTGCTGTAGGAGATGTGGAAACCATTGCTACCGTTTACACAGACGGTTTTCTGATGGTTTTTGGTGATGTATTGAGAATTGTTTTTGTTTTATTCATGATGTTTCAGGTAGATGAACATCTGAGTTATATTTCTGTTGCTATTTTACCTTTAATGGTATTTATTACCAGATTTTTTCAGAAAAGACTGAAAAAAGCTTTTGGTGATGAGAGAAACTGGACTTCCAATCAAAACTCTTTTGTGCAGGAAAGATTGGCAGGAATGCCGATTATTCAGGTTTTTAACAGACAGCAGGCAGAATTTAAGAAGTTTGATGATATTAATATTACCCTGAAAAGTGCTTTATTGAGAACAGTTTTTATTTTCTCACTTTTTTTTCCTGTGGTTGAATTAATTTCTTCACTTTTTATAGGTTTTGTACTTCTTTACGGAGGATATATTACCATAAAAGCGGGAGTGGTGATTGCATTTATTCAGTATATTTCGATGTTAATTCGTCCTTTGAGACAAATTGCAGATCGTTTCAACAATATTCAGCGTGGTATTGTAGGAGCAGAAAGAGTTTTGGGAATCATGGATGAAGATTATGCAATGCAGAACACGGGTAAAGTTTCCAAAGATCATTTTGAAGGTAAAATAGAATTTAAAGCTGTACGATTTGCGTATGACGATAAGCAGGAAGTTTTAAAAGGAATTGATTTTAGCGTAAATCCAGGTGAGACCGTTGCTATTGTTGGCGCAACAGGAGCCGGAAAATCTACTATTATCAGTTTAATTACAAGATTATACGATATTAACTCCGGTGAAATTTTTATAGATGATGTAGAACTGAAAGATTATGAATTGTATAATCTGAGAAGTCATATTGGTGTTGTTTTGCAGGATGTTTTTCTTTTTCATGGAAGTATTTATGAAAATCTTGCTTTTGGAGATGATCGTGTGACTTTAGAAAAGATAAAAGCAGGTGCAAAAGAAATCGAAGTCAATGATTTTATCGAAAGTCTTCCCGGCGGTTACGAATATGTGGTGAGCGAAAGAGGCTCTTCTATTTCATTGGGACAAAGGCAGTTGTTGTCATTTTTAAGAGCTTATTTATCTGATCCTAAAATCCTGATTTTAGATGAAGCAACCTCATCAATCGATCACGAAAGTGAAAAACTAATTCAGAAAGCTACTGAGAAAATTACCAAAAACCGTACATCTATTATTATTGCACACCGACTTTCCACGATAGAAAAAGCAGATAAAATCATTGTGATGGATCAGGGTAAAATCGTAGAAGAAGGAAAACATCTTGAACTTCTTGATAATAACGGCTATTATGCGACTTTATATAAAGCTCAGTTGAGACACGAGATTGAAGCTGAATAGAATTATAATCCGTGAGGAGTGAATCCCAGATCTTGTTTCCAGGAATCTCCGTACTTTTCTGTGAGAATTTTGGCAACCAGCTTGTTGTTTTCCTTTGCCTTTTCCGACATATATTTTGTGATTACACAGTTTTCATACATTACTTCAACATTATATTTTTTCTTGAACTCTAAATGATTTCTGGACATAATTCCGAATTGGATAAAATGAGGTAAAATTTCCTTATTTGGAGTTTTTTCAGATTTTATTTGAATGTTTTGCTGACCGAATTTGCTTTTCTGTGCAGAAATTGTACTGAAGCTTGCCAATAAAATTAAGACAGTAGATAGGTTTTTCATAATTATTTTATTTCTCAGTTGGATGGTGAGAAATTATTTTAGTTAAATCTTTCGTCATTGATTTACAAGTTTTATTGTTGTTTCTGAAATTATTTTCATCGCAAAAACCACATTTGTTAACATTTAGTTCATATGCTGTTTACTTTTGATTAATAAATGTACACTTCGGTATATTATTTGTATTAACAGTAAAACTTAAAAAATATCACTACCCCTATCGTTAATTCAATTTAAATTACTAAATTTATTAAATAATTAACTGTTTGCTAAAATTTAGAGGGGTTGATTTGATAATTATCACTTATTTTTTAACTTAAAACAAAATATAGAAGATGAATAATATTCAAGACGAATTTCAGGTATTAAAAGAAGAATTGAAAAAACTGAACATCAATGTACAGAAAGTTGTGAAGGTAGGAAACGGAAGTATGGATTTTCATGAAGTTTTTTACAGATCACCAAGATATGACGATGTAAGAACAGTATATGTACAGCGACACACACTCGATCATCTTATCGAGAAATTTAAAGATGCCTATAAATAGAAATACCGTTCACTTTATGTGAACGGTATTTCTTTATAATGATGAGGAATTAAAATCTGTATCCTAAAGAAAATCCGCTACGGAAACCAGCCCACGGTCCGTCTAATTTTATATTGGCACCATTAGCATTCGTTTCTACGGTATAATCTATAAATGGAATATCTAAATTTTCAATCTCTTTTTTCAATTCGTTCTGCATTTCAGGAGTTAGAATAATATTGCTCGTTAAACTGAAATTTCCTTTTCCGGAGCCATAATGCGCTCCTGCAATCCAGAAGTCTAATACAAAGCTGTGTTGTTTATTCAGGAAAAACTGAGCTCCTACCATCAATCCGCCACTGTTTCCATTTGCATCTCCCAACCCTTTGAGAGGAATCGGAACTGTTGTTCCAAATGCTGTGTAATCGTACGTGTAATCAAAAGTATTGGTAGAAACTTTTGAATATCGGTAATAAGGTGCAAAGTAGAAACCTTTACCATATCCTTCACCAATATAAAACCTTGGTTCTATGGTAAAATTGGTCGCTTTTATCTTAAGATTCTGAAAATCTTTTTCATCTTCTTCACTCAAAAAAGCATTCATAAATGGAACTTTTCCTTCAGCAACTGTCCCAAATCCAACATTGATTGCAAACCACCGATTGATTGATCTTTCATAGGAAAGATTAATATTTCGAAATGCATAACCTGTAATATTGGTTTTTATAATATTCATCTTATCTTCAGGTACTGTATTTACTTGTGAAGTAGACATTTCTTGTGCGTATACTCCGGATATGTAGAAGCAAGAAGCAATGATAAGTAGTTTTTTCATGACAATAAGTTGTGATTGTTTTAATGTATTTATAGAATGCTAAATTACAATTATATTAAAACAAAAACCGTTCTAAAAATTTAAAACGGTTGTATTTTTATTGAATTATTTAAAGATAATTACTTTTTGATAAATTTTATACTTTCAGGTTGTGCTTTATTTCCTGAAACTTCAATAAAGTATGATGAAGGCGGTAATTCTGAAACCTGTACTTTTCCAGATTTTAAATCTGATGTTTTTATAAGTTTACCATCTAAGCTGTAAATATTGGCTTTAGAATATTTGGAAAGATCTCCTTTAAATTCAATAAAATCCTGTGCGGGATTTGGATAAATTTTAAATGCATCTTTTCTGACAAAATCTGAGGTCGAAAGAAAAGTTTCGTTCAGAGCCTGAGCAAGATTGGTTGTCTGTGGAGTTCCCTGAACTGTAATTGCCGCGTTTGTAGTACTTAGCAAGGGAAATTTGTGTGCGCTGTCATAATAAGCGTATGAAGTATTGACGATAGTTCCAACAGAAAATCCAAATACCGTTAAATTAAAGTTCTGTACAGATTTTATTCTTAAAACATTGGTGTACGTTTTAGCACCTATCAAAAGTGTTCCCTGAGCATCACCTGTTATATTGATCGTTCCGCTGAAGTTTCCTGAACCTGCAGTGGCTGAAAAAGTTCCTGCAGCTGTATCACTTTCCGAATAACCGAAAGCAGCAGGATAAGTAATGAAAGTTCCGTTATTCGTGGAGAAATTAAGAGTAGCATCTGGAGTTACCAAGCCTGTGATTTCCAGCTTTGTTGCAGTTTGTTTGTAATAAACAGTACTTCCGTTTCCTGTCATTTTAATGGTGGTTCCCGGAAATGTAGAAACTTCACTTGCAGTAGGAGCAGAATAAGTAGTTGCGGATGCAGAACCTTGTGTCAAACTACTGTTAACGAAGGTCACATTATTTCCTGTTGCAGAATTATCTACTGTACCGTTCACATTTACATTATTAATAGTCTCGCCTATTAAAGGATCGTTAAATGCTTTGGTAATCGTTGTTTGTGCTTGTAATATTGTGGTAGACACAATCACGGATAGTAAAATTTTTTTCATCTTTGTTTTTTTTTATAAATATAATAAAAAAATAAGTTGATTTTAATACTACTTGATTATTAATATTTTTTACTGATTCTTTAAGATAAGTTTAAATTATAAAATTGCGAAATTACTTTTTTAGTTTTAAAAAGCAAATTATTGGTTTGCTAAACGTTTTTAAGTTAAATATCGTTTTTTATCTTTTTAGCAACTATTCCCCAAGAATTTAATTGCTCCAAAACAGGTTGCAATGACAAGCCTAATTTTGTTAAAGCATATTCTACTCTCGGTGGCATTTCTGGATAGATGGTTCTTGTAATCAATCCATCTGCTTCCAATTCCCGAAGATGTTGGGTAAGCATTTTTTCGCTGATTTGCGGAATTTCTCTTTTGAATTCTCCAAAACGGTAGAAACCTTCTGTCATTTTCCAAAGAATGGCGGGTTTCCATCGTTTTCCCATTAATGATAAGGCAAAAATAAATGGGCAATCGTTTCCGAGTGCTTGTTCGTTTTCAAGATTTACAGAATTTTCTTTTCTTATTGTCATGTACTTACTTTTTGGTAACTACCATACAATTTGGTAACTACTTGCGAAAATAACGATACTGTTGCAACTTTGCAATCTTAATAAAATAAAAACATGAATATTAGTTTTATAGGAGCCGGAAATGTGGCTTCAAGTTTAGGAAATCTGTTTGCAAACTCAGGACACACTGTGAAATATGGAACGCAAAATCCTAACGATGATCAATTGTCTATTTCCGAAGCGTGTATTTTTGGCGAGGTAGTTTGTTTTGCCATTCCTTATTCTGCGATGGAAAACGTTTTAACAATAAATAAAGAATCTCTAAAAGGTAAGATTGTGGTAGATATCACCAATGCGATTAATATTGAAGATTGGTCGCCTTTATTTTTAGGAGAAGATAGTGGTGGCGAACAAACCGCTCGTTTATTATCTGAAAGCAAAGTCGTGAAAGCATTCAATACTATTTTTGCCGATGTAATGAAACCTGAAAAACAACAATTTAACGGACAAAAACTGACTGCTTTTATTGCATCTGATGATACTGAAGCTGCTGAAACGATTAAAAAATTAGCAGACGAAGCAGGTTTTAGCGGTTTTGTTGTGGGTGGAGTAAAAAATGCTCGTTATTTGGAAGCAATTGCCCATCTTAATATTGCTGTTGCAATGAGCGGAGGTGGAACAGATGCCGGATTTACTTATTTCCAACGTAAATAATTAAAAGATGCAAAAACCTACAATGCAAGTTTAGATTCTGTAACGTGGATTTTAGAAAACACTTGCTGGAAAATTTTGTGTCATTCTTGGGAAATGCCAGTAAAATTATAAGAATAGATGTAGTTTTCAAAGTGGCAAATTGATGCTCAAAATCTTGAGAATAATAAATTTGCCGCTTTGAAAACCATCTATTGTTTTTATCTGTTACCAATCAAAACTTTCTTTAATTCGCCTTTTTCCTGTGCCAGCAAAATGAGAACATACGGAGCAAAGAAAATAATTCCTAAAATCATTGCAGCGAATCCAATTAAAATAGATTTTCCGGAAAAATAATTGCGCCACATGATCCATAAACCGGAAAGCGTAAGGTAACTCATAAAATCTAAATTGAATTGTCCGCTCCAGCTGATGGATTTTACATTGCTGAAAAACACCGAAAACAAATCAGTGCCTTCTTTTTGAAACACGAAAATGGTATATGAGAAAACAACCAATGCCAAAGTTGATAAAAGAATTTTCAGAGAATAAGAATTGTTCATTTTTTAATTTGTTTTTTATTTCGTTGATACTAAAGTGCTTGAAAATATGTGAGAAGTGTATTTTAATCTATCGAAATTTTTAGTTTTTAGAAGCTTTCCAAAGCGGTCCCACTGCAATCAGCAATACAAGAATGTTGATAAAAGCATTGCTTACATTTCCAGATGCTACAGAACCTGCGCTATCTAAGAAAAACCAAGCCAAAAGTCCAGCCAAAACAGCTTTTCTCACTTCGTTCGGTGCTTTGTCGAATACCCATTTTTGCAAAAACCAGATACAAACTCCCCAACCAAACAAAAAACCTCCAGTTAAGGCGCTTAAAAATCGAGTAGTAGGAGCTTCGTAATTTTGCAGTCCGTCTAGTGGAAGACTTAGCAAGTCTAGTGACCATCTTGCAGGTTCTGAAGTTGGCAACATAGTTCCCAAAAAGAAAATTGGACCAAAAGAACCTACGACAATTGCTGTGATCTTCAGATAAAATTTGTGAAAAGCCTGAGTCATATTTTTCTATTTGCTTGCAAAATTAGTGCAGTCAAAGTTTAGATTATAGACGCTTGCGTACAAAAGAAAGATTTATTTTTGGGCACCTTTTTCCGCCCTCCGTTCCCGCTTTTTTGTAAATCCCCAAAGCTTTTGCCATTCCGGAATTTACAAAAAGAGCTCCACTCAGGTCGGGGCGCAGCAGCAGCAAAGTTTAGTACCTTACTATATAAAACAGGGCATTATTGAAAATATCACTCAAAATTCTTAGCAATTTTTTTCAGATTTTCAAAATAATCAGAAATCCATTCAGAAGTAATATTTTCAGGATTAATTTTAAGAAAAAAGTTTTCAAGAGCCAATTCAAAAATACTTTCCAACTGCTTTACAGAAAGATTCAGTTTCAAATCAGTTGCCCAAATTCTTACGAACTCATTCCCGATAATTTGATTCGATTTTTTCAGTGTTTCCCGAAATTCATTTTGCTGTTGATGAAACCTAAGTTGACGGTTAAAAAGTAAATCGGTTTTGTGTTCCACCAAAATTTCTATCAACTCAGGTTGTATAGTTTGAGCCAATTTCTCTTTTTCGGCAATAATCTTAGACTGTTCCAAATGATAATTCAGGAGTTCCTCTACAAACAGTTGCATATCTGCAAAATGATGATAGAATGATGACTTACTAATGCCGATTTTCTTGGAAAGAGATTCTATTTTTAGTGCCTTTTCACCCTTCAAAGCTAATGTTTCGTAACCAATTTTTATCCAAAGAGATCTTGTGTTGTTCATTATTTAATGATAATTCAATGTTTTTTAAGAAGTAATTCTGTGTTATCTTTAGGATTAATTTTTATTATGTCGATATTAAAAAACATATAAAAATCACTTTTCCCCAATTACTTTTTTCCGATGCTCCAATCCCCATTCAATAATCTGATAAATTAACTGTTTTATAGACGCGCCGTGTGTTGTCATGCGATATTCTACAATAATCGGCGACTCCTGAATAACTGCTCTTTCAATCATTTTCAGCTCTTCCAAATGTCTTAGCTCTTTGGTTAATGTGGAAGAAGTTACTTTTTTTAAATCCAGTTTCAGTTCATTGAAACGTTTTGGTCCATCGCAGAGTTTTGCAAGAATCAATCCCCGCCATTTTCCACCTATAATTTCCAATACATCGGCAACAACCAGTGCACCCCTGTTCTTTTGAAGTTACTTGCATCATAAGGTATCTTTTAAAATACTTGTATTATTTTACTACTAAGTAGCAAATGTATACTTAATATTTATCTTTGTAAAAAAAATACAGTTAAAATGAACAATTTACTACATCCTTTTTTTAAAGGAAACTTCAATTTAAAAAATCATATCGTAATGGCTCCAATGACTAGAAGCAGAGCTATTGATAATCTTCCAAACGATTTGATGGCAACATATTACGCACAGAGAAGCGGAGCAGGATTAATCGTTACCGAAGGTACTTCGCCTTCAGTTAATGGATTGGGGTATTGTAGAATTCCGGGAATATTTAGTAAAGAGCAAATTGAAGGCTGGAAAAAGACAACTGATGCGGTACATCAAAACGATAGCAAAATATTTGTACAGCTTATGCATACTGGTCGTGTTGCTCACGAAGCCAATTTGCCGGAAGGTGGGAAAGTAGTAGGTGTTTCAGGCATTAAAGCTGCTGGAGAAATGTACACCGATGCTTTAGGAATGCAGGAGCATACACAACCAGTTGCTTTATCGACAGAAGAAGTATATCAAGTGATGAACGAATATGTTTCGGGAGCTATAAATGCTGTGGAAGCAGGTTTTGACGGGGTGGAACTTCACGCTGCCAACGGATATTTGCTAGAGCAGTTTTTGAACCCGAATGTAAACAACAGAACCGACGAATTTGGCGGAAGTGTTGAAAACAGAGCTAAATTTTTAATTGAAACAGCTCAGAAAATTGCTGATGAAATTGGAAAAGAAAAAGTCGGAATCAGATTTTCTCCTTTTTCGACCTTCAACGATATGCCGACATACAGTGAAGAGAAAGTGATTAAAACGTATAGCTATCTTGCTGCAGAACTTAATACCATCGGAATTGCTTACCTGCATTTAAGCTACAGTCCGCAAATTCCGGAAAGTTTGATGAACGCATTGAGAGCAAACTTTGAAGGAACAATTATCCTCTGTAACGGATTGACTGCAGAAACCGCTGAAACGGCTTTAGAAGAAGGCTTTGCAGATTTGGTAGCTTTTGGAAGATATTATATTGCTAATCCTGATTTTGATCAGCGTTTAGAAAAAGGAACGTCTCTGAATGATCTTGATTTTAATACGTTTTACACTCCGGGAGCAGAAGGTTTTACAGATTATCCTTTTTTGAATAGTGAAAAATAATCATCATACGAATTTTATACAGCCCGACTTGAACGGAGCTCTTTTTGTGGAGCAAAGCGGAACAAAAAAGCGGGAGTGGAAGGCGGATAAAGCTGCCAAACTTAATTCAGTGATTTTAATTAACATAGTAAAAAAAAACTCAAATAATGAAAGTAATACAGTACACAGCATTCGGAAATACAGAAGTTCTGACAATTAATGAAGTATCGAAACCTTCTATAACCGATCAAAATCAGGTTTTAGTAAAGATAAAAGCTTTTACCATCAATCCGTTGGATATGAAAATCCGTCAAGGTTTTATGCAACAGGTTTATCCAATACAATTTCCTTTTACACCAGGTTTAGACGCTTCAGGAATTGTAGAAGCTGTAGGAAGCGGAGTACAGAATTTCAGTATTGGTGATGAGGTAATCGTTTCTTCAATGGGCGGAACGTATGCCGAATATTGTGTAGTTCCAGAAAAAAATGTGTCGAAAAAACCTTCGCAAATTTCTTTTGAAGAAGCAGCTGCATTGGTGATTCCGGTGACAACTGCACATTCACTTTTGGTAAATGAAGGAAATTTACAGAAGGACCAAAAAGTGTTTGTTCAGGGAGCTTCCGGAGCAGTTGGGGCGGCTTTGATACAATTGGCAAAAGCTTTGGGAGCGTATGTAATAGGAACAGCTTCGGGAGAAGGAATTGATTTTATTAAAAATCTTGGAGCAGGCGAAGCGATTGATTATAAAACCCAGGATTTTACACAACTGGTAAAAGATGCAGATTTGGTGATCGATTGTGCAGGAGGTCCCTCGCAAAATTCACTTTTTGAAGTGATGAAAAAAGGCGGAACTTTGTTGAGTATTACAATGCCGCCATCGCAAGAAATGGCAGAACAATTTGGCGTGAAAGCACAGTTTATTACGTCTGATAATTCTGCAAAAAATTTAGTGTACGGTTTACAGTTACTTAAAGAAGGTAAATTAAAGCCTTCTGTAGCCAAGATTCTACCAATGAACGAAGCTGCTGAAGCACAAAATCTGGTTTCCGCAGGCGGAATAAACGGAAAGGTCGTTTTGACTGTTGACTAATTTTTAATAATATAAAAAAATCCCAAAAAGTACTTGCTTCTTGGGATTTTTATTGAATTTATCTCTCCATTTTTTGCCAAAGCAAAATTGAAATGACGTTCGTTTATGAAACTTTTTCTATACGATGATGATCTTCAAGATCTTTCATCAATGTGAGCACTTCTTTTTTGATGAGGAAATATTTTCGGTGAAGGAAATACGGCAGCATATTGATTGCTTTTATCAGCAATTGTAAGTTGAAATCGAAATATTCTTCGTTTCTGAAATAGATGTGCTCTTTCTCAATATAATCTTTTAAATCTTTTATGTCTTTCTCGTTGAGTTCCGAAATCAGTAATGGATTTTGAAGATGAAATCTCATTTCCTGTTTTAAATTTTCTTCAAGAGACTGAAGCTTAACAAAATTATTTTTAATCTGCTCAAAAGGCGTTCTTTCACTAATAAAAGCAGTACCATTGACGAGATCTGTATAAAGCTTATACTTTTCTTCATATTGCTTATCATAATCACAAAATGACTGGTAAATATTGATGAAATTTGATTTTCGACCTTGGTTTTCAGAGATTTTCAGGAAGTAATTGTAAATATCCGAATCATTCTTCTTTATCTGATCTTTGATTTCTGCAATGGACTGATCAATTTCCGGGATAAGATTTTTAGCCTCGGAAGATTTGTATTTTCTTCCATCATAATCGAATGTTTTTAAAACAAATTCTTTATTGGCAATCGCTTCAATGGTTTTCTTGTCGTTTTCTAAAGCAATCAAAGTATATACAAGTTCTACTTTTTCGTTGTCAAAAAGAAGATCGAAATTGAGGTTGTCTGATAAAATATTTTCCTGAACTTCCGGATCAGGATTTTTATTGTCGTAATAATTATTAAAAATTTTATCGAAAGAATCTTTCTGATATTGATTTTCAAATTCTGCTTTAAAGATTTCAAATTCTAAATCTGTTCTTCCACGCTCATATTTTACGTTTGCAAAAAGTTTTGCCGTCAGTTTTTCTTCTGTTTTCTCAAAATCTTTAAAGAGATTTTTCGCAGGTTGGTCATCTCTGTCTTTTACGATATTGAGCTGTCTCAGTTTTGCCACACGATCTTCGGTGGAAGGATGCGAAGCCCACTGATTTTCTATATTCAGTTTAGATTTGTTGAATAACCCGGATTCTGCAAGCTTTACATACGGAAGATCGTATTTGGTTTCTAGTTCACTTTGATCTGCAAGAAAATTCATGACAAAAAACTGCTCTTTGTAGATGTTTTTACTCGATTGGTTTTTAGAGATTCTCGCTTCATAGAAATTGAGAACGTTATGGTAAGAATTGTTCGCAAGTTCTAATCTCAGAAGCGATTCTTCCAAAGAAACCGAGCCTGCAATATTCGCAGCAACCTCATCGGCATGAAATTCCATTTCTCTGGAAAGTGCCATGTGACGGATATTCACATAAGAATACATCTTGGCAAGAACCCACTGTATTTTTGAAGTAATAAAAATCGCAAGTGAAGCAAAAAGGGTGAAATAACTGCTGAAACTTGCAAATTTTTCCAGAGAATTTCGGTAAGATGCATCGTCATTTACCAGATTGAAAATGATCTGATTCACATTATACACATAACTTCCCACTTTCATTGAGCGTTGTGAGAAGTGTCCGAATTCATGAGAGAGAATGGCTTTCAACTCTTGTTTTGTCGTGGTATTGACCAATCCTGCTCCGATGGTAAGATTTTTCTGAATAGGAAAAAACATGCTCCAAAAACTGGAATCGTAAAATACACTTGCATTTACGTCATTTGATAAATATACTTTTTTCGGAAAATTAGTTTCTGCTTCCTGTACGATTTCGTCGATCATTTTAAAAAGTTCCGGCTCGTCTGATCTTTTAATTTCGGTAAGATAACTTCTGTCGTTGATGTGTTTTTTAAATAAAAATTTAATGATAAAATAGAAAACAAAAAGTCCTGTAGCGGCTAATCCTGCTCCCAACATCAAAGTTACAAACATTGGTTTTGCGGCAATAAGCCAGATTCCGGCAGCAATACAGGCTAAAGCCAAAACAATGGTGAAAAGAAAAATAAGAAGGTAAACAAAAATAAAAACGACTATAGAAGAAACGGCAGCTTTCGCTTTTTCTCTAAAATCCTGAGAAACCTGAATATGCATGATTATAATTTTTTACAATAATACACACATTGGTTTAATGTTACAAAAAAATCCTGCAAGTTGGAGTTAATTTGTGTTTGAATTAATTTTTAGTTAATAGTCTTTGTGTGAAAGTGGAGTAGTTGTTGAAGCCACGGATTGGAAACTAGCGAGATGTTTAAGATTTGACTGTTTTTATCCTTGTCAAGGTTTTAAACTTTGACAAGGTAAATTTTAAAATACAGCTTATTCAACAGCCTCCTTTTCGGTGAATGCGTTTGAAAATCACTTTTTGATCCCGTTCCAGATATTCGCAGGATATTATTGGATATGAATACTTTGGCGCATGAGATATATTGCGGCTTTTTATCGCTATTCTGTCATTAACTTTCAGGCTTCGTAATTGCTCAAGTTGAGATTTTTCCGCATCAAATGTTACAATATAATTTTCATTATTAATTCTGACCATTACTCCAAAACCTAATCTTGAACCTGCTGGAAGCGAAAGAGAAGTTACAACTCCATCCATATTGGTGTAATCTGTAATGTTCTTCCATATTTTATCTTCAGCAGCAAACACTTTTTTACCTTCAGAAGAGTTTTCCCATTTTTTGTACATGATTCCATCGGGAGTAGCTTCCCATTTTTTCATTGCGGCATTTTTTTCAGCGGCAGATAACGGTTTTTGAATTTGCTTCTTAGTTTTTTGACTGTTTGCTTCTAAATTGGCGTATACGAATCCGCTCACCACAATCAATGTTAAAATCAATACATACATTACTTTTTTCATGATTTTTTTGTTTATTAAGTTTAAATTTTTCTAAGTCAATCAGAAGCATACGATTTGCTTTTATTTTTCATATGCTATCAAAGTTGATGTAGCGAAAATACATTGATATTTTTCGGATTTTGAGATTTGAATTGTAAATAAAATTGTAAACTTTGTAAATAATAAATTGACAGTATGCATCTTAGTCAAAATCTTCTTTCAGAAAAGGGTAAATACCTTTCGGGATTAATAGTATTCTCTTTTATGCTTATCATCTGTGCAGCTTTCAGAACAGCAGATAATGACGATTATGATTTCGCCAAAAGGAAAGTATTACTCCGCAAAATTGGTCATGAGCTTCTTTTACAGTCGGGAGACACTACATCAAGGGTTCTTCCTATAAAAAAGATTTCAGAAAATGAATATCAAATTAGCTTTGAGAAAAATCTGACGTTTCAGCCGGACTCATTGGTAAATCTCACTAAGCGTATTTTGGTAAAAGATCCGCTTGCAAGTGATTATATTGTTAATGTTCTGAACTGTGGAAACTCTAGTGTTGCTTATGGATATTCGGTATCTAAAAATAAAAAAGATGATATTGTAGCCTGTTTAGGAAGAAAACAGCCTAAAGCCTGTTACTTAATCAATATTAAATTCAAACCAACAGGAATCGATACAACAAATAGTGCTTATCTTTTGGGCGGTCTGTCATTTTTAGCATTGATCGGTTTTGTTTTTTTTAGATCTAAATCTGTAAATCCTCAAAAAGTTTTACCTGAAAATAAGGAAACTGATCTTTTTACTTTGGGCTCGGTATCATTTGATTCTAAAAATAGAAAGCTCATCATTAACAATAAGACCATAGATCTTACCGCAACAGAAAGTAAGGTATTGCTGATTTTCGCATCGTCTCCTAACGAAATCATCGAGAGAAGCCGACTGCAAAAGGAAATCTGGGAAGATTACGGTGTGATTGTAGGGCGAAGTCTGGATATGTTTATTTCAAAACTTAGAAAGAAACTGGAAATCGATCCCAATATCAAAATTGTTGTAATACGTGGGAAAGGGTATAGGCTTGAAGTGGGCGCTTAAGAAATCAATCTCACTTAATTTCAAGCAAAAAAAAATCACAGATTGATGTTCTGTGATTTGAAGTTATTGTTCAAAGCCAGAAGACTTTGCGGAGCAGGGGAAAAGCTGGTCTGGTAACTGAGAAATACTATTTTCGTAAAAATATATTAAAATTACTTTGATAAAATTCTAATGTTATTTCATGTGGTATGATTTGAATAATTTTATTTCAGTTCCATTTATTTTTTTGATTTTTTTACTCCATACCAAATCGTATAATGTTTTTAGATCAGAGATATCTGTAGGAGTCATTTTTGATTCTTCCCCATAATTCATAATAGTAAAAGGTTGATGAGTTCCAAAAATCTCACTATTCCATTTGGTTTCAGATATTTTTGCGAAAAAATGTCTAAGACCAAAAATATGTCCTAATTCATGTGCTAATGTTTCAATCTGTTCCTCTTGGGATAAAGTAAATAATTTAGGATACAAGACTAATTTATCTCTTCCTTGTTGAGGAAAAAATGCTGATGCTAAAACGCAGCCATAGCTACTACATCTATCTGGTAATAATGTAATTTCAAAATCCCAAGTATCAATGTTTTCGGAAAATTTAATTGGGCATGCATCTCCCCATAGTAAAACAGCTTTGGAGAAAATATCTTTTATATCTATTTCAGTTTTATTTAAGGGTGAAAGCATTTTATTGATTGATTTATCAAACCGCCAATTAAGGATAACATTTTCATCCCAAAGAGGTATAAAACCTTCAGATGAATCAACTACTAATTCCGCTAAATCTTTATTGTCTGGTTCCATGTATCCTTTAGAATCGGTGATACATATTTTTTTATTACCATAAACGTGTAGCGTCTCATTAGCTGGTAAAAAGCTTTGAAACTCTTGATCTGAAATTTCAGAATGTATTGATTTTTTCATAACAATTTTTTTATTATAAAGATATATTGTTATTTAACGGTTTGTCAATTACCCTTTTGTATGAGATTTTAGCTATAAACAAAAAACCGCTCAGAAAAAATCTGAACGGTTTTAAATTTATATTGTCTCAGCGACACGCTGTTACATCATTCCCGGCATTCCACCACCCATTGGCATAGCTGGTTCTGCGCTCTTAATTTCAGTAATTACACACTCAGTGGTTAATAGCATTCCAGAAACAGAAGCTGCGTTTTCAAGGGCAACTCTTGTTACTTTCGTAGGATCAATGATTCCTGCTTCAAGCATATTTACGTATTCGTCAGTTTTAGCATTGTAACCGAAATCTGCAGTTCCTTCTGCCACTTTAGCAACGATTACAGAACCTTCACCTCCTGCATTAGCAACGATTTGTCTCAATGGCTCTTCGATCGCTCTTTTTACGATTTTGATTCCTGTAGTTTCGTCAGCATTGATTCCTTCAAGATTCTTTAAAGCGTCAATAGCTCTTACCAAAGCAACACCACCTCCTGCAACGATACCTTCTTCTACAGCTGCTCTTGTAGCGTTTAATGCATCATCTACTCTGTCTTTTTTCTCTTTCATTTCAACTTCAGAAGCTGCACCTACATACAATACAGCAACACCACCGGCTAATTTAGCCAATCTTTCCTGTAGTTTTTCTCTGTCGTAGTCTGAAGTGGTCGTTTCCATCTGAGCTTTGATCTGGTTTACTCTACCTTTGATCTTGCTTTCTTCACCACCACCGTTTACAATTGTTGTGTTGTCTTTATCGATCGATACTTTCTCAGCAGTTCCCAACATATCCAAAGAGATATTTTCCATGGTGAAACCTTGCTCTTCAGAAATTACCTGTCCTCCAGTTAAGATCGCGATATCTTCCAACATTGCTTTTCTTCTGTCACCAAATCCTGGAGCTTTTACCGCAGCAATTTTAAGAGAGCCTCTTAATTTGTTTACTACTAAAGTTGCCAAAGCTTCACCTTCAACTTCCTCAGAAATAATCAATAAAGATTTTCCACCCTGTGCGATTGGCTCAAGAACTGGAAGTAATTCTTTCATTGAAGAGATTTTCTTCTCTACTAAAAGGATATATGGATTTTCAAGTTCAGTTAACATTTTCTCAGGATTCGTCACAAAGTAAGGCGATTGGTATCCTCTATCAAACTGCATACCTTCTACAACGTCTACGGTTGTATCAATACCTTTTGCTTCTTCTACAGTGATAACACCTTCTTTACCTACTTTTCCGAAAGCTTCAGCAATTAGAGAACCGATCGTTTCGTCGTTGTTTGCAGAAACTGAAGCTACCTGCTTCACCATTTCTGTAGAATCACCTACTTCTTTAGACTGTTCTTTTAAGTTCGCAACAACAGCTGTTACAGCTTTGTCGATTCCTCTTTTCAAGTCCATTGGGTTTGCACCTGCAGCTACGTTTTTAAGACCTTCTCTTACGATAGCCTGTGCCAAAACTGTAGCAGTAGTAGTACCGTCTCCTGCTATATCATTGGTTTTGGAAGCAACTTCTTTTACCATTTGTGCTCCCATGTTTTCTACTCTGTCTTCAAGTTCGATTTCTTTTGCTACAGAAACACCATCTTTAGTAACGTGAGGTGCACCGAAAGATTTTTCGATTACTACGTTTCTGCCTTTTGGTCCTAAAGTTACTTTTACTGCATTAGCTAATGCATCAACTCCTCTTTTTAAAGCGTCTCTTGACTCGATATCGAATTTTATTTCTTTTGCCATTTTGATTTGATATTAGATGTTAGATGTCAGAAGTTAGACACATAACATTTGTTTTAATTTGATTTTAATTTGAATACTCTGAAATCTGATGTCTTGTATATGGAATCTATCCGATTACTCCTAAAAGGTCTCCCTCTTTTACAATTAAGAAATCTTTTCCGTCTAATTTCAATTCAGAACCTGAATATTTTCCATAAAGAACTTTATCACCTACTTGCACAGTTGTAGGCTCATCTTTTTTACCAGGACCTACAGCAACTACAGTACCTTCTTGTGGTTTTTCTTTTGCGGTGTCCGGAATAATAATACCTGAAGCTGTTTTAGTTTCTGCAGCGATCGGTTCGATCAAAACTCTGTCTGCTAATGGTTTAAAGTTTACTGACATAATATTTTTATTTTTTAATTATTTCTGTTTCGTAAATCTCTAAATCTATGCCAACGAGCCTGAAACAGACTTTTGGCAGATTTTTTTTAAAGATGTGAAATTTTGGCAGAAAAAAAATATTTTCACTTCAGATGCAATATATTTAAACAAAAATGCTATGTGTTTCAAATTAAATGATATTTTTGCGTAAAAATTATGAAAACTAATTCAAAATGAGGAAAATTTTATTAATTGCTGCAATGAGTCTTTGTGGTATGAGTGTTTACTCTCAAACTACTGTTGAGCCAGAATTTATTGGTGAGTGTATGTTGTTAAAGCCTGACCAAAGTACAATACTTTTAGAAAAACATATGACCCAAACTCGTTCAGCTATGAATGCGGGTATGGTAATAACAGGTTTTGGTAGTGTGAAATCTAAGTTGCAGATTGAAGGTTGCTGTTCTACGACAAAATTAAAATCAGGTGATGATATTCAGTTTATTGTGCGTGCTGTAGATAACAATACAGACCCGATGGCGATTATTAAAATTTTTGAATTCGATTCTAATAAAAAATTCAGAAGAGCTGAGATCGCATCTGTAAATACTTTTGGAACTACAAAAACAAATAAATTACATTATCTCAATTTTACAGGAAAAAAATATGGGCAGAGTTCTTATCTTATCACTTTAAAAGATAAATTACCTGGTGAATACGGTATCACGGTAACCAATCCGAACTCGCTTGATGAGAAAAGTACCATTATTGCTACATTCTCTATTTTATAGAAAATAAAAAGCCGTTTCAAAATAGATGAAACGGCTTTTTCATAAAGTTAATTGGAAATTAATTTTTCTTTCCTGCAGCCTGCATCGGATTTACTCTGCCATTTGCGCCACCTCTTACTGCGCCTTCTTGTCTTTGCTTAAACACCTGAAATTTTGAAGTCTCAGAAGAACTTCCGTCATTGCTCCAGAAATTATTTGAAGTATCAATATCTGCTGTTTCCTTCATTGGGTCTAGCTGAATTGATTTTAATTTTTTATCAAAATAAAACGTTTTAGAAACTCTCTGTTCGTTTTGTCTCCAGATTTGGGCAGAAGATTTGTCTTTTAGCTTGGTTCCGTCTTCAAACGTAAATTCAAGAATAATAGGCATTACCAAACCGCCTTTGTTTACAAAATCTATCTGATAAGCAGTGATGTTTTTGAATTTATCCTGATCTTTTTTATCCAATGAGCTGTTTCCTTCTGTTTTGATGCTATACTCTTGATTTGCATCTACTTTTTCCAGACCTCTGTCGTAGCGGTAATAAAAATCCTGGAGATCTTTATCTTTCTCTACTTCAAAGGTGATGGTTTTATCTTCTCTATTTCTGATTTTAGAAATATCTTCAAACTCATTTTGCAAAGGCTTATCAACTTTATATTTGATTTCTGATGAAAGTCTTGGGGTTGCATCAAAATCTGGAGTTGCAATGGTCACTTTATCGATTGCGATGTCTACAGGATCTGTTCCGTAGAACCAGCCTCTCCAGAACCAATCCAGATCTTCACCACTTGCATCTTCCATCGTTCTGAAGAAATCTGCAGGTTCAGGATGTCTGAATGCCCATCTTTTAGAATATGTTTTGAAAGCTTTATCGAAAAGTTCTCTTCCCATAATGGTTTCACGAAGAATATTTAATCCCGTTGCAGGTTTAGAATATGCATTTGGACCAAACTGAATGATGTTTTCAGAATTGCTCATGATGGGTTCCAACTGATCTTTCGGAAGTTTCATGTAATCAACGATTGTCCACGCCGGACCACGCTTTGAAGGGAATTTATTGTCCCATTTTTCTTCCGTTAAATATTCTGTGAATGTATTTAGACCTTCATCCATCCAGCTCCATTGTCTTTCGTCAGAATTAATGATCATCGGGAAAAAGTTGTGTCCTACTTCATGGATAACAACTCCTATCATTCCGTTTTTTGTACCTTCAGAATAGGTTCCATCTTTTTCGGTTCTCCCGAAGTTGAAACAGATCATCGGATATTCCATTCCGTTTGCTGCTTCCACAGATTGTGCAACAGGATACGGATACGGAATCGTAAATTCTGAATACGTTTTAATCGTATGAGCAACCGCTTTCGTCGAATATTTTTTGTACAATGCATAAGCTTCTTTCGGATAGAAACTCATTGCCATTACTTTGTTGTTGTTTTCAGGGATTGTAACTCCCATTCCGTCCCAGACAAATTTTCTTGAAGCTGCCCATGCAAAATCTCTCACATCTTTCGCTTCAAAAATCCATGTTTTTCTTTGTTTAGAATGATTTTTTTCTGCTTTTTTGGCTTCATCCAAAGTCACAATTTCTAAAGGCTCGTTTGAAGTTTGCGATTTTTTGTATCTGGATAACTGCTCCGGAGTTAAAACCTGATCGTAATTTTTACATTCTCCTGTTCCGCCAATAACATAATCTGAAGGAACATTCATAGAAACTTTATAATTTCCGAAAACTAAAGCAAATTCTCCTCTTCCTGTAAACTGATGATTTTGCCAACCCTGAAAATCACTGTAAACACACATTCGCGGGAACCATTGTGTAATGGTATAAACATCATTTCCGTCTTCTGCAAAGTTTTCATAACCGCCACGACCTCCCATTTTCATTCGGTTGGGAATGTTGTAGTTCCAGTCGATTTTAAAAATAAATTTTTCGCCCTTTTTCAGAATCTTTGGCAAATCGATACGCATCATTGTTTTGTTGACAGTGTATTTCAGAGGAGTTCCGGAAATGTCTGTTACTTTCTCCAGATTTACACCATATCCGTTATCTTTTGAAGGAAGTTCGGTTGTTTTTAATTGTTGATCGTTCGTAGACCTTGGAAGGGTAGAGGAAAACTGATAATCTGCTTTTTTAACTGTAGACTGTTGATTTTCGTCGAGTTGAAGCCAGATGTAGTCTAGATCATCAGGAGAATTGTTGTAATAGGTTACCGTTTCAGAACCTTTCAGATTTCTTTTATCCTCATCAAGATAAGCAGTGATGTCATAGTCGGCTCTGTTTTGCCAATAAGCATGACCGGGAGCTCCGGAAGCCGTTCTGTAAACATTCGGTGTAGGAAGAATAGTTCCCAATTGTTCAAATTTATTTCCGTGGTTACTTCCAGGATTGTTTTGAATGTTCTGAGCCGATAAGCCCGTATATAGAAATACCGAAAGTGCAGTTACTTTTAGTTTCATACGATGATGTTTGTTTTTTTAAGCCACATAGAATTGCTAAATTGTAAGCATAATACTTCAAATAAAAGCAATATCGTCTGTGAAAATTTAAGAATTATCAAATATAATAATAAGTAGTTGAAAACTTCTAAAAGTTTCATGCTTAAAAAGGAATTCTTTCTAAAGTCATTTTTAATGATAATGCAAAAACTCCTGATGAGATGAATAGAATCCAGTCTTTTTTATTGATTTTGAATACATTAAGTAATATAAAAAGAATGATTAATATTGCAAAAACAATCACAATTTGTCCTGCTTCCAGACCAAGATTAAAGCCCAAAAGTGGTACTGCGATGCTTTGGCTTTTTGCAATCATTACTCTTGCGGTGTTCGCAAAACCCAATCCGTGAATCAAACCAAAGAATAAAGCGAGATAATAATGTGTTTTATCCTGATTCTGTTTTTTATTTTTCATTAAAATATTTCCTGCTGCTGTCAAAACGATTGTTAAAGGAATCAAAAACTCGATCCATGCTGAAGGAAGTCGCACAATATCTAAAATACTTAAAGCTAAAGTTACAGAATGTCCTATTGTAAAAGCGGTTACAAGAATCAGAATTTTTTTCCATTCTTTGAAAGAATAAACAGCGATTAAAGCCAAAACAAAAAGTTGATGATCTAATGCGTCTAAAGAAATAATGTGTTCCCAACCGAGTTTTAAATAGAATAAAAAATCCTGCATTTTGATGATATTTTTTAAAATGCGATGATACAAAATTTATTTTAACTTTGTATAAAATTCAGGCATTATGATTGTCAATATCGAGTTGGAAAATTCTGAAGATTTTGTTTTTATTAAACAGCTTTTGGAAAAGATAAAAGGAGTAAAATCGGTTTCTGTGCAAAGCGAGTACGAAATGATTGAGGGAGTTCCTGCTTATGTTTATGAACAAATAGAAAAATATGCAGACTCTGTAAAAGAAGAGGACTGCATTTCTTCGGAAGATTTTTTTGAAAATGCCAGAAAAAAAGCATGCGAGTTATATTTACGAAAGTAGCGATCAGCTCTTACGAAGGTATTTTAGAGTTTCTTTCGGAAGTTTGGACTGAGAAAGAAATCGGTGTTTTTATCAATGATGTTGAAGATATTGTGAATCAATTGAGAGACGGGAAATATACAATGTTTTTAAAGTCAAATCATAAAACCAGAAGCGCGCTCATCGGTAAAAAGCACGTCAGAATGTTTTTCAGAAAGGAAAATGAAAAACAAATAAAAGTTCTTCTGTTCTTTGATATGAGACAAAATCCTGAAAAAATAATTGAACTTTTAAAATGAAAAATATACTATTTCTGCTTTTTGTCTGCTTTCTTTCGTTTTCGTCATTTACCAAAGTTAAACATCCTTATCATGTAGGTTCGGTAGAAATTCATTATAATTCCAAATCAAAAACATTTGAAATTACCGGACGGTTTTTTCTTGATGATCTTGAAAACGGTTTAGCTGAAAAATACGGAAAACCTTTTCATTTTAATGATGAAAAATATAAAGCTCAACTCAACTCAGCTCTGAAAAGTTATTGTACAGAATATTTTAAACTGAAAACGAATAATCAATTTTTGAAAGTAAACTACGTAGGTTATGAGGAAGACAGTGAATCTGTGAATGTTTTTCTGGAAACTGAGACCGTAAATAATCCAAAAAAAGTGGAAGCTGCAGTGAGTTTTCTATATAATTTGTTTGATGATCAAATGAATATTGTACACATTATTGTAAAAGGAAATCGGAAAAGTGAAAAACTGACATATCCGAATCGCTATTTGTTCCAGCAATATTAATTCTTATTTCTGAAGCTGCAATAGTGCGTTTTCAGCTTTCACATGAGCTAAAAGATCAGGAAAAAAATCGTTGTAACATTTCTGCAAAACATCTTTGTTATCTAAAAAAGCCTGAAAAACAGGGAGGTCTTTATCTAAATATTTCGCTTTATTTAAAACATTCTGGATACTGAATTTTATTCCCCAGTCTTCACGATAATTAAACAACCAATCATCGTGTTCCATTTTTGTGAGCATTCTTTTGAAATTTTCAGATAGAAATTGCTCATTTTCATTTAAAACCCGGTAAACTTTCAGGGAGTGTTTCTTCCAGCCTTCTAAAGAATTTAAGCTAAAATCTGTTGCCAGAAAATAATCCATCGAAACATCTATAAAAGCTCCTGCGTAAAGCCTTACAAGCGGACTGAAAACTTTTTTTGCCTCATGAATTGCAGGGTGAGAATCTGTAAAAGTATCGATTGTTCTATGCAAAGTAATCCCATCCTGAATATCTTTCGGGAAATCATACCGCTCACTGTTCCGAATAAAATCTTCGAGAAACTGCCCGACAATTTGTCCGTCATTGAAAGTGAGAAAAGAGTGGGCCAGAAAGTTCATATTGCAATTTAACACTATAAAATTAAAATCCTCCAAATAAATAAAATTATTCGGAGGATATTGATG
>Ga0209599_10000497_pt1 | contig 25127 bp, 16 predicted proteins | sample Shrwel_input2_FT_FD_187534 | JGI IMG/M metagenome (GOLD analysis project Ga0209599, IMG submission 187534) | Subsurface microbial communities from deep shales in Ohio, USA - Utica-3 well 1 S input2 FT (SPAdes) (version 2) ... | reverse complement strand
GGTACCGACCATTTAGATACAACAAAGTATCTTGAAACCGTTCAGACGAGTTTAAGCGGACACCCGACTCAGGTTGAAGACAACGTAACACTGAACCAACCCACCGATGTTTCACTAGTGGATCCGGTATCCGATGGTTTCCAGGTGGAGTTTGCTTCAATCAATTTAAATGGTAACGTCCTTTGTAAGAATGGTGCAAGCGGTTCTTTTACAACGGTCGATGGTAAAACGGTAACGGTTACAAAAGGTATTATTACGAACATCTATCCTTAAGGAGATTAAATTATGGCCACAAGTTATGTCAACACAGATTGGGTAAACACAGTTACACAACAAATTGATCAGATTCCGGATTGCAATGCTCTTGCCGAATTGATTCAGAAGGTTGAAGCTGTAATTAAGGCGCAGTTGGAAGCGATGCTTCAGCAGATTGCCGACCTTGCTAAATTAGCCATCCCGCCAACAAACCTTAAAAAACTCATTAAATGGGCAAAGGATCACTGCGCCAAATATATGCAGATGTATCTAAATGCCGTTGCGACATATACGGCACTGGTGAAGGCGTATGGAGACCTTCTAACCGCGATTCAGAATAAGCTGAATAACCTTAAGTGCAATATCCAGATGCCCAAGATAGAGGATATAGCTCCGAAACTTGAGGACACCGAATTGTACCAGACGGTCAACGGAGTCCTTACTATACCACAACAGATACAGACGGAGATTACTTCTGCCGGAAATCAAGCTACTGGTTATATTGCGTCCAAGCCGACTCTCGACCGTCCGAATCCGTAAGATAAACATCTGGAATTTTGTTATAAATAGCATCACTCCACATGGCAACCATTCGACCACAGAATTATTCTGACTACAACGTCACCGACACAATTTCGGCTGTTGTATCCAAGAAATCTCTGTATACCGATTTGGACCTGAGTTTGGCGTTGGATGGGGTCACGGGAGGCGACATTGTGCCTCTTACCGACATTGATGCCGTTGTTTATGCCGTAAAGAATCTTGTTCTTACCAATTTCAACGAGAGACCATTCCAACCCAACCTCGGTGGTAATATCAGCGGTATGTTATTTGAACCGGCTGATCGTCTTACCATTGCCTCTCTGCGTAACGCTATTCACTACATTCTTGAACGATATGAACCACGTGTCGATTCGGTGGGAGTTGATGTCGTAGATGATTCCGACAATAACCGTTATGGGATTACAATATCATTCAGAATCATCGTACCCAATCGTTCGGTCGATATGACCCTCTATCTTCAAAGACTTCGCTAATCTACCACCATGGCTCAATTCAACGTAACCGAACTGGACTTTGATAAGATCAAAGACTCCATCAAAGATCACTTCCGTTCTCAAAGCAAATACAATTCTTGGGACTTTGACGGTTCGGGTTTATCGCTTCTGCTTGACATCCTTGCGTACAATACCCATTACAACGCAATGGTCGCGCATCTTTCATTGAATGAGACCTTTTTGGATTCGGCTCAGATTCGCGGTAATGTAGTTTCACACGCCAAACTTTTGGGTTATGTTCCACGTTCCTTTACTTCTTCAAAAGCAGTAATTAGTTTTTCGGTAACCGCAGGTGTGACACCTCCGGCATATCTTCAGTTGGACAGAGGAACCCGTTTTACCACAACTCTGGACCAAGTATCGTACACATTTGTCGTTCTGGAAACGGCATCTGCACCACTGCTGGGTGGCGTCTATACATTCTCCAATATTGAGGTGACGCAGGGAACTCTGAAACGTATGCTTTACAGAGTTGACAACTCCTTGGAGAATCAGAAGTTTACCATCAGCGACGACAATATTGACACCAATACAATGCGTGTCCGTATTAAAGCCAACGAAGAGTCAAGTGAATACGCAATCTATACCCGATTCACCACGCTTGTCGGTATCAATGAAACCTCTCAGATTTACTACCTCCAAGAAGATTCTCAAGGAACCTATGAGATTTATTTTGGCGATGGTGTGTTGGGTAAAAAACCTATTTCAAACAATATTGTAGAAATTGAATACGTCTATACCACGGGTAAGACTGCCAACGGTGCAACAACCTTTACGGCAAGTGATATGGTCTCGGGTTATAATGTAACCTCCATTTCTACGGTAACAGCTTCATACGGTGGTGCAATTCGTGAGACCATCGAGTCAATCCGTTACAATGCTCCGCTCACCTTTGTGGCTCAGAATCGTGCCGTAACAGCCGATGATTACCGCGCATTGATTCTAAAGAGTGTGGGTTATATTGAAAGCATTTCTGTTTGGGGTGGTGAAGATGCAGAGGCTCCCGACTACGGAAAGGTCTACATTGCAATCAAGCCAAACGGCGCCGATTTTCTTACTGCCGATCAAAAGAACAATATCATCGGAAATGTGCTGAAGGGCAAGAATGTTGTATCCATTACTCCGATAATTGTTGATCCGCAATACACGTATCTCTCGCTCGATGTGTATTTCAAATACAATCCAAATCTTACCGACCGCACAAAGATTGAATTACAAGGGTTAATCCGTAATACTATTAGCGAGTACAACGATAACAATCTAAAGAAGTTCGATGGCGTTTTCCGTTTCTCTCAATTTCTCCATGATATTGACAGATCGGATCCATCCATCCTGAATTCTACTGCACGTGTGTTCATGTATAAAGACATTACACCAAATCCGGCAGTAAACAATTCATTCATCCTTGAATACTCGTCGCCAATCTATCAAACAACATCGAACGAAGACATCATTGAATCTTCTTCTTTCCTGATTAATGGTGTTGAACACTACTTCGGCGACACACCTATTGTTGGAACAAACAACCGTACCGTATACATCTATAAAATTGTAAACGGTAACAGAATTAAAATCAAGGATGCTGGTATTATTGAACCGGCTCTGGGTAAGGTTACGCTCACGGGTTTTAGACCCGACAACAACTCTCCGATTCGTATTACCGTGGTTCCAAATTCAAATGACCTTGCTCCAAAGAGAAATCAACTCCTGGAGATTAATCTTTTAAGTACCTCGGTTATTGGTGAAATTGATACAATTGCAGTTGCCGGTTCTGCTGGTGCAATTAACTATACCACAACTGCTCGCCACCGTTAATCATGCCCCATTCAATTGAGACATTAGCAAGTACGCGTCGGAAGACTAAGGAGAATGTCCGTGTTGAGTCCTTAGTACCAAGCCAGCTGCGTACATCTTCGGCCCGTCTTATTGAATTACTGAAGGATTATTATACTCATATTAATGAGGTGGGTCAGACCAGCTATGAGTTAAACTCGATCAATAATGCCAGAGATTTGGATATTGCTGAAAGCAAGTACGTTGATCTAATTCAAAAAGAAATTGCTGCATCAATTCCAAAGACGCTCCAGAATCAGATTCTTGACAAGGTAAAACTCTACAAGAATCTAATGCACTATTATTCGGTGCGTGGTTCCAGCGATTCGATTGTTCTTTTCTTTAAGATTCTGTTTAATGATACGGCTGAAGTGTATTACCCCAAGGGTGATATGCTGATTCCTTCTTCCGGAACATGGGATAGAACTGGTCGCCGTCCCGTCTATGACCAATCGGGAAATTTTGTCAGTTACGAACCGGGTATTTACACTACAAATAAGGGCTTCCTATCCGATACCATCAAGCTTCAGGACTCGTATTTCTACCAACAGTTCTCATATGTAATTCGTACGGGTAACAATGTTGATGCTTGGGAGAACCCATTTAATAAGTTGGTCCACCCAGCCGGGTTCATTTTCTTCGGTGAAATTGTTATTTTCCTAGAAAACATCAATCAGTTTTCTGTTACAGATGATGCAGGTAAGGATGCCCAACGTATCCTCAGTTCGATGCACCGTTTGCAACCTGGTCTCATTGGCGACGAAGACCTTCCGGTCAATGTGTTTGTTGGTATGCCCGACACTCAGGCACTCATTCAATTCCCGAATAAGAACTCGGCAGAAGCATATCTCCGTACAACCTTTACGGCGGCTGGCAAGTTTACCAATATCAAATTCCAGGTTACCGCTGGTTATGTGGGTACCGAATTTACGGTTCTTATCGACCAGATTCCAATTGAAGCAACCAACTCGGAGCATCGCAATATGCTCAAGACTCGGTACAATTCAATTGCCCATTTCTTTGACCCAGGTACATCAATGTATTCTTATGCAAACTATACAGTCCAGGACACTATAAATAATGTTGTACCTTGGAATAATGTCGGTTCCGATATCCAAATCACTTCCTAAGATAACTTTCTAATATGGCAGCAATCATCACCTCAAACTTCCGCACGGAGAATGCCAACAACTTCCGTGACGCCATCGTCAATACCGACAATAGCGTGTATCTTTTTGTTGGTAAGTCCGACGCTTGGTCTGATGTCATTACCGACAATACGGATACCGAAGCACCAAATCCAGCCGATAACATTGTTAATGTGAACGATGCGTGGCAGAATGCCATTGCAATGAAGCGTGCGACTGCTTCCGACGTGATCAATATCATTCCACGTCACGATTGGGTTTCCGGCAATTTCTATCCAGCCTGGGACGATGCCGATACCGATGTTTATTCCACAGATTTCTATATCATCACCGATGAATTTAAGGTATACAAGTGCATTAAGGCTCCAGCAGACGAAGCTGGTTCGACTGTAAAACCAACCCAGACCAACGTAAATCCAACAGCCGAAGCCGATGGATACATTTGGAAATATATGTTCACCGTATTCACTACGGAAGCAACTAAGTTCCTTACCAATTTCTACATTCCGGTCAAAACAGTAAAACTCCCGCTATCCGGCGATGTTAATGACCTTTCTGCCGATGAGCAAGTAAAATATGCTTATCAGAATGACTCTGAAGCTCTTAACGGTAAAATCTTCCGTTATGTAGTTACCAACGGTGGTTCAAATTACACCGTTGCTCCTACGGTCAATGTGTTTGGTGATGGTTCGGGCGCCGTTGCAACCGCAGTTATTTCAGGTGGTGTTGTAACCGAAGTAAAAGTTACCGGCACAGGTTCTACTTTCCAAACCAATGCAGGATCCGGTTATAATGTTGCTTATGTAACACTCACCGGTGGTAACGGTACCGGCGCAACTGCCCGCGCAGTTCTCTCTCCCGCAAACGGACACGGTACCGATCCGGTTTCCGAACTCGGTGCATATTATATTGGTCTTCGTATCCGTCTAAACGGTACTGAAGGCGGCACCGATTTCATTGTAAATAACAGCTTCCGTCAAATTGGTATCGTGAAGAATCCATACTCCTATGGCACAACGGATATTGCAACCGATACAACTCTAAGCTCATTAAAGGGTCTTCAGTTCAGTGCTCATACCGGACTTGAAGTTGGCGATTATATCACCGGAACAAATTCTGGTGCAGTTGCTTTCATTGATTCCTATGACGCAGATACCGGTATTGTTCGCTATCATCAAAATGATAAAACTGGTTACGATGCATTTGAACTGAGCGAAGGTATTACAGGACACACTGGCGGCACGGCTACCATTGCATCAAGTGCTGGTCTCCTGGATCCAGAAGTTCAGCCATTCACTGGCAATGTTCTTTTCCTAGAAAACCGTGCTCCGATTAATCGTTCGGCTTCTCAGATCGAAGACATCAAGGTCATCATTGAATTTTAATCTCTAACATGCCACTTAAATACTACGACTCAGCTCCATATTTTGACGATTACGACCAGACAAAGAATTATCAAAGAATTCTTTTTCGTCCTGGTTATTCAGTTCAAGCACGTGAGCTAACTCAAATGCAGACTGCGCTTCAGGCGCAGATCGACCGCTTTGGTCGCCATGTATTTAAAGAAGGTTCAGCCGCCGTAGGTGGTCTTGCTTCTCTTGATGTCAAGTTTGCGTATGTAAAACTCGAATCAACCTTCACCTATGGTGGTAATACTCTCATTGCAGACAATTATTATGAAGAGTTAATTGGTACCACTGTTACCGGTCAGACTTCTGGCATTACTGCAACCGTAGTTGATGCAACTGCTCCGACTCTCACCGACCCTCTTACCATCTTTGTTAAGTACACTTCAAGTGGTAATGACAATGTACAACAGCTTTTCACTCAGGCAGAAGACCTTCTTTCGGATGGTGATATTGTCCGCCGCGTTCGCTTAAAACCATACACCGACTTTCCTGTTGGTTATGGTAGCAGAGTTTCGGTAAATGAAGGCGTATTCTTTGTTTCCGGCAACTTTGTTTACACTCCAGCTGCAACAATCATCCTGGAAAAGTATATCGTTGATGCCGATGCTCGTGTAGTTTATACTGTAAGTGAAAACATCGTGACATCCGCGGATGATTCAACACTTACAGATAATGCTCTTGGTTATCCAAATGAAGCTGCTCCTGGCGCTCATCGTTATCAGATTGAGCTCACTCTGGCAAAACAGCCTATTGCTCTTGCCGACCGTAACGAAGCTAACATCATTCAGCTTCTTGTTGTGAAAAAGGGTAAGGTTGCAGCAACTGCTCGTACAGCATATTCCGAACTCGGAGATGTTCTTGCTCAACGTACATATGAAGAATCCGGCAACTATACCGTTCGTCCGTTTCAGATTAACATCCGCGAACTGCTGAATGACAATACCAACGGCGGTCTTTATACCGTAACTCAGCTTCGCGATCAATACGCTGAACTCACGAACAATACACTGGCAACCACCTACGGTGAAAATCGTCTTGCCGTTGGTCTTGAACCATCCGTTGCATATGTAAATGGTTATCGTATCCAGCTTGAGCAGACTGCGTATATTGAAGTAGAAAAAGCACGCGACGAAGGTTACTTCAATGCTGCTTCGATTCTTGCTTCATACGGCAATTATGTTATTGTCGATAATGTCACAAGTCTTCCGGACATCAATACATTCGGCAAGATGACGCTCAAGAATGGCGGTACCTCTGTCGGTACTGCAAGAGCACGTGCTTTTGAATATGATTCTGGTACAATTGGCACTTCCGCAGCCAAATACAAACTATATCTTTTTGATATTGTAATGTCCACCGGTTCATTTACCGATGTCGACAATGTATACCATTCTTATGGTTCTGCTGCCGCATTTGCTGCCGATTTAGTAAATTCTACTATCTACGACACCGGTGCAAATTCCCTGCTCTTCCGTCTTCCGGTCAATACTGTACAATCGCTCCGTACATCGGATGATTTAATTGATACCATCTATCAGGTTAAAAAGAAATATGACCATCGCCAGACCGATGGTGTAGGTAAGGTTACGATCACAACAAGCAGCGATGAAATCTTTGAGAATAACAGCTCAAACGATTGGACCGCAATTCTTGAAACCGATGGTTCCGTATTGCCAGTTGTATTTGATACCTTCAGCACAACATCCGCCACTCTTGTATTTTCGGGACACAATAATGCGTATGTACATGTTATTGCTCCGACTCGTAGAAATCTCCGTGAAAAGATTAAGAACTTTGTATCCGATCACGAAGTTGCAATTTCTTCTCCAAATACTACTCCTGGTGATACCGACAGTCTATTAGTTACCGACCTTTTTGCGGTAAAGGCTGTTCATATGTCGGCAAATTTCTCGACAAATGCAACTACATCGGATGTAGATATTAAGGACCGCTATTACATTGACAACGGTCAGCGCGACAATTTTTACGATGTTGCTTCGATCCAGCTAAAGTCAAATGCTACGGCTCCGACCGGCAGAATTCTTGTTGTTCTTGATTACTTCTCTCATCAACCAGGAGATTACTTCTCGGTTGATTCATATACCGGTCAGGCTGAATATGGTGATATTCCATCATTCCAATCTTCCAAGGGTATTGTCCAACTGCGTGACGTAATTGACTTCCGCCCAACAAAGGCAACTTCCGGAGACAATTTTACCGGAACAGGTTCTTCTGTTGTAAGCATGATCCGTCCGACCTCGATCATTACTTCCGACATCCAGTATTATCTTCCACGCATCGACAAAATCTTCGTTGATAAGAACGGCAAATTTGGAGTTGTAAAAGGTATTTCTTCTGCAAACCCAGTGGCACCAGAGGATCCAAAGGACGCAATGGTTCTTTATGTAATGCGCCTTGGTGCATATACCTTCAGTGCAGCCGATACAATTCCGAATATGATCGACAATAAACGCTACACAATGCGTGATATTGGTAAAATCGAAAAGCGTGTTTCAAAACTGGAATACTATACCTCTCTGTCGCTCCTTGAAAAAGAAACAGCAGGAACCCAAATCTTTGACGGAGCCAATGTCCGCTACAAGAACGGTTTTGTTGTTGACAGTTTCTATGGGCACAACATTGGTGCAATTACCCACCCAGATTACAGTGTCTCAATGGATAAGGCTCAGGGTCGCTTGCGCCCAATGTTCTATGAAGACAATACTCGTCTTGTCTGGAACGAAGGTTCCTCAAGCGGTCTTCGTAAAACCGGATCGCTCCTTACACTGAATTACTATCAATCGAAATACATTGAGCAGCCATATTCATCATATGCCGAGTTCGTGAATCCGTACAATGTATTCAGCTGGACTGGTGACCTTACCCTTTCTCCAAACACGGATGAATGGAAAGAAACCCAACGTGCTCCGGATGTTGTGATCGACCAGACCGGTATCTATGATACACTGGTTCAGATGCTGGATTCTTCTGGTGCAATTGGTACCGTATGGAATGAATGGCAAACAAACTGGACCGGAAGTTCACAAAATGTGGATACCCAGACAACGGTATATGATGGTAACCCATTGATTACTGTTACCGATACTGCGACAACAATCACCACAACCACCACAAGCAATCTAGCTCGTAATGGTGTTCGTACTTCTATTGTTCCAGACACCATCACCACAAATATGGGTGATAAGGTAGTTGAAGTCAATTTTGTTCCGTTCATTCGTTCGCGCAAGATTTACTTCAAAGCAAGCCGTATGAAACCAAACACAAAGGTGTATGCCTTTTTTGATGGTATTCCTATGGCCGATTATGTCACTGAGGACACCTTTGTAAGCTATTCTGGCAGCACCGATTCCTCAAATTATTTTAATGCAACAGGTCACCCGGACGGTAGCTCAAATCTTGTTACCGATGCAAACGGAGACCTTGAAGGCTCATTTGTAATTCCAAATACGGGTGTCCTCAAATTTAAAACGGGCGAACGTATTTTCCGACTTACCAATAGTTCTACTAACGACATAAAAAATACGGAAACAAGTGCCGAAACCGTTTATTATGCTCAGGGTATAATGAATACGGTTGAGAATCAGGTTGTTTCAACACGCGTTCCTCAGATCAGTCGTAGCGCGGTTAATGATCAACGTGTTACCGTTGACAAACATAGCAACACTTCTGTTTCACAGACTTACGAGTGGCATATACCTAATTCAACTCAGCCTGTTCCGACTCAAATTGCACCAGGCTCTGTCGGCTTTCCAGAGGGTTCGGGTCTTCCTCCTCCTGATCCTACACTTCCAGAAGAATATGATCTTTTAGAACCTAGCATCGGCGACGGTGCAGGCGAAGTTCCAGATTGGCCAGAAATTGGTGTTACGGGTCCAGATAATGCTGTACCTAGCAATACCGTGGATAGTTGGCCATCACCCGATTGGTGGTGGAAACAGCAAGCTGGATTCCAGGATCTTTACATTGACCCTCTTGCCCAATCGTTCATCATTGATACCCCTGGCGGCGTATTTGCGACATCCCTTGATATTTACTTTGCTCAGAAGGATGACACTGCTCCGGTAACCGTGCAAATTCGTACAATGGTTAATGGTGCTCCAACTCAAACAGTTGTTCCATTCTCGCAAACAATTAAGGCTGCAGCCGACATTACTGTTTCAACCGATGCTTCCGCTGCCACAACATTCCTATTCGAGTCACCTGTATATCTAATGCAGGGAGCAGAATACTGCTTTGTTGTAATGTGTAACTCCGACAAACATAAGATTTATGTTTCGGAACTCGGTGAGTATGATATTACAACTCCTTCGTACCGCATTACGAAACAGCCTTACAACGGTGTAATGTTTAAATCGGCAAATGCTTCTACCTGGACTCCAGAACAGACCAAGGACATTAAGTTCACCCTTCGCCGTGCAGCATTTGCTCAGACGGGTGAAGCAGTGTTCAATAACGTCACGGTTCCAGTTCGTTCTCTGGATGTTGATCCGATTGAAACAACCAATGCTTCCAATATTGTCCGCGTGTACCATAAGAACCACGGACACTTTGCCGGTTCATCATTTGTGACTCTTGCAAATGTAACTGCAAATTCTGGTTCTGCTCTCAATGGTATTCCGGTATCACAATTGAATACAACTCACACAGTTGTATCCGCCGAAATTGATTCATATACCGTTCAGGTTTCCACTAGTGCTACCTCAAGCGGTCGTGGCGGAAGCCCCGATCCATTGGGCTCGGGTACCGGTGCAATCCCAGCGGTAACTGCTACTGAAAATAAAACATTCAATGTAGCACATCCTATTGTTCAACAATCCATCATTCCGGCTACCGACATTGCTTGGGCTGCAAAGGTGACTACCGGTAAATCACTTGCCGGAAGTGAAACACCTCACGTGGTTTCTGCCTACGTTGATCTTAAGGTCAATGACAATACAGAGTTCACTCGCCCTCAAACAATTGTTTCGGCTCCGAATGTTTCATCTCTTTCTACTGGATCACATAGCTTCATCTTAAAGGGTGTTATGTCCACGGCAATTGAAAACATTTCACCGGTAATTGACCTTGACCGCGTGTCTGTTGTTACAATCGCAAATCGTATTGACAACCCAATTGGAAGTTCGGCTTCTGGTTACAACGTTGTTCATAACTTTGTGGCTGAAACTGAAGCAATCGGCGGCTCGGTACTTTCAAAATACATCACCCGTAAGGTTGAATTGAATGAACCGGCAACTGCTCTCAATATCTTTACTCTGGTCAACAAGCCATCGGGTACCGGTATTAAACTATGGTACAAGGTTCTTGCCAGCGGTACTGATACCAACTTTGAAACTCTTGGTTGGACCCAAGCAACTCCGGATACTGCAATTCCTACATCCGACAATCCAAATGATTTCACGGAGACTCAGTATTCAATTACCGAAGCAATCCTAGGAGTTGAATTCACCGCATTTGCCGTAAAGATTACCTTTACCTCGGAGAATTCATCTAAGATTCCTACCTGCCGCGACTTCAGAGCCATTGCCATTACCTAATGAGACCAATGATTCGAGCAACAGTTGTGGACAATCCTACCCTAGAACGGGATATGTCCACAAATGCCGTAATAAATAAGAACAAGAATGAGTATTTTCGTAGGCTCCAGGTTAAAAAAGCCAACAAGGCTAAAGACCAGGAACTTGAAACACTTAAATCTGAAGTCTCTCAATTAAAAGAACTTGTACAATCACTGTTAAACACTTCCCAAAATGGCAACAATCGTTAATCGCACGGACACATTTGAAGCATGGCGCGTAAAAACCAATCTAATTGGTGCGGCTGCTGGTGACCTCAATGATCTGGATGTTCGGATCGTATCACGTGGCACTATTGTTGCAGCAACAAACGAGCTTCAAGGCGACATTGGCACCATCGGCAGTCTATTACCAGCATTTATTGAAAGAAACAATCTTGTTGGCTGCGTCAATGAATTAAAACAACAACTCATCTCCTTCGCCACAGAAAACATTCTGAGCGGTGACGGTCTTACGGCTTCAGTTGTAAGTGGTGTTGTGACACTGTCGAACAGTGATAAAGGTTCAACTCAGAATATCTTTAAAAAGATTGCCGTTTCCGGACAATCAAATGTTGTTGCAGATAACAATGATGATACCCTAACGCTTGTTGCTGGATCCAATATCCAAATTACAACAAATGCAACTTCGGATAGTATTACCATTACCGGTACAACTCCTCTTGCCAATAACTCGACCGTAAATGTAACTGCTGGAACGGGTCTTTCCGGCGGCGGTAGTTTTACCGTTGACCAGGCAGCCGGATCAACTATCACACTCGCAAATGCTGATAGAGGTTCTACACAACATATTTTTAAAAATATCGCTGTTCAGAATCAATCAACGGTTGTTGCGGATAGTAATGATGATACACTTACTCTGGTTGCGGGTCAGGTTGATTCAACCGTCGGTATCACAATTTCTACGGACATTGCTAATGATACAATCACCTTCTCGCACGCAAATACATCTTCTGTTGCAAATGTAACTGCCACAACTCGTACGTATGTTACGGGCATCACTTTTGATACATACGGACACGTTCAGGCTGTAACAACCGGCGCCGAAACCTACGTTGCAAATGATGGTACTCTTTCACTTGCCGTTGCCGGTACGGGTCTCACTGGTAGTGCTTCATTTACCGCGAATCAAGCCGGAAACACAACCTTTACTGTAACCTCAAATGCTACGGCATCGAATACAGGTGGTACAATTGTGGCGCGTGATGGTTCTGGTAATTTCAGTGCCGGTGCTATTAGTGTAACTTCAATTACGGTTCCAGGAACCGGTGGTATTGCTCAATATACAGGTTCATCATCCAGCGTCTTCAATACGATTGGTGCAAGTTCAACCAGCAATTTTGCTTATGGTTGGGATGGAACCAATGGTTTAATTTCAACATACAATCAGAACAGCCCTCTGATTCTTAAGGCTTCCGGTGTTTCTTTTTATACCAGTGCAGGTAACAATCAGCTTCAGGTAAATTCAAACGGAAGAACGATTGTTGGCGTCAATGGTGTCGACCGCGGTGCTTATACTTTCATTGTTGATGGCAGCCTTTATGTTCATGGGGCAACAACCTTAAACAATACTCTTGCGGTATCGGGTGCAGCCACTCTTTCGGGTGGCGTCACTGGCGGTCTTGCCGTTACAGGTGCAATTAGCGCAACTACTACTCTTGCAGTTACCGGTGCAGCCACTCTTTCGGGTGGTGTTACAGGTGGGCTTGCGGTTACCGGTGCTTTAAGTGCAACAAGCGGTCTTTCAATTACCGGCGCAATTACAGCAACGGGTGATATTACCGCAGGTTTCTCCGATGATCGTCTTAAGGATCGTTTTGAGAACATTCCGAATGCTCTGAATAAGGTCCTTCAGCTTAACGGATTCTATTACACACCAAATAAAATTGCTCAAGAACTTGGTGCCGTAAACAACGGTCAGGAAGTCGGTGTCTCTGCTCAGGAAGTTCTTTCTGTTCTTCCAGAAGTTGTAAAAGATGCTCCGATTGATACATCATATATGACCGTTGATTATTCCAAGATGGTACCACTTCTTATCGAAGCAATCAAGGGTCTCAATGCCAAAGTTGAAAGTCTTGAAGCCCAATTAAAGAAGTAACATGCCGCTGCCACAGTCATTCCCTCTTTCGGCATACCAGGTTCGTACAGAACTGAATATAGGTTCGGGTTCGTCAATTTCAATGCTGTCGGCAGCCGTCCGCACACTGTCGGGTCAGTCAAGCGGTGATGTTAAATTCTCGGAGCTTTTAGGGAAATCAAATTACAATACCAAGGCGACATTCTCCTTTATTGATGATATTCAGTATTGGACCGTCCCGTCCGGCATTTATACGGTTCGTGTTAAATGTTGGGGCGCCGGTGGCGGGGTCGGATTCATTAGTACAACAGGAGGGCGCGGCGGTTATTCTCAAGCAGAATTTGCTGTTACTCCCGGTCAAATTTTAAATATCGTCGTTGGCGGTGGTGGTATTAGCGGCGATTTAGGTAATTCTGCAAGATATGGTGGCGGAGGAGCCGGTACCGGTGGCGGTGCAACGGGTGGTGGTCTATGTTCGGTTGTCCTGGGTACCACCTGGGGAATTTATGCTGGCGGCGGTGGCGGAACAAATGATGCCAATGCAGGAAGCGGTGCTTTAACTGCAGGAAATGGTGGCGGCGCAAATATGTCGGGCGGTAATGCAGCCGATTCATCATTTGGAAATGGCGGCAAGGGTGGTACCGTAAGTGCCGGTGGCTCTGGCGGTAACAATGATTTTGGTGGTACTGCTCCAGCAGGATCCTATTTGGTCGGCGGTAATGCAGGCAATCTTGCTTCGGGCGGTGGCGGCGGCGGTTATTATGGCGGCGGAGGCGGTGGGTCACCCGGTGGTTCCGGTGGCGGCGGTTCCGGTTATGTTTTTAATGGTACAAATGTCATTGGTTTAATGGCGACGGGCTATGGAGCTCCAAATAATACCGATGCAGATTATCCTGGCACCGTGGGAGAAGGATCAAATAGTTATAGCGGTCAGGGTGGAAACGGATTTGCGGTAATTAGATATTGATATAAATAGAAACAATCCATGGCAGTATTTGCAAACATTTCAATTGATCAAGGATCAGATTTTTCTTCTACCATTACCGTCGAAGGCGGAGATGGCTTAGTCGTGAATCTCGAAGGTTATAGTGCCCGAGGACAGATTCGGAAGACATATACATCGCTGACGGCGGTGGATTTTGAAGCCGCCGTGCAATCCGAAGAGTCGGGCACAATTTTAATTTCATTAACAAACGAACAGACGCGGATAATGAAGCCTGGTCGCTACGTCTACGACGTAGAGATTGTTCATGATGTTTCGGGTAGTGTTACACGTGTAGTAGAAGGACAAGTGGAAATCACTCCAGGAGTCACTCAACCAATAGTTTAACATGAGTCAACCAATCAGAGCCACAGTTGCACTTAATCCGGGTATACAAGCTAAAGTTGTAGCCCTCGGTAAACCTATCTCGCTCGCAGAACTATCTGACATGGATCTATCCCAAGCATCGGATGGAGCCCTGCTCATTTACAACGGCACCCGCCACAAATTCGTAGCTACAACAGAAGCCAACAACCCTAACACAATCGTTAGCGGTGGTTACTTTTAATCTTTAAATCTTAAAAAATTATGCCAACTCCAGTTAAAGGAACAACACTTCTCACACGTTACAGTACCGCTAATGGTCAGCCAGGTACAAACGTACTTAAACAAGGTGAATTAGCCTACTCATTTCTAGCTCATACCGACTCTGGTCTTGGCGCTGGTGGTGATAAACTCTACATCGGCTTCGGAGCAGTCAATGTTGATCCGGTTGTCATCGGTGGTAAATACTTCACCGATATGATGGATCAGGTCCGTGGTACTCTTACCGCGGATTCCGCAATTCTTGTCGACAATAACAGCTGGGTCGATTATATCAAGACCGGCAGTTTACAACTCGGCACCACTGGTAATTCCAACCAAGCCGTAACATCTATCATTACTTCGGGTCTTGATTATCAATCACTTGATACCGAACTCCCAACAGCACAAGCTGTTTTTGAAGCTATTACCGATGGCACAAACATTTTCCTTGATAACCTCGGAGATGTTCAGATCAACGGTAGCGGTCTTGGTGATGCACAGGTTCTGATCTACGACAATGGTGCCGAACAATGGAAGAACCAATCAATCACTGGCGATGCCACAATTGATAATGTAGGCGAACTTACTCTTGCTACTGTACTTGGTACCGCAGCAGGCGAATACGGTAATGCTGGTGCAATTCCAGTTATTACTGTTAACGAAAAGGGTCTTGTTACCGCAATCCATACCGTATCGGTTTCTACCGCAATTGAAATCAACGGAGACTTTGCTTCAACAGCAAGCCTCGACATCCTCAATAAGTCTCTTGACTTTATCGGCGGCGACGGTATTGATGCAACTATCGGATTGGACAGCAGCGGTAATGTAACCGTTTCTATTGCAATTGACGCAACTGTTGCGACCGATGCCGACAAGCTCGACTTCTTCTCTGCTACAACATCTGCAGAACTTGCAGGAGTTATCAGCGATGAGACCGGTTACAGCATCGACAATGGTGGTGCATTGCTGGTATTCAACAATAGCCCAACAATCAACGACGCGATCGTTGCTGGTACTTCGGAAATCGAAGTGTTCAATGATACGGCTACTACTGTAAGCGCATTCGGTGCAGCTACTTCTATCAGCATCGGTTCCGGCACTGGTGATACCACTGTCAATCATAACCTTATTGTTGCTGGTAACCTTACCGTAAGTGGTACCACAACTCAGGTAAACACAACTGTTACTACCCTTACCGATCCGGTAATGGAACTCGCTACCAATGCTTCTGCTGGTGGCGATGCCAATGACCGCGGTATTGCTTTCTACTATGGCCAAGGCGGCGTAGTGAAGGAAGGCTTCTTCGGTATGGATATGCAAAGCAAACGCTTTGTATTTCAAACTGAAACCGGTTCAAGCGGCACCTCAGGCTCCGGCGTAGATGAATTCACCACACCTTGGGGTGATGCAGAATTCAACGGTCTCTATGTTGTTGTTTCCGAAGTTGGAAATATCAAACTTGGCGGCGACGGTACCCTCAACACAATCACCACCACTTCTGGTGATCTAATTGTTAACTCGGACACCGGCGAAGTTGTATTCGGTATCAGCAATGGTAGTGCAGGTTGGGCAGCCACAACAAATGTTACCGTAAGTGGTAACCTTACTGTTGATGGAACTCTTACCCTCAGCACCACTCCGCTTGAGGTCACCTCTGGCGGTACCGGACTCGATGTTCTCACTGGTAATGCCTTCGTAATTACTACCGAAGGTTCTACCGGAGTTCCTCCAGCATTCGACTTTGTTACCTATACTTCTACTGCAGGAAGCATTGGTATCCTTCAGATCAATGCTGAAGGTCATCCAGAAGTTTCCGACATTATTGACGGCGGAACCTATTAAGGTTTCCCACTGGGTCCCGTCACACGGCGGGACCCAATTTTTCATTATACATAATACATAACCATGGCTGTCGGCACAATTCTAAAACACAGAAGAAGTTCAACAAGAAATGCTGTTCCGAGTATCGGAGACCTTTCTCTTGGTGAATTGGCGCTCAATACAGCAGACGGTTATGTTTATTTGCGTCGTAAGGATACGGGTCTTGCAATTGATGAGGTTGTAAGACTCCGCGCAAGTTCTCTTTCGGGATCCGGAGAGAATTTCTCATTTGAAAAGGAACTTATTCTGAGTTCCGCAAACCAATTGGTCGACAGTTTTCCTATCACGGAATACCGTACAATCAAATACGTTCTTCAGCTATCATATGGAGCAGACTTTCACTCAACCGAGTTGCTGTTGCTTCAGGATGGTACCACAGTTTACACTACGGAATACGCCACAATTCAAACAGATTTAAGTTTAGGTGTATTCAATTCGATTATCGAAGGCGGTTTAGTAAAACTACGCTTGAGCCCAACATTTACAAATACTACCGTAAAAGGTTTTCGTACGGGAGTCGCAGTTTAAGGTTTACTTTAAAAAAAGGTTGATATATAGTAGTAGCTAATTGAGTTACTACTTATGAAAAACTTTGTAAAATCTGCTTTGCAGGATGGCGGCGCCATCAAACCATTAATTGTTCCAGCAAACCTCACGAAGGGTACTGGACTTATGAATCCATCCATCTTCAATGATGGTGGTAAACTTAAGGTTGTAATTCGCCACGTGAATTATACCTTCTATCATTCCGAGAACAAACTGTTCTTGCATCCTTGGGGTCCGCTGACCTATCTACATCCCGAGAATGACCAGCATCTCCGTACAGAAAACTACTACGGCGAGTTGGACAACTCTAATGATCTTAACCTCACCCGAGTCACAAAGATTGATATGAGTTTCGGTGATACCTATGAGCCCAAATGGGAATTTGTGGGTCTCGAGGATGCAAGACTCGTTCGTTGGGACGGCAAATTGTTTATTACTGGTGTCCGTAGAGATACCACAACCAATGGTCAGGGTCGCATGGAACTCTCGGAGATTCAGGTAAATGGTGATACCGTAAAGGAAGTGTCTCGCTTCCGTATTCCGACTCCGATTGACCCCAATTCATATTGCGAAAAGAACTGGATGCCAATCCTTGATAAACCGTATCACTTCATTAAATGGTGCGGACCCACGGAGATTGTAAAAGCAATTCCAGAAACCCAAGGTTGCGAACGCGTGCTGTTGGGTCAAAACCATCCCGAACTCCGCCGCGACCTCCGTGGTGGTACTCAGGCCATAAAGATTGGAAATCATTATATGGCAATCACTCACGAGGTCGACCTCTTTAAGTCGGACGTGGGTCGCAAGGATGCGGTGTATCATCATCGCTGGGTAATGTGGGATGAGAACTGGAACATTGTGAAATACTCCAAGGAGTTCTTCTTCCTTGATGCACAGGTTGAATTTGCAATCGGTATGTGCCTAATCGACGAAAACAATGTCGCAATTACCTTTGGCTTCCAGGATAATGCAGCCTATGTGCTCCGTTGCCCCATTTCTACAATTATGAGCTTTATTGAGGAGAATAACAAATGAACCGTACCACAATCATTAATTATCTAATTGCCAAGTCTCAAGCCAAATCATATCTTGAGATTGGTGTCTGGAACGGACATAACTTTGACAATATTGTTTGCGCCAAACGCCTCGGTGTCGATCCTGCTCCCGAGACATTAAAGAATCCAGAGCTGTGTAAGGTAATGACCTCTGATGAATTCTTTACTCAGAATACCGAGAAGTTTGATGTCATTTTTATTGATGGGCTTCATCATGCAGACCAGGTCTTAAAGGACCTCACGAATGCCGCAAAGTGTCTGAATCAGAATGGTTACATTGTGTGCCATGATATGAATCCATTGACCAAACGGGCTCAGGAGATTCCTTACTCGGGACAGGGTATGTGGAACGGTGATTGCTGGAAAGCTCTTGTTGAATTCCGTAAAAAGGAGTATCTTTATGATGTCACCGTTGTCGATGTCGATCATGGTTGCGGTATCATTAGTCTTAAAAATACCATTACCGATATTGAATTCCTCGAGGTCAAGGAAGAACTGACCTATGAGAACCTCGAGAAGAACCGCAAGAAGTGGCTGAATCTGACCGACTTCTATGCTTGGTCGCACGGTATTGGCTTTGATGAGATGATGAATGCCTATATTGGCGACCCGACCAACGAATACAATAACTACGTCCTAGCTCTTTGGTACGACAATATTGGTCAGACTGCTTCTGCCGTTTCTTATTACATTCGTGCCGCAGAACGCAGCAATGTTCCGGTGTATCAGTACGAGTGCCTCATTCGTGCGGCACTCTGTTTCCAAAAGCAAGGGACCCGTGGTCTCTCGGTTCGTGGATTACTTCAACGCGCAATCTCAATTCTGCCAAAACGTCCGGAAGCATACTTCCTTCTTGCTCGTTACCATGAACGTGAAAGTACCGTTGAGAGTTGGGTGAACTGTTACACCTATGCGTCAATGGCACTTGAGATTTGTGATTTCAATTGCGGTCATCTCCGTACCTGGGTGGAATATCCTGGTTACTATGGTATGCTCTTTGAGAAAGCCGTGAGTGCATGGTGGGTTGGTCTCTGCGAAGATTCAAAGAATATGTTCATTGACCTTCATAAAAACTACCAGAATCAGCTCGACGCAACTCATAAAGGTGCAGTTATGAATAACCTTAAGTTCATGAAAGCCGAAGTATGAGCAAACTGGATAATTTCCCTCCCGTCTATTGGCTTACACTTGCCGATCAGCCCGACAGACATAAGTGCATTAATGACCAGTTTGTGAAGTATGGTATTACCGACCATACCCGCATTGATGGTTACGACGGTCGTGTAACGGACTATCGCAAGAAGGGAGATGTCGTGACCGGCATTTACTTTGACATTATGAAGTCGACCGATATTGCGTGTGCAATGGGTCACCTCTCGATGATCAAGCACTGGTACGACACTTCGACCAGCGATGTTGCGCTATTCTTGGAAGATGATGTGAATCTTGAGAACTGCGAGAACTGGAGTTTCACGTGGTCCGAATTCTTTGCATCGCTTCCGCCAGACTGGAAAAATGTTCAGCTTGCTCAGATTCGTTCGGATGAAATTAATGACGTTGGCTTCCGCCCACGCATTGCTTCCGACTGGTGCGTCACTGCGTATCTGATTAAACGCTCATACGCCAAACAACTGATTGATGATTACTTCATCGATGGTCGTTTCCGTCTCATCGTTCAGAATGATAAACAGTGCCAGCCCATTGTAGAGAACCTCGTGTATTTCCCGGGAGAACCCAAGTCGTACACTATTCCACTCTTCACGGAAAAGAATACATTCTCCTCAACCTTTTACAGTAACGACACCAAGAAGGTCAAGGAATACAATGCTCTCTCGGAAAAGTATGTGACGACATGGTGGCAACAGAATGGTGCAACGGCTTCATTGGAATCTATTATGAAGAAGCCCGTACCGACTCCGATAATTCCTATGATTGGAACCGCAGTAGTCACGAATCCAAAATGGGTAAAACGCCTTGTTGAGAGTGTCGATTTTCCTGTGAAGGAATTCTGCATCATCAACAATAACGGTCGCGGAGAGATTGATGCAGAGCTGGACGCCATTGCAGCAACTCCGCATCCCTACATCCGTAAGATTAAAGTGGTTCATATGCCGGCAAATCTAGGTGTTCCGGGCTCATGGAACCTTATGATCAAATCATATCTTAAGGCTCCATACTGGATTATCGTGAATGATGATGTGGCATTTGGTCGTGGTTTCCTTGCTGAAATGTATGCGGCAACCATGCGGGATCCTTCACTCGGTATCATCCATGGTTACGAAGGCGACCATAATGTCGGTAGCTGGGACCTATTCCTTCTACGCGATCATATTGTTGCCGATTACGGTCTCTTTGATGAGAATCTATACCCTGCGTATAATGAGGATGCCGATTACTTCCTACGGTTCATCCATAGTCCCATCCGCAAGATGATGAATCTTCAAAGCGATTACTATCATGGCGAGGGCAAGAAGAACGAATATCACGTCCATGGAAGTCAGACGGGCAAGAGTGATCCGGTACTCAAAGAGAAATTGGACCGTGTAAACCTTATGAACATGGATTATATGACCCACAAATGGGGTAAGGAATGGAGATGGTGTGCTCCAAGCAAACTTCCATTCGAGAACCGACCGATTAGTTACACATCATACGACCTTCGGTTTATTCGCCAGAAGTATTTGGGCTTTTAAAATATTGTGAACTAATCTATTATAAATAGACATTCAACGTCGGTGTTCAACCTTCTGTGGAATAAGGAAACAGAATGTCTATAGATAAAAACTTTAAAGTCAAAAACGGCTTAGATGTAGCCGGTAACGCAACCGTAACTGGAACAATCGCAGTCCAGGGTATCCAAAGTACCCAGGGTCTCTCTCGTTTCTTAGTAGCGGATACTGATGGGACATTCTATTATCAGGGTGGTGGAACACAAGGCACTCAGGGCACGCAAGGAATCCAAGGTATTCAAGGCGTGCAGGGAACTCAAGGCATTCAAGGTACTCAGGGTACCCAAGGGCGTCAGGGCATTCAAGGTACACAGGGTACTCAAGGCGAACAGGGTATCCAAGGAATTCAAGGCATACAGGGTACTCAAGGAACCCAAGGTATTCAAGGTATCCAAGGCGTTCAAGGTACACAGGGTACTCAAGGCATCAGCTTTACCTGGAGAGGTGCATGGAACGGAACCAATTACGGAATCTATTATCCGAATGATGTAGTTTCTCATGACGGTTCATCGTACATCTGTATTGCAGAGGTTTACGGAAATACACACCCCAACCTTGATGCAGCATTTCAACTTTTAGCAGCACAAGGCGTTCAAGGTATCCAAGGTACTCAAGGCGCACAAGGTCGTCAAGGTATTCAGGGCGTTCAGGGCATCCAAGGAACACAAGGAACACAGGGTCTTCAAGGAGCCCAAGGTACCCAAGGCGAGCAAGGTATTCAAGGCATCCAGGGTATCCAAGGTATTCAAGGCGCTCAGGGTACCCAAGGTGAACAGGGTATCCAAGGAATTCAAGGAATTCAAGGTGTACAGGGAACTCAAGGCACACAAGGCGCTCAGGGTCTTCAAGGTATTCAAGGTATCTCCGGCGCTCCTGGTTCGGGCGGTACAATTGGTCATTGGGGTTCTTTCTGGAGCACTCAAACACAGGTCGCAACGGATCCTCTTACAGCATATCCGATTACATTTAATGAATATGATGCTGCAAATTATGGCGTCACACTGTCGAATTCAAGTAGAATTAATTTCCAGTACGTTGGAGTTTACAGTCTTACATTCTCGGTCCAATTTGCAAACATTGATAACACAACTGCAATACATGATGCAAATATATGGCTGCGCAAAAACGGAAATGGCAGTTCCGGAGATGTCCCTGCTACCGATAGCAAATTTACAATTCCCACAAAACACTCGGGTGTTTATGGCGCATTAATTGGAACAGTTAATTATGTTGTTACAGTAGAACCCGGAGACTTTTTTGAACTGATCTATGCAGTATCCAATGTAAATGTTGTTCTACAATATTCTGCTCCTGGAACCGCTCCGGTGTCTCCGGCAATTCCGAGTGTCATCTTTACTGCAACGCAGGTAATGTATACTCAACTTGGACCTCAGGGTACACAGGGTATCCAAGGCATTCAAGGAACCCAAGGTACCCAGGGTACACAGGGCATTCAAGGTATCCAAGGCGTTCAAGGAACACAAGGTACTCAGGGCGTACAAGGTATTCAAGGAACTCAAGGTACCCAGGGTGCACAAGGACTCCAGGGTACACAGGGGACTCAAGGTACCCAAGGTATTCAAGGTTTAGTCGGTCCTCAAGGTACCACAGGTATGGCGTTCATTGTTGCGCGCACATACGCAACTGTCGCCGCACTTCTTGCCGATACGACTCCGGCTGATATTGTTGCGGGACAATTTGCTCTCATCAACACAAATGATGTAGAGGATCCAGATAATTCAAAACTTTATCTCTGGGACGGTGAGCAATATATTTTCATGAATGACCTTTCGGGTACCGCCGGTATCCAAGGTACTCAGGGAACACAGGGACCTCAGGGTATCCAAGGAATTCAAGGCGTTCAAGGAACTCAGGGCACACAAGGAACCCAAGGCATTCAGGGTATCCAAGGAACTCAGGGAACTCAAGGTATTCAGGGTGAACAGGGCATTCAAGGTGTCCAAGGAACCCAAGGGCTTCAAGGTGCACAAGGCACTCAGGGTCTTCAGGGCGAGCAGGGTATCCAAGGTATCCAGGGCATCCAAGGAATTCAAGGAACACAAGGCACTCAGGGTCTCCAAGGTACTCAGGGCATCCAGGGTATCCAAGGTATTCAAGGAATACAAGGTACGCAAGGAACTCAGGGTATCCAAGGTATTCAAGGGACCCAAGGCACCCAAGGTACTCAAGGCGAGCAAGGAGTCCAGGGTACACAAGGCATTCAGGGTATTCAAGGCGTACAAGGAGTCCAGGGTATCCAAGGAACTCAGGGAACCCAAGGCATTCAAGGTTTCCAAGGAATTCAAGGTACTCAGGGTACTCAGGGCGAACAAGGTGTTCAAGGTACACAAGGCATTCAAGGAATCCAAGGTGCACAAGGAACACAGGGAACCCAAGGTATCCAAGGAGAACAAGGCATTCAAGGCGAACAAGGTATCCAAGGTATTGAGGGAACTCAAGGTACTCAAGGTATTCAAGGAGCTCAGGGTACACAAGGCGAGCAAGGTATTCAAGGAATCCAAGGTATTCAAGGCGTACAGGGAACTCAGGGCACACAGGGTATCCAGGGTGAACAGGGTATCCAAGGCATTCAGGGTATTCAAGGCGTACAGGGAACGCAAGGAACTCAGGGTGAACAGGGTATTCAAGGAATCCAAGGTATTCAAGGTGTACAAGGCACTCAAGGTATCCAAGGCGTCCAAGGAACTCAGGGTCTTCAGGGTATCCAAGGCATTCAAGGTATCCAAGGTGTAACCGGTATTCAAGGCTCACAGGGTCTCCAAGGTATTCAAGGATTCAAGGGTACAGAAATTTCCATTAGCGAAACTGCTCCGGCTTCTCCAGAGGTAAATGACCTTTGGTGGAATTCTGTTGGCGGTATGCTCATGATTTACTATTATGACGGTGACTCATACCAATGGGTTTCCGCCACCTCCGGTATTACTGGTGCACAGGGTACTCAAGGTATCCAAGGGCTCACAGGATCACAAGGTATTCAAGGTACCGCAGGCACCTTTGGTGGTGCAGCCTTTGATTACACATTTGACAGCAGCACAGCCAACTCGAATCCGGGTAGCGGAAAGCTCCGTCTGAATAATGCAGACCTTTCACTTGCCGATGCTCTTTACATCAATGAGAATGATGATCTAAACAATTCGATCTACAATTTCCTACAGACCATTGACGACTCGACATCCGTCATTAAAGGTCACTTTACAATCTCAATTAAGGGTAATGCAGATGTATTTGCGCTATTTGCAATCTCGGGCACTCACAGTCACGGCACAAATTACTTCACGGTTCCTGCATCATATCTTGCGGGTGCTACATCTTTTGCATCGAATGCCGACATTGTAATTACCTTTGCCCGTACCGGCGATGTCGGTGCACAGGGTACTCAAGGTATCCAAGGTATCCAAGGTATCCAAGGGTTGACCGGTACTCAAGGTGCCGTTGGTCCTCAAGGAGCTCAGGGTCTTCAAGGTATCCAGGGTATTCAAGGCGTTCAGGGAACACAAGGTACTCAGGGCGTCCAAGGCGTCCAAGGTATCCAAGGCGCACAAGGAACACAGGGTACACAAGGCGAGCAGGGTATTCAAGGAGTCCAAGGTATCCAAGGTCGTCAAGGAACACAGGGTATCCAAGGACTCACCGGTAGTCAAGGATCACAAGGAACAATCGGTTCACAAGGTGCTCAGGGTATCCAAGGCATTCAAGGTACACAAGGTGTTCTAGGTTCTACCGGAGCTCAGGGTGCTATGGGTTCGCAAGGTACACAGGGTATCCAAGGTATTCAAGGTCGTCAGGGCATTACAGGTGCAAACGGAACCAATGGAACCAATGGTGCTCAAGGCGCTCAGGGTTCGGTAGGTTCAACTGGCTCAACTGGCTCTACCGGTGCTCAAGGTACTTCGGGTGCAACCATCCTAGGTAATGCCAATACATGGACGGCAACAAATTATTTTAATTCAAATAA
>Ga0209599_10000495_pt1 | contig 25173 bp, 21 predicted proteins | sample Shrwel_input2_FT_FD_187534 | JGI IMG/M metagenome (GOLD analysis project Ga0209599, IMG submission 187534) | Subsurface microbial communities from deep shales in Ohio, USA - Utica-3 well 1 S input2 FT (SPAdes) (version 2) ... | reverse complement strand
ATACAACATCACATGCATCCAAAACATGTAAGAAACTTCGTTCAACCGTTCCATCTTTGGTCTGTGCTTGATTCTGAATCTCGATACAATCTCGCTGCATCGCTGCGACTTGTATAGCTAGAGGTACAATATTTTTTGGCAGTTGAGTTACATATTCACCTAACACACCATGTTCAAAGGCACCGACAATATTGGATAAACGCAAATTTACAATTTTCCATTCATGATCTGCTTTATACGTATCTGCAATAATATCTTCGACCATTTGTTGCGAGCGAATGTATGGATTCGCATAGCGATAATTAAACTCAGTTTCCTCACTTAGTTCTAGATTAGATTGTCCGTAAACAGCTAAGCTAGAAATATTAATGAATTCTCTCACGCCCATGCGTTGCATGGCTCTTAATAAACTCATGATACTACTGACATTATCATTATAGTATTCTAATGGTTTTAATACCGATTCTTCGAGCGATTTAAAACTTGCAGTATGAATCACAGTTTCAATAGAGTATTGTTCAAAAACTTTATTTAGAGCAGGTGTATTTCTTACATCAACCTTTACAAATGGGATATACATTCCAGAGATATATTCTAAACGCTCCAAAGTTTGCAAAGTTGAATTGGCTAAATTATCAACAATGACGATCTCTTGCCCGCGAGCCAATAAACTCAAAGCAATGTGTGAACCTATAAAGCCCAAACCACCTGTCACCAAAATCATTGTATACTTACCTTCTTTTTAATCTGTCCATCATCATTTTGCCTACGATGACCATAGTGAATGTTCAATGAGTACACTACTGCTAATCACTTCTTCGCCTACTTCAGTAATTGCTTGGCATGCTTTTGGCTTAGCACAAGCATTACATAATAAACAGTCAGAATTTCGTGTGTTCTTTTACCAAGATGGTGTTCATGTTGCGAACGATTTACAGTGGTTTCCTGATGATCAACGCAATCTGAAACAAGAATGGCAAAAGCTCGGCATTCGACTCCCTGTCTGTGTCAGTGCTGCCCTTGCTCGGGGAATCACTGATGCGAGCAATGCACAACGTCATTCACTTCAACATCACAACTTAGCTCAAGGTTTTGAACTTGTCGGACTTGGAGAGCTTGCTGATGCAGTGCAAAGCTGTTCTCGTATACTTCAATTTTAATTTAAGTACATAAATAGAGTGTTGCTTTTAAAAGGTATATTGTGTGAAATCTGTACTCGTCATCCTAACGCAGTCTAATTTAACAAGTTTGCAGATCAATGAAAGTCTATCTGCAACAATGGTTTTAGCAACCTTTGGTGTCTCTGTCAAAGTTTTATTCAAAGATGCTGCACTGAGTCTGTTAGACAATAATTTAGAGTTCAATCAATTTAAACAAGCATTTAAAATTGCTGCCAATATGGTCGAAAGTTTTGAATTTTATGATCTAACGCCAATCTTAGTTGAGAAAAAAAATCAGCAGCTTGAAAGTATTTTAAAATCTGAGCAAGAAATTGAATTTATTGAAATCAGTTCTGAATTTATTAAATCATTTGATCATGTTCTCTATTGGTAAGTGTGCTCATCATGAAAAATCGAACTCTATTTATAATTCAGTCTAATTACATGAACACCGATAAAATCTTGGTCGAATTAGCACAAATGGCTCAAACTGAAGATTCTATCGTTGTACTGGGTGACGCGTTATTAAAACTGACAAATACGATTGTTGATATTTATCCAAATCTTTATTGCTTAAGTAACGAACAAACACTACTCAACAATGAGTTCAAACCACAAATTAAAGTAATCGAGTATTCAGAATTCGCTGATTTAGTCTTAGAATTTAAGAATTGTGTTTCTTTAAAATAATTTTTTCAATTTACTTAGGCTATTTTATGCATTTAGAATTAGATGATGACGGTCATTTGGTCGACTATACAATTTGGAATCAAGAGGTTGCTGCGGAACTCGCAAAATCTTTAGACTTAGAATTATCAGATTGGCATTTTGAAATTCTTCATGCCGTACGCCAATTTTATCAACAATTTGGACATTCACCTGCAACACGTCCTTTGATTAAATTCTTGATGAAAACAGTGAGTCCTGAAATCAACAACGCTGAACTACAGGATAAGTTTAAAACAGGTTTAGTGGCTCGACATTTAAGTCGCCTAGCCGGTGTTCCTAAACCTGCAAATTGTTTGTAATCATCTTAACCTATGAAAACTTTTTAGCAAAAGCTACACAGATAATTACCGCTATCGTTACTGCAAACATGCTAATACTCACATGCTCATGTAATATCATGGCAGCTATGAGCAAACCAATAATTGGTTGTAACAGTTGTAACTGCCCGACAGCTGCAATTCCGCCTTGTGCTAAACCTTTGTACCAAAAAAAGAATCCAATCAACATACTAAATAATGAAACATACGCTAAACCTAACTTAGCTGACAACGAAATTTGTGCCATATTAACAGGCATATAGAGGTATGCAATGAGTAACATCATTGGCAAAGTCAAAATAAGAGCCCAACAAATGACTTGCCAGCTGCCTAACTGCTTAGATAAATTTCCACCCTCTGCATAGCCAAAGCCACAAAGCAATATCGCAATTAGCATGAAAATATCACCATAATTAAATGCCCATGATCTTGTTTGAAACAGCATAAATCCAAAAACAAACAGGCCGCCCAATACTGCAAAAACCCAAAACATTAAGTTTGGTCTTTCACCTCCACGTAATACACCAAATATTGCTGTTGATAATGGTAATAAGCCTACAAAAACAATGGTGTGTGCTGCACTAACAAATTGAAGTGCCAAAGCTGTAAATAAAGGAAATCCAATAACTACACCAATCGCCACATAAAATAGTGGTAGCCAATCTTTTTTTTCAGGCATTTTTTGCCTTGATAATAAAATCAAAGCTAAAGCAATTACCCCCGCAATCGCAGCCCTAGCAGCAGTTAAAAAGGTCGGACTTAATTCTAAGATTGCAACACGTGTTGCTGGTAATGAACCTGCAAAAATTACAATCCCGATTAGTCCATTCAACCAACCACTATTTAAAGATTTCATTTGCCAACTCCCCATCTATATAGGGAAGTTAATCTGTGATAAGGTGAATTCACCACATACAGATAAATACAATTTCAAATAACTGTACTGCTATTTTTTACAATACAGTTTGAGAGAAATAGATGAAAGCAACTAAAATTGATCTGGTTATGCAACACATCAACCAACAAATTAATAATCGTTCATTAATGCCTGGTTCTCGTCTCCCATCTGTACGCGCATTGGCTGAACGTTTGACTTTATCTGTCTCAACAGTGGTCGAAGCTTATGAGAGACTTGCTTCTCAAGGTCTAATTGAATCAAAAACTGGCTCAGGTTTTTTTGTAGCAGGTCCTCTTGCACCACTTTCAATGTCACAATTTACAGCTAAAATTGATCGTAACATTGACCCCTTATGGATTTCCAGACAATCGTTGGAAGCTCAACTCAATGTTTTAAAACCAGGCTGTGGATGGTTACCTGATGATTGGATGCCATATGAGAATATTCGAAAAGCGCTGAGGAAGGTTTCTAAAGCAAATAGCGAAATTTTATCAAATTACTCAACCCCGCTTGGACTTCTAGCATTAAGAGAATTGCTATCCCGTAGAATTTTAGTAAGGGGTGTAGAAGCAAATCCAAACCAAATATTGCTTACTGATTCAGGAACCCAAGCAATTGATTTAATCTGCCGCTATTTTTTAAAGCCGAACGATGTCGTTCTTGTAGATGATCCTTGTTATTTTAATTTTCATGCTTTACTTAAAGTTCATCAAGTTCAAGTCATAGCTGTACCTTACACACAAAATGGACCTGATTTACCTGCTTTTGCAAATGCAATTCAAACGTATAATCCACGTTTATACATTACCAATGCCGGAATTCATAATCCTACAGGTGCGGTATTAAATGCATCAACAGCTTATCAAGTTCTGAAACTTGTAGAGCAATCTAATTTAATCGTGATTGAAGATGACATTTTTGCTGATTTAGAATTGCACGCTGCTCCAAGACTTGCTGCGCTGGATGGCTTATCCCGAGTGATCTATATTGGTAGTTTCTCTAAAACCTTATCAGGCTCAGTTCGAACGGGATATATTGCGAGTAAAACTGAGTGGATTGAAGATTTAGCTGATATTAAAATAGCAACAAATTTTGGAGGAAACAATTTATCTGCTGAAATTCTGCATGCTGCATTAACAGATGGGAATTATCGTAAATACTTAGATGAATTAAAAATTCGCTTGGCTAAAGCAATGGATGTAACGATAAAACAATTAAACCAACTCAATATTAAACCTTGGCTAAAACCACAGGCAGGACTATTTTTATGGTGTGAATTACCCACGCATCTTGACAGTGCTCGCATTGCTCAAAAATGTCTAGAATATGACGTTATTTTAGCGCCGGGTAATTCGTTTAGCCAAAGTAAAAATTTTAAAAAGTTTATCCGTTTTAATGTTGCACAATGTTTAGATCCCAAAGTTTTTGAAGTTCTATCTCTTGCTATTCAACATGAGGTAGATCTACAAAAATCATAATCATGCACTTTTTTGCTTTTGCTCAACAAATGCAAAATAGCCAGGACCAGCTGTTACACGTACGTCTTTAACATTGATTGGTTCATCGCATTCAGAACAAACTACTTTAGGGTTTATTTTCTGACCACAGGTTTTATGAGTAAATTCTATTGGTTTTCCAAGACCCATATCCATCCATTTATCAGCCCACTGTACCATTGATAAAATAATTGGATATAAATCTAAACCTTTATCAGTAAGTTGATATTCAAAACGTTCTTGACGTTCAACATAAGGAACTTTGACCAAAATGCCATGCTCCACTAAACGCTTTAAACGCTCTGAAAGCACATGACGTGTAAGTCCTAAGCTTCGTTGAAAATCATCAAAACGACGTATTCCCATAAAGGCATTACGTAAAATTAGCATTGTCCAACGATCACCAAGCACAGAAAGCGTTCTCGCCACTGAACATGGCTGATCGCCAATTTCTTCCCATTTCATTATTATCACCTGATCATTTTTTAAAGCTATAAGATATGTTATGCATATCTTGAACCGTATGTTTAGAAACTAAACAATATAAAATATACACTAAACCACCTAATCTATAAGATGCAATATATAGGCTTTGCTAAATGTACCAAAAACAATGAATTTTACATAAATGTATCAATCATTTAGTTGTTAATAAAGATGCCCGAAACCTTTTGTCCTGCATTGAGTGGGATATTTGCAGGAATTCGCACCAAACAATTTGCTTGCATCAAATTAGTCAGCATATGTGATTGTTGCTTAGCAAGGCTTTTTAATTTGAGTTGACCTTGATCAAAGTAGGCGTGCATTCTCATGAATCGTTCGCGTGCATCACATTTAAGCTCATGCGTGAGCGTGGCACTAAACCATTCGACTGATTGATGTTGATTCTGCAAAGCATCCAATAGCACTTTGCCATAAATTTGCATACAAACATAAACTGCTGCTGGATTACCTGGCAAACCAAGCATATAACAATGATGGTTGTCTTTTGACCGATACTCAGCAAAAAATAATGGTTTGCCCGGTTTTTGCCTCACTTTCCAAAAGACTTGTTCAAAGCCAGTTTCAAAGGCACATGGGCGGACAAAGTCATAATCGCCTACAGATACACCACCCGTGGTAATGATGACATTATATTGATGTTTTAATTTTTCAAAGCATGCTGTGACTTGTTCAGCCTCATCTGCAATATATAGAATCTCGACCTCAATCCCATAATCTTTGAACCATGCCCTTAATAAAGGTCCATTTGCATCAAAAACTTTGCCTGCTTGCAGATCTTCAGGACTTTGAGCAACCTCATCACCCGTAACAACTACTGCAACTTTAGGCTGTTGAAAGACCTCAATATTTTTTACTCCCGCCATACTTAAAGCAGCGAGAGCACCTATATTAATTTTCTGACCTATTTCAGCAAGCTGTTGACCTTGTTTGACTTCTTCACCAGTAAAACGAATATCAGCCTGTTGTTTAATATGCTCACTTAAGCGGATTTGATCAGCATTTTCAAGGATTACGATTTCTTGGCGAGCAACATGAGTTGTTCCCTCAGGAATTTTTCCACCTGTAAAAATCCTAATCGCGTGATTTTGCTGCAAAGGCAACTCGGAAAAAGTACCTGCTTTGATTTCCCCATTCAGCTTGAAGCTAGCATTTTGAAGATCATCAAGCGAGCAGTTGATTGCATAACCATCAACTGCACTTTGAGAGAAGCTCGGTAAGTTAACCTCAGAATACACCTCCTTTGCCAGATAACGATTTAAACAGTCTCCTAAAGCCAGCGTCTCTGTTGTTAGCGTTTTAGGTTGGGCTTGAATCAAAGCTAATGCTTCATCAATACTGATTAAACCTTTTTCAGCGCCGCATCCAGACATTATTCATAGCCTCCCGGATGAGGCAAATCACGGCATACATCAAAGATATGTACTAGAGCTGGCAAAATAGCAGCCATTGATTCACTCGCACCACCACGACTACCAGGTAAAGTCACTACTAACGAACGATCAATAAAACCAGCCACCCCACGCGACATAGCCGCATATGGCGTACGTTTCTGTCCAAAAGAACGCGCCGCTTCCATCAAACCATCCAATTTTCTTTCTAACAATGGTTCAAGCGTATCTACCGTTATGTCACGCTTCCCGATTCCTGTACCACCAACAGTCATAATGCATGCATAAGATTTGGTCAGCTCTAACACTAGATCCTTTAATTGATCAGATTCATCAGGCAGAATTTGATAATGAATTGGATCAAAACCAGCTTCTGTCAAAGTATCAACAACTGACTTTCCTGCCGTATCAGGTTTGCGACCCGCAGCAACCGTATCAGACAACACGATCACAGCAGCAGAAACAGGCTGACGTAAAGTACGTTTGAAATGTGATTTCCCGCCTTTTTTCTTGAGCAATTTACATTGATCTAAACAAAGCTCTTCAGGCTCACAATGCGGTTTTAACATGTCATATAAAGTTAAACCTGCAAGACTGGCAGCTGTGAGCGCTTCCATCTCAACACCTGTAGGACCAATCGTTTCTACAGTGGTTAAAATCACGACATGGTCATCATTTAATTCATATTCAACATCGGCACGATAAATCGGTAATGGATGGCAAAGTGGAATCAGCTCATCCGTTCGTTTCGCTGCCAATATACCTGCAATACGCGCAGTTTTCAGTGCATCACCCTTTTCAGTATTTCCGTCACGTAGCAGTTGAATACAATGTGCAGGTGCATGTAAGACAGCTTGTGCTTCAGCTACACGATAACTTTCGGGTTTCATCCCAACATTTTTCATTTCTACGTCCTAAATTTAATCGTGTGTATGCTCATGTGCACAATGTTCATGGTGCTGATGCGTTGTTGACTCTGCTTTTGATAAACGAGAACTCAAGGGTGTTTTCGTTTGAACATTATCAGTAGTATCTTTTCGAATACAACAGCCTTCAACATAATGACTCGTTCCATCGGCGAAAAATTCTTCTTTCCAAATTGGAACTTCATGCTTCACTCGTTCAACAGCTTCCTCGCAAGCTTGAAATGCTTCACGGCGATGAGCAGCATACGCAATTGCAATAATTGCGGTATCACTCACATCCAAATAACCAATACGATGAATCACTCGAACATAAGAAACTTGATATTTATCTATAATTTCCTGTTCTATCTCACGAATCATCTTTTCTGCGACAGGCGTATAAGAGGTATATTTAAGTGCTTTTACAGATTTTCCTTCATGATGGTTTCGCACTGTCCCAATAAAAACATCAACCCCACCACATTCAGGAAATGACTGAATAGGATCAAAAATATCTAAACTTAATGCTTGATCTTGAACTCTTGAAAACTCACGCATTTCTAACCTCCAGCAACAGGTGACAAAAGCACAACTGTGCATGATGAATATAGTACGGTCTGACGTGACACAATATCTTCATCTATCGCACAAGCACATTTATCCATTGCTTTTGTTGCATCTGGATAACGATCTACAATATGATTTAAGACATCTAAAATTAAACTTTCTTTAGCAAACTCAAATTGGAGTGGTTTGGGTAGTAATCTTTCTATCGCTCCAAAAGCTTCTATTTTAACTTCTATGGTTTGCATACCCTCTCCATATTTTTCAATCTAACCTCCAAGCATGTGCATACTAATTTTACGTACTTGTTGGTTTTGTATCGCGTGATAACCTTTGGCCTTATGCCAGATATAAGGTTTAATTTTTTGATCTAGCATTTGATATGACACTTCAGATAAACCAACATGTTGTTTAATGGTGTTCAACAAATCATTTTTGATATTCAAACCTTGTTGAGCAAATAAACAATTGAATAGTTCACCTTGTGCAGTTAGACGAATACGATCGCACTCACCACAAAATGAGTGGGTAATCGTCGAAATGATGCCAATTCGATAATCATCATCTAATCGATATTGGCGTGCTGGTTCATGATTTTGTTGAAGTAGCTCAATAGCATAATGAGGTTTTAATCGCGCTAATATTTCTGCTTCGCTCACAACAGCATCTTTTATCCAATGTTGATCACCGTCAAGCGGCATAAACTCAATAAAACGTAATGGGATATTTTGATCTTTTGCCCATCTCACCATCGGTAGAATTTGATCATCATTGTGGTCTTTCATCAAAACACAATTAATTTTAAAAGGGATTTCAGCTTTTTGAGCGGCTTTTATTCCTTCTAATACAGGATTAAGTTCTTTCTTGGTAAGCGCTTTAAATTGTTTTGCATCAAGACTATCGAGGCTGATATTTAAATCATCCAAACCAGCAGCTTTTAATTGATCAGCGTACTCCGCTAGGTAATGACCATTAGTCGTCATCGAAATACGTTTTAAACCAATTTTTTTGAGTTGTTGTAAATCACGGATGAAATGAACAACTCCTTGTCGCATTAAAGGTTCCCCACCTGTAATACGAATATTCTCAATACCTTGTTTCACCATATAAGTACAAAAGACCAATAGGGATTCGAAACTTAATAAGTCTTGCTTTCTCATCCATTCAGGATGTTCAGGCATACAATATACACATTTAAAATTGCAACGATCCGTCACCGAAATACGTAACTTACGCTTAATACGACCGTACTGATCTTGCAAGATCGGTAAATTCGTTTCAAGTATTTCATGCTTCATCATATGCACTCATATTGTGAATTTTCTCATCTTGTTCAGCACAAGTTGTGTGCGTATCTATTTTCCTGAACATATGAGAATTTTACTTAAGCAATTATTATTCCAATTTCCAAAATTCATCAATCATATAGTCTGTGCTTAGTTGAATGAACTTATCATTTTAATACTAGAGCAAAATCTGATGATTTATAGCAGATTATGGTTAAATGAAATTGCACCATTTCAAAACACCTATAAATTTAAACGCAATAAAATAGTGCAAATCAACTCAATCTATTAACTATGCCGCAGGCTTCTCAAGTCGTACGGGCACATATTTATGATATGGGGTTTTCGATAAAGGATCGCAATGCTTTAACGAAGTTAATCGATTCAATTCAGGTCCGATCGCCTGACCTCCGTTATACCGTAAACCATAACCATGCGGCAGCGAAACGACCCCTTTTCGCATTCCTTCATCAATCTCCACAACCACTGCAATCTGCCCATGTTCCGAAATACATTTTAATAAGTGACCTGTCTCTACGCCAAACTGAATTGCATCTTCAGGATTCATTCTCAAGCGACCTTCCGCATCAACCTTACGCCATGCTGGATCACGGTAGATTTGGTTTGCGTTATAGCTACGGCGCTCACCTGCCAATAAGACAAATGGAAACTGATCACTTGTACCTTGAGTTTGTTGATTCAATTGTGCTAATTCAATCAACATTTCAGGGATTGCTAAATGAATCTTTTTATCTTTATAAGCAACCAAATCCCAGACATCATCATAGTTATGTTTAGAGAGAATAACGCCAGAACGTTTTTGTAATATCGCTTGGAATAAGTTTACGCCTAATGTTAAACGATTCCCTTTATAACCCGCTTGTTTGACAGCTTTATAGTGTTGTGCAGAATACTGCATACACAAAGGCAATAATAAAGCCGTTGATGCAGCATCATTGGGTAATGTCTGCCCAAGTGTTCGATAAACAATAGATGCCGCAAATGGGACTAACTTTTTATTTCTCACAAAACTAGCAGCAAGTGCAGCAAAATAACCTAGATAAGCTGTCTTCGGAGAATCCTTTTGCGCGATCTTATTCAGTAAAGGAAACAGTTTGGGAATGACGCCCATTGCTTCAAGTAAGCGAGTATAGATTTCCGCTTCAGGCAGCGTATTGGCTTGAGCTTTAAAAAGCGGATGACGTAAATGGAAACCATTTTGTGGAAATTCCAAATTAAAGCCCGTAAATTCCCACTTTTCAAATTGACTATGCGCTGGCAATACATAATGGGCTAATCGCGCTGTTTCTGTCATCGCAACATCAACCACGACTAGCAACTCCAATGACTGGAATGCCTGTTCATAAGCTGCGGTATCTGGATAGGTGAGCAATGGATTGCAACTATCGACAAAGACTGCACGTACTCGCTTCTCGCCTGCTTTTAAAATTTCGTCAGGCAAAATATTTGGTGGAAAGAAACCTGATATTGGGAACATCTTATGATGAACCGTACGACGATATTTAGGATTACGCTCATCAGTATTGCTCAAGATCGGAATAAACATAGTATGTAAGTTATTCGTTCCCTGTTTACCAAAATGCCCTGCGAGTAAATAAAGTAGTTTTTCCAAATATCCGTTTAATGTTGTGTTTAAAGTATGCTGAATCCCTAAATCAATACGAACACAACCACGCTTAGCTTTGGCAAAATCACGGACAATTTGATAGATCAATTCAACTGAAACATCTGCCTTCTCAATATATTCTTCAATTGTTATGGCTAAAAATGCTTGTTTAACTTGTTCAAATCCATGCGTATGCTTTTGAATAAATGCTTGATCATACAAATTTTCACGCAACATGATCGCAATCATTGCAGACATCAAATAGGAATCTGTACCAGGTTTTAATTGCACATGGATATCAGCTTGCTTAGCCGTTTCAGTAACACGCGGATCAAAAACCACCATTGTTCGGTTTGGATCTTTCTTGATATGTTTTAAAGTATCACGAGCATTTGGAATACCATGTGCTTGAAACGGATTGGTTCCAATAAATAAAACATAATCCGCATATTCCACATCTTCAGTTGTGTGACATGCTTGACTGCCAAACAAACGTCCATTTACCCAGAAATCACCAGTTTTCTCTTGAGCAAGTGAGTTATAGGTATAAAAGCTTTTCATTGCATACAATAGTTGGCGACCATAAGCCGCGCCTAGATGATTGCCTTGTCCACCACCACCAACCGACGCAAATGCTGTACCGCCATGTGCATCACGAATTTTAACCAATTGATCTGCGATTTCTTGGATCGCTTGATCCCAGGAAATTTCTTGAAATGAACCATCAGCTTGTCGCTTCAAAGGATGAGTTAAACGATCTGCATGTTGTTGATAATGCTGTAAACGTGCTGCTTTTTGACAAATATAACCTTGTGAAAATGGATGCTGCTCATCACCTTTAATTTTCTTAAATTGATTATCTTCTATTTCAACGCTTAAACCACAATTACGCGAACATAAAATACAAGCAGTCACATCCTGTCTTGCAGCGTCAGTCGACATTGGCATTTTATTCTCCCTATGATGTGCAATCTCTTATCCGTTTAAGGTCTTATGATTTTTAAAAGCAAATATGGTTTAACTTACAAATGATAAAATAAGCATAACAAGCACTTATCTCGATTATTGTTCTGACTTTTTAATTATCCAAACATGATCTTCAATCTTAACAAATCATTTAGATGATGGCTTAAAATCAATCAAGTTTCAAAATAGAACTTATTTAAGTAAAGATCAAGTACAATAATCTGAAATAAAATTAAGAATCGATTAAACAGAGTTTTTATAAATGAATAAGGTTGTTGGTATAAAAATATAATTTTTATTGATCTAATCGCGGTAATACATGAATATCTAAAAAGAATTAAATTTCCACAATTACTCCTCTCTATAATAGAAAGATTTTATGAGCAGTCCAATGAATTCAAACCAAATTGAAACCCTTGTTGCACTACATCCGATTGTCGATGATCTGATTCAACTTAAAGAAACAATTTGGTTGAACCCCCAAACCACCTCTTTAGCACAAGGTTTGCCCTATGTAGGACTGACTCAACAAGATATTGATGATGCACGTAATCGTTTAGCTCGCTTCGCTCCTTATCTGATGTCCGTATTTCCTGAAACCGAGATAAGTAAAGGAATGATTGAGTCCGAACTGGTAGCGATTCCAAAGATGCAACAAGCACTCGAGACTCAATTTAAACAAGATATCACTGGAAAATTATGGTTAAAAAAAGACAGTCATTTGCCAATCTCAGGATCGATCAAAGCGCGTGGCGGTATTTACGAGGTGCTCTATCAGGCTGAAAAACTTGCCCTTCAAGCAGGGTTATTAACAGTTGAAGATGATTATTCAAAATTAGACAGTCCCGAATTTAGAGATTTTTTTAGTCAGTACAGTATTGCCGTTGGCTCTACGGGTAATTTAGGACTTTCGATTGGTATCATGAGTGCTAAACTTGGCTTTGATGTCACTGTGCATATGTCAGCAGATGCACGCCAATGGAAAAAAGATAAATTAAGGTCACATGGTGTTACCGTTATTGAATACGCCCAAGATTATGGTGTTGCAGTTGAAGAAGGTCGTAAAGCAGCATTAAAAAATCCAAATTGCTTTTTTATTGATGACGAAAATTCAAAAACTTTATTTTTAGGATATGCCGTTGCAGGTGAACGCTTAAAAGCACAATTAGAATCTCAAAATATTAAGGTTGATCAAGAGCATCCTTTATTTGTTTATTTACCATGTGGCGTTGGTGGTGGCCCTGGCGGTGTCTCATTTGGTTTAAAAATGGCTTTGGGTGATCACGTACATTGTATATTTGCTGAACCAACTCACTCACCTTGCATGCTGCTAGGTGTAGCAACAGGCTTGCATGATCAAATCTCAGTACAAGACCTTGGCATTGATAACATTACCGCAGCAGATGGCTTAGCAGTAGGACGTGCATCTGGATTTGTGGGTCGAGCGATGCAGAGACTACTCGATGCTTTCTACACACTGGATGATCAAAGCATGTATAAATTATTGGGGCTACTCAATCAATCAGAAGATTTACAACTGGAACCATCTGCGTTAGCTGGAATGTTGGGTCCAATCTTAATCAGTCAGCACCAAGAATATGCTGCTATGCATCAACTGACTGCACAACAAATGAATAATGCTAATCACATTGTTTGGGCAACTGGTGGCGGTATGGTTCCCGCGGAAGAAATGGAAATTTATCTGCAAAAATCCAAAATCTAAACATCCATATCAACATCTAAATAAGAAAGCTTTTTAACCGATCAGTTTGAAACAAACATCTGTTTAAAAGCTTTCATCTGTTTGTATTGTTGAAGTTCATCCAATGAATTGATGCTATGACAAAATAGACTTTGCTTTTGAAAGACTACGTGTTGAGAGTGTAGTTGTCTAAAAGTTTCTCTTAAACTTAATTTATTTGCAGCGAGCTGGTGTTCTAATATCGACAAACTGGCTCTTTTTAACAAGCAAAATGGATACAAAGCATCACCATTGATATTTACATACGCCACTGATGCTTGCGGATTTTTCTCCAAAGCACGATGCAGTTTTGCAAGCACTTGATTTGGAATATAAGTCACATCACAAGGAATAAATAACGCATATTCTGCTTGTACATGCGACCATGCACTTTTCATTCCCATCAACGGCCCTAAGAAGCCTTGTTGATCATCAGAAAAACATTCAACATTTGGCTCTATGCTTTTATAGATCGAGCTATCACGATGACTATTGACCCATATCTGTTGCACTTCTGATTTGAACCGCTGACAAATTTTTGACAATTGAATCTGATCATCAAACTGTTGCAATAGTTTGTTCATCCCATTCATTCGTCGTGCCTGTCCTCCCGCCAAGATCACAAGATCTGTAGCGGGAAAATCTGTATTCATGCTTCCGCCTCCAACTGGCAGGTTTTAATCAAACCTCTGATCTCAGGTAAACAAGAACCACAATTACCACCCGCTTTTAGACAAGCTGTCACTTGTTTCTCATGAGTGATATTCTGCGTTTTAATCGCTTCAATGATCTTATTTTTACCTACTTTAAAGCAGCTACAAACCAATGGTCCATCATTATTTGCGGCTGACATCGGCATACCAGCAAGCAGTGCTTTACGATGTAATGCACTTAAACGCTCACGTTTGAATAAACTCGCAACCCAATCACGGTCAGGCAACATATCCGATGGCGCAATATAAAGACTGGCAATCAAAATCCCATCTTTCAGAATGATGCTATGACTCATTTGTGCTGAAACATCTTCAATACTCAACCATTCATAGGTTTCATCTACAAAAGGCAAGAAACTTTTTAAATTCTTCTGAGTCTGATCAAAGTTGTGCCGATCTGCAATTTCAAAACGAACTGCTTTGGCTATTTTAATTTTTGCCCACCATGCACAAGTTTGCAGTGAGGTTTTGATTTGTTGTTCAAACCCATCTCGAACATACAAAACACCTTGCCATGTCGTATGGAACGGCTGAATCGCAACAGGTGTATGTTTAAACTCAGGTTCGCCTGATATTGCATCTACAACTGCATTAACTACTTTTCCGACACGGGCATCAGAGGCAACTTGCTCCGTCCAATGAATCGGTGCAAAAATTTGACCACGACGAACGCCTTGAGCCAAAGTGACACGCAGGACGCAACTGCCCCATTGCGACTTCACCTCAACCAATGCTTTATCACGAATACCAAATTTTAAAGCATCATTCGGGTGAATTTCACAAAATGGTTCAGCTCTGTGAGTAGTCAGATTTGCAGATAAACCTGTTCGCGTCATGGTATGCCATTGATCACGAATACGCCCTGTATTCAACACCAATGGATAATCTTCAGAAACTGCATGAACTGGATCAATTGCCACTGTCGGGATCAGTTTTGCTTTCTTGTTTTTATGGCTAAACAAGCCTTGATCAAATAACTGTTCAACCGCAGTACTTTGACCTTTTTCCCAAACGGGCCATTGGATCGGACGTAAATGATCATATTCATCCAAAGACAAATTCATTAGTCCTTTTAAGTTGAAATAACGAAAGTTTTCAACTTGATCCCGTTGATCTAAACTTGCATTTTGATGCGCAGATAAAGCGGCGTGTTCATTAAAGATGTCACATGCATTGTTAAAATCAAAACCAGAAAAACCTAATTTTTTCGCAACTTCAGCAACGGCCCACCAGTCAGCTTTTGCTTGCTTTGGAGCAGGTAGAAAAGCTCTTTGACGTGAAATACGGCGCTCTGAGTTGGTCACCGTTCCATCTTTTTCACCCCAACCTAACGCAGGAAGCAACACATCCGCATAAGCGGTGGTATCGGTATCAGCACAAATATCTGATACCACGACAAACTCACATTTACTCAATGCGCGTTTTACTTGATCCGCATCAGGTAAACTCACCACTGGATTGGTTGCCATAATCCATATGGCTTTAATTTTCCCAGACTCTACAGATTGGAATAAGTCAACTGCTTTCAATCCCGCTTGATTGGCAATCACAGGACTGTTCCAAAAGTTTTGTACAAGTGTTTGGTGTGATGGATTATCAATATCCATATGAGCTGCCAACATATTGGCTAAGCCACCCACTTCACGACCGCCCATGGCATTCGGTTGACCCGTCATTGAGAATGGTGCAGCACCTAACTTACCAATTTTCCCTGTCAAAAGATGGCAATTGATAATGCTGTTGGCTTTATTCACCCCTTGAGAAGATTGATTCACACCCATAGAAAATAAGCTCACAACTTTTTCAGTGGTGGCAAATTTTTCGAAGAAGAATTTTAGCTTTTCTGCTGAAATTCCCGTACGTTTCACGACTGAGTCAAAATCAGCTTCAGTCTGACTAGATTCTAGTAAAGTGTCCAAACCTTCTGTATGTGTATCGACAAAATGTTGATCAATAAAGTTATTCTTATATAAATACTGCAATAAACCATTGAACAAAGCGACATCTTGTCCAGGTAAAATTGGAAGGTGCAAATCTGCTTGTTCACATGTACTGGTAAAACGGGGATCAACCACAACAACGAATAAATCTGAATTTTTACTTTTCGCCTGCATGATGCGTTGGTACAGTACAGGATGACACCATGCAGTATTTGAACCCACCAACACCACCATATCGGTAAATTCAAAGTCTTCGTAACTTGCTGGCACGATATCCTCACCAAAAGCACGCTTATGCGCAGCTACTGCTGAGGACATGCACAGACGCGAATTGGTGTCGATATTGGCTGTACCTAGATAGCCTTTCACAAACTTATTGACGACGTAATAATCCTCAGTCAATAGCTGCCCTGATACATAAAATGCCACACTTTCACGACCGTGTTGATTGATACACGCTTGGAATTGATCTGCGATTTTTTCTATTGCTGCATCCCATGTCGTTACCTTACGATGGTTCTTACGACCAAACATCGGATGCAAAACGCGAGTCTCTAATCCTAGAGTATCCGCCAAATTACTGCCTTTAATACAAAGGCGTCCAAAATTAGATGGATGTTCAAAATCACCAGCAACCTGAACCGTTGTTCCTTGTGCTTTATGATTTATCGTGACATCAACACCACACCCAACCCCACAATAGGGACACGTTGTTTTTGTAATGATTGTTTCTGCTTGATCGGAGCGACTGTGTTCTAAATTTTGAATACTGTTCATGACTGCCCCTTCACCTATTTCATCTATGCCTGAATTTCACGTTCTGTTTGGGTTTAGGCACCGAAGAACCTAAACCCCAAAGATGATTAACCTGCTTTCTTCATTGCAAAATCCTTACCAAATAACAATTTATTTCTAAATGTTGAAATTGGTGTTTGATCTGCAATCAATTCCGCATACCACATGCCATCTTCAGTATCACCGAACAGTACCGCACCGATGACTTTATCTTTCTGAATAATGATACGTTTGTAAATTTGTCGTTTTTCATCATTCAGGATAATGTCTTCGTAATCTTCTTTCGGTTCAAAATTTCCAGCCGAGAATACATCAACACCACTAACTTTAAGCTGAGTTGGGACGGTTGGTGATTTAAAAGTTAAACTACCGTGTTCTGCCAAGTGTGTTGCACAGATAAATGCTTGTCCCCACAATGGTTCGACAAGACCAAAAGTCTGATTACGATGCTCAATACATTCACCCACTGCATAAATACTTGGGTCAAATGTTTGCATCGTATCATTGACCAAAATACCACGATTACAACGTAAACCAGCACTTTGAGCCAAAGCAATATTTGGACGAATACCTACAGCAAATACGACAAGATCAGCATCCAACACTGTGCCATCTTTCAGACGAACTTGGCTCACATGACCATCTTGATCAATCAAGGCTTCAGTATTTGCCTCAGTAATAATATTAATACCTTTTTCTTCGATGCTTTGACGCAACATGCGACTCGCACGACCATCAAGCTGACGCTCCATAATGCGATCCATCAGATGAAGAACAGTGACATTCATACCACGTTGCTTGAGACCGTAAGCTGCTTCTAAGCCGAGCAGACCACCACCAATCACCACAGCATTTTTCTTCGTTTCGCAATATTTAATCATGGTATTGACATCATAAATATCACGGAAGCTGATCACACCTTTCAAATCCACGCCTTGCACAGGTGGGATAAATGGAGATGAACCTGTTGCAATAATCAAACGATCGTAATCGACACTTTCGCCTTTTTGCGTATGCACTACTTTACGAGTACGATCGATTTTTATAGCAGGATCGTCAGCAATAAATTTGATGCCCTTATCGCTGTACCATGCATGTGGATGCAACATAATGTCATCAATGGTTTTCTCACCAGAAAGCACGGGTGAAAGCATGATACGGTTATAGTTCCCCCAAGGCTCTTCACCAATCACCGTCACATCATAACGATCAGGTGCCATGTCGAGTAAATCCTCTAGACAGCGCATTCCAGCCAAACCATTGCCGATCAAAACGAGCTTCAGTTTTTCTTGAGAAACACCATTATTGGTAATATAAGTTTTTTGCGGAACAGTACCTACCCAAACTCGACCATTTTCGATTTTGGTTGGAAAAACAGAAAGCTTTTGATCTTTATCTTCTAGGCATCGACCTGTTGCTAGACTGAAGTGCTGCTTGTAAATCGGTGAGGCAATAACACGCTCACCTTGCAAATCACCAATAATACCGCGCGCCATCACATTTGCTTGGCTAAACGGATCTTTATTACTTAATGCATAAATACGTTTTTCGTTCCCTACGCGGAATAAAGCAACGGATTGACCCGCAATAAGTGCTCCTACACCTGTATTTGGCGTGATGTCATCAAGATGACACACATCAATCCATTGATTTTCTGGAAGCATATTCATGTCTTTTAGATTTGTCATTTTGATTCTCCTTATGCTTCTACCATCGGGATACGATCAACTGAACGTTCAGCTTCATTTAATGGACGGATCTGATCACGCACTTCGGTAAATTGAATATATGGATCAGCTTGCTCTTCAGCGCTTGCATTAATGTAAGTTTGGAAGCGTTTACGAATCTCAGGATTCTCTACCGCAGTACGCCATTCATCTTGATAAGTTCCAATGACATGTGCCATGCGATTTTCAAGTTCTTCTGCAAGACCAAGCGAATTATCGACAATCACAGCTTTGAGATAATCTAAACCACCTTCCATGTTGTCACGCCATACACTGGTACGTTGTAAACGATCAGCAGTTTGGATATAGAACATAAAGAAGCGGTCGATATAACGAATCAAAGTTTCAGTATCTAGATCAGACGCTAAAAGCTCTGCATGGCGTGGTTTCATTCCACCATTACCACACACATACAAGTTCCAGCCTTTTTCTGTCGCAATGACACCGACATCTTTACCTTGCGCTTCAGCACACTCACGCGTACAACCTGACACAGCCATTTTTAGTTTGTGCGGTGAGCGTAAGCCTTTGTAGCGATTTTCTAATTCAATCGCTAAACCAACAGAATCATCTACGCCATAACGGCACCACGTGCTACCTACGCATGATTTCACTGTACGTAATGATTTACCGTAAGCATGACCTGACTCGAAGCCTGCTGCATTCAACTCTTCCCAAATAAATGGTAGCTCGTGCAGTTGTGCACCAAATAAGTCAACACGTTGACCACCTGTGATTTTGGTATACAGGTTATATTTTTTAGCAATTTGACCTACAGCAATCAATCCATCTGGAGTAACTTCACCACCTGCCATACGCGGTACAACTGAGTATGAACCATCCTTTTGGATATTTCCTAAGTAATAGTCATTACTGTCTTGTAGACCTGCGTGCGTTGGTTCCAATACAAAGTCATTCCAGCAAGATGCCAAAATGTTTGCTGTCATTGGTTTACAGATATCACAACCTAAACCATGACCATGTTGTTGAATCAAATCATCAAATGTTTTGATTTCATTGACACGCACCAAGTGATAGATCTCTTGACGTGAGTATGGGAAGTGTTCGCATACATGGTTATTAACCGTTACACCTTGACGTTGTAACTCAGACTTTAAAACTTGAGTAACTAATGGCGCACAACCACCACATGCTGTTGCTGCTTTAGTACATTTCTTTAAAGCACCTAAAGAGGTCGAACCATCACAAATCGCTTGGCAAATATCTGCTTTCGACACGTTGTTACATGAACAAATCGTTGCACTGTCTGGAAGTAAATCCACACCGCTACCGCCCGCTTTCGCACCAGAATCAGCAAATCCTGGCATGATTAAGCTTTCAGGTGTTTCTGGCAATGCGATACCATTCAACATCATTTGTAAAAGATCGTTATATTCTTTTGCATCACCAACAAGTACTGCACCCAGTAATTTGGTTTTGTCTGCATCGACAACGATTTTCTTATAAACTAAAGTATCTTCATCAGCATAGAAATAGCTGAGAGAATTCGGTGTCATACCATGTGCATCACCAACGGATGCCACATCCACACCCATCAATTTCAACTTAGTACTCATATCAGCACCAGCAAAACAATGTGTTTCTTCAGCTAGGATATGTTTGGCTGCAATACGCGCCATGTCATAGCCTGGTGCAACGAGACCATAGATTTTATTGTCCCAAAGCGCACACTCACCAATTGCGTAAATATTTTCATCAGAGGTTTGGCAGTAATCATTGATCTTGATACCACCACGCTCACCAAGCGCTAAACCACTTGCACGTGCTAACTCATCACGTGGACGAATCCCCGCAGAGAATAAAATCACATCCGTTTCAAGCTCACTACCGTCAGCAAATTTCATTACATGCTTAGCATTATTGCCAGCTTCGATACATTGCGTTGCTTTTTGTGTGTGAACTTTTACACCTAAGTTTTCGATTTTACGGCGTAATACTTTACCGCCCAAATCATCGATTTGAACCGCCATCAAACGTGGAGCAAATTCAACCACATGTGTTTCAAGATTTAAATCACGTAAAGCTTTAGCCGCTTCCAAACCGAGTAAACCACCACCGATCACCACACCTGATGTCGCGTTTAGGCTTGCAGCACGGATCGCATCTAAATCTTCGATGGTACGATATACAAAGCAATTTTCACGATCATTACCTGCAATTGGCGGAACGAAAGCATAAGAACCTGTTGCGAGTACAAGTTTGTCATAATTGATGACATCACCCATGCTTGTTGTCACAGTTTGTTCTTTTGTATCAATTGCGATGGCTTTGGTATTTAGTCTTAAATCGATACCATGAGCATCGGCAAAATCGAAACGAGCAAGTGATAAATCTTTCGCTGATTTACCTGAAAAGTATTCAGTCAAATGTACGCGGTCATATGCAATACGTGGTTCTTCAGCAAGAATTGTTATCTCTAATTCATCATCAGCTTTCTCTAAGATGGCTTCGACGAATTTATGACCCACCATACCGTGACCAATCATCACTAATTTCATTGTGTTTCTCCTAAAATCTAATCTGAGATTAAGCTGCGCTGTTTTGTTCTGAGCCACGTTCTAAAATCGCTTGTTCAAACAAGCGTTGTTCTTTTTCTTTATGCTCTACCGAAAATCGGATCAGCATGACCGAACTCGCAGCAATGACCACCAAGCCACCTAAAACCATTAAACAAGTTTGAATATCCAACATACCTTTCAGTAAGAAACCTGCTGCCACTGCACCAACGTTTCCACCAGCACCAATGATGCCTGCCACACCACCTAACGCTTCACGATCAATGAATGGAACAAGCGCATAAGTCGCACCACATGCCATATGAGTAAATAATGCGAACACAGTCATCACTAGAATGGCAGACACAGCACTATTCATTTGTGAAAACAACATTAAGAAAAGCCCTTCGCCAAGAATTAAAGCAAATAGAACTTTAGTACGACCATCTAAGCCTTTTTTGAGTGCAACTTTATCTGAAAGAATCCCACCCAATGCGCGTGCAAATAATGCAAGCAAACCAAAGATACCTGCCGCTAAACCAGCTTCTTTTAATCCAAAACTGAAGTGTTCGACGTAGTACATCGCAATGATGTTATGAATAAAGATTTCGATACCGAAACATGCTGCATAAGAGAAGAAGAGAATCCATACACGATAATTACGTGCAGCATGCATTAAGATTGCAAGGCCACCTTTATTATCACTACCAACCACTACACCTTGTTCACGGAGCTCTCTAAAATCGCCTTGAGGACAATCCTGTGTCAACTTCCAGTAAAGGAAACCTACGATCACCATCATGACACCCGGTACAATCAGTGCAATTCTCCATCCCATTGTTTGCTCAACACCAAACATAACTAAAGCACCAAGCAGTAATGGCATGAGTGCTTGAGTTGCTCCACCGCCTGCATTTCCCCAACCTGCTGAAGCAGCATTTGCAGTACCTACGACATTTGGAGCAAACATGATGCTGGTGTGGTATTGCGTGATCACAAAACTCGCACCAATCGCACCGATAAGGAGGCGAAAGAAAAGGAACGATTCATAGCTATTTGCTGAAGCCACACCAAATACAGGAATGCTGCCAATAATTAACAAGGCGGTATAGGTCTTGCGTGGCCCGTATTTATCGCATAAAGGACCAACAATCAAACGAACTAAGATAGTGATTGCGACTGCGGCAATATTGATATTTGCGATTTGATCTTTTGAGAGATGAAATTCACCTGCAATGATTGGCATTAAAGGTGCACATGCAAACCATGCAAAGAAACAAACGAAGAATGCGAGCCAACTCATGTGGAATGCGCGCATGGTAGGTTCAGAAAAGTTAAATAACTTTATTGAAGTCGCTTTTTTAGCTGATAAATCTAAAGACATTGCCATCTCCCATACTGAACGTATACAGCTTTGTTGACACATCACTTTGTGCAAACAAATCGATCAGATCGGACATCGTTGGCCGTCTTGTAAACTTAAAAAGTCTTCTTTGACTCAATAATATTTAAGCAATTGGCATGCCATAAATTAAAAGTAAAATAAATATAATCATATGTATTTGATAAAATTATCTTTATTACAAATTAGGCCTTTTACTCGTATTATACTTATTTGTTTATTTTAAAGAAGATTTAGTCATGGTCTGTTTTAAAGCACAATTAATGCTGCATCAAAACAATACTTTTTTTGCACCACAAAAATACATTTTTAAGCAATTGTAACTCTATCCTTTTAAATCTTCTGTTTATTTGATGGCTTCATAAGCACTTAAAAGGATGCTTTCTGTATTTGAAAGTCATGCTAAGATTAAATATGTCCTGTTATGGCACTAATATTGCTTCAAAAAAAACACCTACAGCACTTTATTCTATACGTGCATAAACTCATAGTTTGACTTATATCATTATGCCGAAACTCAAGATCGCACTTATTGACGATGATCAGGCTCGGGCTGACTATATCAAGACCAGTTTAATCGAACATGGCTTTGAAGTCGTTGCATGCTTTACCTTAGATCATCTCAATATTTTTAAATTAGAGCATCTTCAAGCAGATATTATTCTGCTAGATATGGATCATCCACATCGAGATGTGATCGAAAGCTGTGTCAGTAATTTTGATTTACCGACTGTTTTATTTACCAAAAACACCGATAAAGATACGATTAAACAAGCCATTGATGCTGGTATTACAGCTTATATCGTCGATGGTCTTGACCCTTCACGCTTACACACTATTTTAGATATATCAATTGAACAATATAAGAAACATAAAAAATTAGAAGGCGATTTAAAAGATGCAAAAACCAAACTAGCGGATAGAAAAGACGTTGATAAGGCAAAAGTATTGTTAATGAAATTGCATGATCTAACTGAAGATACAGCATTTCAACTACTCAGAAAAAATGCAATGAGTCATCGAATGACAATTGGTGAAATGGCAAGGCGATTACTTGATGCACAACAACTTTTAAACAATCATACAAAGGATGAATAAATGAGCAGTTTAGAAAAAACCGAATTGCAACTTGGTTATATTCCTTTACTTGATTGTGTTGCTTTACTTTGGGCAAAAGAAAGAGGTTTTTTTGCTGAATTTGGTTTGAATGTTACCTTAGTCAAAGAAGCATCTTGGGCGAGTCTAAGAGATCGACTGGCGTTTGGATTATTAGATGCCGCACATTGTTTATCTGCAATGCTTCCTGCTGCTGCTGTTGGTGCAGATCAAATCGGTATAGCACTACAAACACCGTTAGTATTAAGTGAAAATCGTGCATTTATTAGTTTAAGTCAAAAATTATGCTATGAATTAGCAATTCATACTGAAGATAGTGCTGAAATTTCGGCACAAAAGCTGGTCAGTTATATTAAAGACAACAATTCTGTCTCTTTAGCCCATGTTTTTCAGCATTCTATTCATCATTATTGTTTGAGAGAATGGTTGGCTCTAGCAGATGAAAAGCTAGCGCATTCAATTCAAGTTAAAACACTTCCCCCACCGTATATGGTTGAAGCGCTGAGCAATCATTTAATTGATGGTTTCTGTGTAGGAGAACCTTGGAACACTCAATCTGAGATACATGGCTTGAGCCATATTATTTGCTCAAGTCAGCACATCATTCCAAATGTCGCAGATAAAGTTTTAGCTGTAACTAAAGAATGGGCGCAACAAAATCCCAATACATTAATTCATTTAACTAAAGCGATTTTAAAAGCACAGCAAGAACTTCGTGAGTTAAAAGACTTTGATCCTGTTTGGCAACTTTTAGTTAATTTTGAAGTTGTACAATTTGATTGCTCAGCCGAAGTTCATGTTGAAAAATATTTTGCGATTCAAAACATCATTCGAAACTTTATTCAGGATAATGCAATTCCTAAAGTCGATGATTTCGAATGGCTATTTGAACAAATGAAGAAATGGAGTAATTTATCATTAGAGTCAGCTTCATATACAAGTGAGGCATTGGGTTGTTTACTACCAGAAACCTATGCTCTTGCCGCTGAATAAAAAAAAGCTGCCTTTTAAAAGGCAGCCTTGAAAGACCATTAAGAGAATATACCAATCAAAAATATTCTCTTAAGTAAACATAGCTTAATTGAAACGACTTATCTTTTTCAGACAATTTCATATCATTTACAACCATAAAAAACTTCACAATTCATGTTTTTTGCCAATAAGCATATGTGATGATGCTTGTAACTATTGAGAATAGCTCTCTAGATTGAACTGAATATAGCCTTTTGCTTATGCCTACACCTTGTAGATTAATCAATCATCCCTAACATCTTTTTTTAACAACTCATTTAATTTTCAGACACAAACCTCCGCCAACTCCAAAATATAAATTTAAACTGTTTAAAAACATATATTTAAATCAAAATTACAAGATTATTATTT
>Ga0209599_10000490_pt1 | contig 25269 bp, 23 predicted proteins | sample Shrwel_input2_FT_FD_187534 | JGI IMG/M metagenome (GOLD analysis project Ga0209599, IMG submission 187534) | Subsurface microbial communities from deep shales in Ohio, USA - Utica-3 well 1 S input2 FT (SPAdes) (version 2) ... | reverse complement strand
TTTTATAATTGCGAAAAACAACAAAAAAGGGAGCTTTCGCTCCCATTTTTTCTATACTTTAAGCTAACGCTTAATGCATATGATTCAATTATTCAGCATCAGCTGCTTTAGCGAATAATTGACGACCACGGTAAATACCGTCTTTAGTCACGTGGTGACGACGATGAGTTTCACCAGTAGTTTGGTCTACAGATAATGCATTCTCGGTTAAAGCGTCATGTGAACGGCGCATGTCACGGCGAGAGCGACTTTTACGGTTTTGCTGAACGGCCATGATGGCTCCTTACAAAGATCGAAAAAATGGATCAGAACAAATTCAGTTGTCTTAACTCAACATTATAACACAAATTATGAGTTAAGTTTACCCTTCAAACCTGCCAAAACATCAAACGGATTATCCCGCTTTTCTTCGACAACGTCCTGAATGGTAGGTTGATGTTTATGCTCACAAGCATCATGCTTAGGAGACAATGGCATCAACAGTAACAGTTCATCTTCTAGTAATGCGAGTAAATCAATGGAAGCAGGTGTATCAAAATCACCTTTTTTCGAAGATTCACTTTCACCTAAAACGATGAAATCAGCATCCTCATCCAATCGCTCTATCAGTGACTCATCATCGATCAGCGCTAAATGAAAATCTGAAACCAATTCAATTTCAACAGGTCCCAAACAACGTTGGCATTCCATTGGAACTTTCGTTTCAATATGTCCATCTAACCATACAATACGATGATAGATATCCATTGATAGCTTACAGTCTATGTTGATCAATTGATCATCAATTGAACCAACAGCTTCTCGAGCTATACGAGCAAAGCGAGACAATGGCAGTGTTCCTGACCATGTAAAGCCCTGTTCAGCCCATTTAAATGGCTCGATTTGGCTTGGAAAAGTATTTGCTGACATAATTAAGGCGGCAATTCTACAAATTCATCGGTACTCTGTCAAAGATTAAGATACAATTTTGCACTTCTTTAGACAGAACTCGGGGTAAATTAAGCAATGCACCTGTTGCAGCCGCAACTTGAAGTAACATCTTCATTACTTGTAAGCACCCATTCAACCACTGTTCCTGTGTTAGCGCCAAATCAAGTGCAACGTTCATCTTGGCAAAAGTTAACATCAGAACCAGAACAGGTCGATTGGCTTATTTTACACTTTAATCACTGGTTTTCCCACCATAATGTCACTTTAGTGAAAGGTGATTTTGAACCTGAGTATTTCCCAGCGACATCTGAGCAACCTGCAAAGATCCAATTTGCCCACGGTTTCTTCAATAGTGCTCTACATGAAATTAGTCATTGGAGTATTTCTGGTGAGCAACGTAGGCTATTAGCTGATCTTGGTTATTGGTATGCACCTGATGGTCGAAGTGCGGAACAACAAGCCTTATTTGAGCAAGTTGAAATCAAACCTCAAGCAATTGAGTGGTTATATGCGACTGCGTTTGGTCGAAAATTCCGTGTCTCTTTGGATAATTTAACGGGTGATAGCGGAAATGGAGAGTTATTCAAAAATAATGTTTTTAATCAAGTACAGCGTTATTTTTCAGGTCAAGCTAAATTACCGCATGATGCAGCACGTTTCATTCATTACATTTGTCTATGCACAAGGAATGGAGCAGCATTACAACTAAATGAATTTAAACGCGAATCACTCGATTAATTGACAAAATTAACACATCAAAGACTTGCATCGACCCTAGAACAAGTTTCATACTAAATTCAGCCACATAGATCAGGGAGTTAATAATAATGTTGCATTTACACATTCATCCTGAAAATCCACAGGCTCGTCTTATCACTCAAGCAGTCGAACGTATTCGCGCTGGAGATGTTGTGGTTTACCCAACTGACGCAGCCTATGCAATCGGTTGCCAAATCGGAAATAAAAGTGCGATGGAGCGAATTGCACAAATTCGTGGTTTGGGTCCTAAACATCAATATGCGATTATGTGCTGTGATTTATCAGACATTGCAACTTACGCCAAAGTTGATAATGCGATGTATCGTTTGCTTAAAAATAACACACCTGCTGTAACCACTTTTATTTTGCCAGCAACCAGCGAAGTACCAAAACGCTTGATGCATCCAAAGAAAAAAACCATTGGTCTACGTATTCCAAGTAATCCAGTTGCTCAAGCCTTATTAAAAGAACTAGGTGAACCTCTATTAACCAGTACTTTAATCTTGCCAGATCAAAAAGATCCGTTGGATGATCCTTATGATATTGAAAATCAATTAGGTAAACGCATTGATGTGTTTATTGATAGTGGCTTCGGTACGTTATCCACCACCAGTATCGTGGATTTATCTGGAGAAAATCCTGAAGTCGTGCGTCGTGGTGTTGGTGATGTCAGTGCTTTTGAGTAGTTTTATACAAAATGGAATTAATTCAAGTTTTACTCAACATGAATGTTTTATAAGATGATGAAACCATTTATGTTGTTGAAGCTTGAAATCAGAAACTCAGGTTTTAAAAGTCAACTCAAGGACTTCTCCAGAAAAGTAACGAATTAAATTTTAAATATTTTTTAGAAATCTTTATTGTAAAAGAAATATTAGAAAACTCGATGATCAAAATCTCTATATCTATAGTTAATCTCTAAAATCATCGAGTATGCGATCCAAAATACTTAAAACTTATTTTATAAAATCAGACAATCGCTGCTTCTGAAAACCTTGCACATCAAAATTATCAGGACTGAGCCATTGTTGATAGATTTTTTCTAAATCAGGCCATTCTTCATCAATGATTGAAAACCATGCCGTATTACGGTTATGCCCTTTAGTAATCCGATCCTGGCGAAACAGACCTTCATATTGAAAACCAAAACGTAATGCCGCCGCTTTAGACGGTTCATTAAAATCATCACATTTCCATTCAACTCGTCTAAATCCATGTTTAAAGCATTGTTTCAAGAGTAAAAAAATCGTTTCCGTTGAAGCTTTTGATTTTTTCATTTTATGTGAAAAATAAACATTACCAATTTCAACCGCCTTATGCTCAAGCCTAGGATTAAGTAAAGCAATCCACCCCTGAACTTCACCATTCACCTCAATCAGGAAATGACTAGAACCAGCGAAATTAAATGAACGCTGAAGATCATCTTTTAATGTTTTTTCATCCTTGGGCGCTGAATAAGGCAAATAAGTCCAACAGCCATCCGAAGGTTCAGTGGATACATTGTTCCAAATCTGAGCTGATGCTTGATCAGAAATCGCCTGATCGATATAAATTAATTTAACATGCTGACCGAGCAAGTTTTCTTGAATAGTTTGACTCGTTCTTTCGAGGTCGATTTCTATACCAACTTTTTGTCCAAGCTGATTTTGTTGAGCTTTTAAATAGTTTTTCATATTGGTTTATTATTTAAACGAATTTGGAATTGGCTGTTAATTTAATCATAATTATTTTCTATGACCTATCTAATCGTACATAATTAAAGAAAATACCCTGAGAACTTTAAGGTTTTTGTAAGTGAGTAATTTATTAAATTTACAATTTCGATTAGAATGGCGTTGCTCTAGGTAGCGTGTGTCATCCCTTGAACACAACAATGATCTTTCATGCTTTTGAAAATTCGCGTGGCTTATAACGGTAATGAATCAAATTCTTTCTTCTTCGTTGGAGTTAACTCCTTCCATTCGCGTGCTTGACGAGTGGCAAGAAGTCATACCTGAAGATTTATATATCCCACCCGCTGCGTTTGAAATTTTACTTGAACAATTTGAAGGTCCTTTAGATTTTCTGATCTACCTTATTCAAAAAAATGGTTTTGATCTTCTTCAGCTAGATATTTCACCAATTGCTACTCAGTATCTTTCCTATATGGATAGCATGAAATCGCTCAATATTGAGCTAACCGCTGACTATATGGTGATGGCAGCACTTCTCGCTGATTTAAAATCTAGATTGTTACTTCCTAAACCTAATGTTGTCGATCAATTTGAAAAAGATCCAAAACAAGAACTTATTGATCGTTTAGAAACCTATTTACGCATCAAACAAGCAGCTGAAAGACTTGGGCAAATGCCGATTTTTGAACGCGATACATTTAGTGCAAATATCAGTATCGGGCATATTGCACCTGTCTATGAAGGTTATGATGCAGATGCGTTACGTGACGCATTATTTTGCGTATTTAACCGTCCAGAGCCGATTACCCATGTTGTAGCTCAAGAACTTGTTTTACTTGAAGAACGAATTGCATTTATTGAAAGCCAACTCGCGTCTGGTGAAGTCTTGAGTTTTGTCCAATTACTTAATCCGCAACAAGGTCGTATGGGCATGGTTGTCACTTTTATGGCGGTTCTTGAACTCACACGCCAGCAAAAAATTCAAATCATTCATACAGGTATTGATTCCCCTTTGACCATTCAAGGGAATGCAGCATGAGTTTAGAGCAATTGGATAGCAATGAAGGTATGTCTCTCGAAGATATTCACCATGATGTGTTACTGCAAATGGAAGCCATTTTATTCGCCAGTGACTCACCAGTTTCACTTGCAAGGCTGAAAGAAGCCTTTCAAAACCAATATAATAAACAACAGTTACGTCAGTTTCTGCAACAGCTTGCTGTGTTACAACATGGTCGTTCTATTGAGTTGATTGAAACAGCCCAAGGCTTTCGTTTCCAAGTCAGAGCTAAGTATCGAAATATTATTGCGCAAGTTTGGCCTGAACGACCAACGAAACTGTCACCCTCATTACTCGAAACCGTCGCAGTAATTGCATATCATCAGCCTGTTACGCGTGCTGATATTGAACAAATTCGTGGTGTATCCAACAATAGTCAAATTTTAAGAAACTTATTTGACTGGAACTGGATTAAAGAATCTGGTTTTAGAGATTTGCCTGGAAGACCTGCGTTGTTAGTTACAACGCCTCAATTTTTAAATGCATTTGGTTTAGCATCGCTAGGTCAATTGCCTCCCCTACAGAACGCCAAGGAAGCATTCATGACACTCGACGCACATGCGCCGAAGTCTTGAGAAGGTGAACTGTTGATCATTATGTCTAAGGTTGTGCTGTCATGAGTGAGAAATTACAAAAGGTATTAGCGAGAGTGGGGCTTGGCTCACGTCGCTATATGGAGGAAGTCATTGCTGCTGGTCGCGTCAGTATCAATGGAAAAATTGCTCAAGTGGGTGAACGTATTGAGCCTACTGATGAACTACGTATCGATGGTCGTAAAGTTCAGTTTCAAGTTGAAGATGAAATTCGCCGCCGCGTTCTCATTTACTATAAACCAGAAGGTGAAATTTGCTCGCGCAATGATCCTGAGAAACGTCCAACCGTATTTGATCATTTGCCACAAATCGCCAATGATCGTTGGGTGATGGTGGGTCGTCTTGATATTAACAGTACCGGTTTATTGTTATTTACAAATGATGGTGAACTTGCCAACCGTTTGATGCATCCTTCAAACGAAGTTGAACGTGAATATGCCGTTCGTGTTATGGGTGAAGTCACTCCTCAAATTCGTAACAACATGCTCAAAGGTGTTGAACTTGAAGATGGCCCAGCTAAATTTGAGTCATTCTCTGAAATTGGTGGCGAAGGTATTAACCGCTGGTATCAAGTTGTGGTTAAAGAAGGTCGTAACCGTGAGGTTCGTCGTATCTTCGAATCACAAAGCCTAAAAGTAAGTCGTTTATTACGTACACGCTATGGTAGCGTAATTTTACCGCGTGAATTACGTACTGGCCGCTGGATGGAACTAGATAAGACAGATATCGATAACTTAGCAAAATCTGTTGAATTGAAACCACGTCAAGGTACAGGCTTATTTGGTATGGCTAAACGCCGTACTGAAAAAATGGCTGAAAAACCATTAGCTGCACGTCGTGGTGGCTATCTACGTCAACAACGCCGTGATGACGAACAAGAACAATCGCAACAACGCCCAAGCGGTAATGGTTATCAACGTAAAACTGTGGGTTTTAAAAAACCTTAAACCCGATGTAATGCCTATAAAAAAACGCTCTATATAGAGCGTTTTTTGCTGCTTAGATTTAAATATGCTGTACGCTAGATTGTGGAATTGCATTCAGCAGCTTCTTTGTATATTCATGTTGTGGATGCAAATACAACTCATCAGAATTTGCAATTTCAACCACTTCACCATGATTCATCACCATGACCTGATCAGAAATATACTTCACCACAGATAAGTCATGAGAAATAAAGATATAACTCAAACCAAACTCATCTTGTAAATCCTGAAGTAAATTTAACACCTGAGCTTGCACAGAGACATCTAAAGCAGAGACGGATTCATCACAAATCAAAATTTCAGGTTTTAAGGTCAAGCAACGAGCAATAGCAATTCGTTGACGTTGCCCACCTGAAAATTCATGTGGATAACGATCATAAGCTTGAGCGGGTAAACTCACTCGCTCTAACAATTCTAATGCAATTTTTTTTCTTTCAATATCATTTTGACCAATCCCATGAATTCGCATCGGTTCAAGTAAAATCTGTCCAATCGTGAAGCGCGGATTAAGCGAGGCATACGGATTTTGGAAAATAATTTGAATTTTACGTTGGTATCTTGCGAACTCTTTTTCTGACATCGATAGAATATCTTGACCATCTATTAAAGCTTGTCCGCCTGTTGCTTCATGTAAACGCATTAGTAATAAACCAATCGTGGTTTTACCTGAACCAGACTCCCCCACTAGCCCTAAGGTTTTACCTTTTGCCAGCTTAAACGAAACACCTTTAACCGCTTGGAATTCATCACGTCCCCATAAACCTTTGCGACTATAAAACGATTTTTTTAGGTCTTTGACCTCCAAAACAATCTGCTCATCTCCAACCAATCCTCGACTCCGTTGTTTGAGATTGAGATCTGATAAATTCGTCTGTTCAATCAATTGACCATTTTCTATTTTCATAAAATCACTGGTCACAGGTAAACGATAAGGTCGAGTCGATAATTGTGGACGGCAATGTAGCAACGCACGGGTATATACATCAGTAGGCTGTTCCAGTACTTGTTCAACTAAACCATTTTCTCGAATTTCTCCATGCCGCATCACAATCACTTCATCTGCAATTTCACCCACTAAAGCCAAATCATGGGTAATAAACAACATCGACATTTCACGACGTTGACGTAAAGATTCTAACAAATCGATAATTTGTTTTTGGATCGTCACATCTAATGCTGTAGTTGGTTCATCGGCAATCAGGAGCTTCGGTTCACAAGCAATTGCCATGGCAATCATCACACGTTGTTGTTGTCCGCCAGAGAGCTGACTTGGGTAGGCATCAATTTTTGTTTCTGGTGATGGAATCCCCACTTCTTTTAATAACTCTAAGACCCTTTCTCTGGATTGTTTTCGTCCCATCCCTAAATGAATACGTAAAACCTCAGCAATTTGATCGCCAATAGTAAACACTGGGTTCAATGATGACATCGGTTCTTGAAAAATCATGGCAATTTCTTTGCCACAAATATTTCGAATTTCCTTCGATGATAATTCTAGTAAGTCTTTACCCTCAAATAAGATTCGACTTTTTTCTGAAATTTGACTTTGCCCTTTTGGTAATAATCCCATGACTGCCAATGAAGTGACTGATTTCCCACTACCCGACTCACCAACTAAAGCGACTGTTTTATTCTTGGGAATAGTAAATGAAATCGCTTTAACTGTTTCAAGCCATTGTTTATTATCAGTTTTAAAGCTAACACTCAGATTTTCTACTTTTAATAGCGTTGTTTCATGATTACGTTGCATATCAATTCTCCGCTACTTCAGTTTAGGATCTAATGCATCACGCAATGCATCAGTAAACATTGAAAATGCGGTGACTAATACAGCCATCGCAATAGATGCGGCAGCCAATTGCCACCATTTCCCTAAAATGAGTTCTGTTTGCGCTTCATTCAACATACTTCCCCATGACACCACGCCGACTGGGACACCAAAGCCGAGGAAGCTTAAAATCACTTCAGATTTGATAAATGCGACGACAAGAATCGAGATTTGGACTAAAGCAATGTGACTGACATTTGGAAAAATATGCACAAACATACGACGAAAATGACTCACACCAATCGCTTTGGCAGCAAGTACATATTCACGAGACTTATGTTTCATGTATTCCGCACGGATCAGACGAAACACCCCCGTCCAACCCGTCAAACCTAAAATCAATACAATCGATAAAATACCTTTTTGCTGTAAAACAGCAGCAACGGCGAGTACCAATAACAAATAAGGAATTGAGGTGAAAATATTATAAAACCAGTTCAGAACATCATCGACCCAACCACCAAAGTATCCTGAAATCGCGCCTAAGAAAGTACCGATAACAACTGCCAGCAAAGCAGAAAGTAATCCGACTAATATCGAAGTTTCAGCACCTTTAATGGTTTTCAGTAAAATGTCTTGTCCCCATTTATCCGCACCGAATGCTAAGGTGGTTTTTAACTGTTGTTCTTGATCAAGTAAATGACCACCAAGTTGCAGATCAATAGCTTTTATATCTTCAGCCAATGGATCTGTTACACCATAATAATCAATCGGTGTTCCTGTCACTTGCTCAGTGGCAATTTCAGTATTTAATTTCTGAATAATATCTTTTAAAGGATCAACAGGATTTTCAGGCAACGCTTGGACCGCTTCGATTTTTTTATCTGCAAAATCTTGACTCAATTCAGCACCTAAAAATGTAGGTGGCGCATAACTGACAGCAACTTCTTTATTCCAATTCGATGCGATCAGACCTGTGAGAGATAGGATTAAAATCACAAAGTAACATAGCACGACAAACAGAGACATCATGGCGATACGATCTGCTTTTAAACGACGAACTGCTAGCTGCCATAGCCCAGAAGAAGCTGTGTCAGACTGAGTTGGTGCTTTTCTTTTAAATAATACACTCAGCATAATTCACCTACTTCAACTGTACGCGTGGATCAATTAATTTATAAATCAGATCGGCAATCAGGTTAAAAACCATGGTTGCAGCAGCAACATAAACCGTGATTGCTTTGATCACAGGAAAGTCACTACGTTCTACTGCAATAATCACTTCCCGACCAATCCCCGGTATGCCAAAAAAACGCTCAATTAAAAATGCGCCAATTAAAAGTGCTGGTAGACTTGCCATGACATCGGTCACGATTGGAATTGATGCATTTCTTAACACATGTACCCCAAACACTCGGCTTTCAGTTACACCTTTGGCACGTGCTGTACGCACATAGTCCTGATTGACCTCATCTAAAATAAAGCTACGGTACAGTCTGAGTGTTGGAGCAATACTCACAACCAACATAATCAGAATAGGCAGTAGTGCATATTTAAAGAGGTTTTCACTGAAGCTATCACTCCAGCCTTGTACTGGAAACCAACTCAGTTGATAAGCAAAGAAATATTGAAAAACAATGATATATACCAAGATACTAATCGACATTCCGATGGTACACAGCATCATCACCATACGATCAGTCAGGCTACCGCGCACAGATGCAACTGCTAAAGCCAAGATAATTGAAATCACCGTTTGCAGCAGTGTAAGTGGAATTAATAATGTTAAGGATGGCCCTAAACGTGTACTGATAATCTGCGAAACAGACTCACCCGTACTCCAACTCACACCATAATCAAAGGTTAAAATTTGCTTAATAAAAATCCACAGCTGCACATAATAGGGCTGATCCACACCTAACTGTTGGCGGATATTTTCAATCTGTTCAGGATTCGACATTTTTCCTGCCAAAATATATGCAGGATCTCCCCCGACCCAGTTGAAGAGGAAAAAGATCAGCAGAACAACACCAAGCATTGTTGGGATCATCTGCCATATGCGACGTATGATATATGCCAGCATAAAGATGCCCCTTATTTAATGCGTTGACCTGTGATTTCTTCAAAGAATGCTTTGTTGTCTGGTTTCCGACCTAAAAATTCTTCGACTAATTTTTCAGCAGTTTTTTGACTACCTTGAGATAAGATTGTTTGACGATAACGCTGCCCAACTTCTGTATTATTTAAATCATTTCCAAAAGCAGACAACATATCTAAAGCAATCACTTCCGACCACATATAGCCATAATAGCTACTTTGATAACCAGACATGATGTGATTAAATTGCCCTGGAAATTCTGTAGTGGGTACATAACCTAATGCCGTTGCATCTTCCATTTTCTTCCAGAGTTCAAGTGGTTGTGCTTTTAAAGCAGTTGTACTATGTAATGCCATATCATACTGCGCATATAAAGTTTGACGGGCATAGTGCAATCCTCGACCATAGCCATTTACTGCTTTTAACTTTTCAATCAAAGCATCATCTACTCGTGGACAAGCAGGCTTACAATAATCAGCAAGTGTAGAAAGGGTTTCTTTACGTCTTGCCCACTCTTCATACATTTGCGATGGAGCTTCTACAAAATCTCGTTCGACTGTAGTGCCTGCTTGTGAGCTATAACGAGTGTCTGATAAAAGACCATGTAAAGCATGCCCAAACTCGTGAACAAAGGTTTCTAACTCATCGCTATTTAACCCTTTACGATCAAAGTTAGTTACTAAAGCCGAAATAGGTTTACGATCAGTTAGACGACTGCGTCCATAAACACTCCAAACCGCAGCATGACCATATTTTCCTTCGCGTGGAAATTTATCGATATAAAGACCACCAAGTAATTTTCCAGTTTTGCTATCGGTTACATCGTAATATTCAACTTCATTTTGCCAAGTTTTGACTTTTACTGGTTTAAATTGAATGCCATATAGATGAGATGAGATGGCAAATAACCAATCTTGGGCTGCTTGCGTTGGAAAGTATTCACGTAACTTTTCTTGATCGATTTGGTATTTCTCTTTACGTAATTTTTCGCTCCAATAGCCTTCACTCCATCGCTCTATTTTTGCTTGGTCTACAGGAATATTCAGTGTTTTGGCTTTGAACTCAGCTAAAGTTTCGACTTCCTTTTTTTCGAGTGGTGACACGGTTGCGTAGACTTCAGCGAGAAATTGATTCACTTTCTCTGCATTTTCTCCCATGCGATTTTCTAATACCCAATCTGCATAACTTGATTTACCCATTAAGCGTGCTAGGTCATATCTCAAATCAATCGCTTGTTTGAGTAATAGCAAATTCTTTTCACCACCACGACGAGTGAAAGCAATTTGATAACGCTTACGTGCTTCATCACTCTCAGCTAATTTCATAAAGGGCCCATACTCAGGATAATCAAAACCGAGTAAATAGTTTCCTTTGTCATTTTTTTTCAAATTTTCAATATAATTTGCTGGTAAACCCTTTAGTTCTGCTGCCGTAAATTCTAGTTTGGTCTTATTCTCACGGACATTTCTGGAATATTCTTGTTCAATTTTTGCCAGCTCATCTAATATAGCTTTAACCTTTTTTTGCTTGCTGACGGGCAGTTGAATTCCTTTCTTTTCAAAATCATTCAGGATATCTTGTTTAAATTTTATATCGACTGCATCAGTGGGGTTGATCTTTTTAAACTGTTGATATAATTTTGGATTTTGTAAAATATCAGTTTGAAACTGGCTAATTTTAATTTCACAATCATCTGCCGCTTTACGAACAGCTTCATCAGGATAAACATTACTATATAAACCGACAGGGCCATAAAAATCCTCAAATGAAGCAAAAATAGCATCCCATTCGGCTAAAACAGATCCAGCGGCTGTACTTTTAGTAATCGGTTTCGCTTCAAATGTTTTTAACTGTTTTTTTACATCCTCAATCTTAGCATCACATAATGTTGAAATATCTTTAGCTTGAAATAAAGGAAGGGTTTGGCGATTGGTTGTATCGGCAAATGATATTTGATTTACCCCTACTGCAAGTAAGCATAGAGTGGTAAGTTTGAAATTTTGATGTTTCATTATTGCTCCAATTCCTAAATTTCTATTTTTTGGTATCGATGTCGATATACATCCATTCTGATGGAAGAATAGGATGCTTCTTAAACCCAATCACACGCGGTTGAGCTAAGATATTTCGATAGCGCGCACCAATAATTTGCACTGGGGTATAGACTTCAAGTACACGTGACATTTTTCGATATAAAGCATCACGCTCAGGGCTTGGTGGCATTTTCTGAGTTTGTTCATATAGACGATCAAACTCAGGAATTTTTATACAACCATTGTTGGTTACATGAATATTTTTGCCATAAAACAACTGCATAAAACTATCAGCATCAGGATAGTCTGCAATCCATGCTGAGGCTTTAAACATGGTTTTGCATTGTTTCTCAAGCTTTAACGCTTCAGCAAAAGGCATGGATTTCGTGGTCATTTGAATTTTGAGACTATCTAATATTTTTTTCCAAAATTCTGCTTGTTGCTGACTTCGTAAATTACTTCCAGATACTGTCATTTCAATCACCAATGGCTTTCCATCAGGTAATGTACGCCAATCATTGGCACCAACTTTATAGTGATAACGATCTAGCAATAAGTTCGCAGCTTTGACTGAATAAGGAATACTACTTTTATAGGTTGGGTCATAACCGACGACTCCTTCGGGGATCGGCGCTTGTAATTTTTTAGCATCACCTTTTTGCAAAATTTTAATGTAATTATCAGCCGAAAATGCCATCGCCATAGCACGGCGTAATGCGATTTTTTCTTTACTAAAGCCACCCACCACTGGGTTTTGCATATTCCAATAATGATAATCAATCGATGGATCAATAATGCGGGAAAGCTGAACGCCTTTTTTAACCAGTTCAGGTTTTAACTTTCCATTTTGCAAGGCTTGAACGGTGAGTTCACCGTCTAACTGAAATAAATCGATTTCGTCTTTACTAAACGATAACCAACGTGATTGCCCTTCTTCCATGACTTGAATATCGATCACTCCAATTTGTGGCATTTGCTTGCCTTGCATAGCATTCACAATTTTTTGGTCTTCTGGAGAACTGGCTTTAAAATTCCATACAAAACTACGAAAATCAGGATTCGCTTTTAAAATAATCCTTGATCCGGGTGTCCAACGCGACAACATATAAGGACCTGTTCCGATAGGATGTGCCATAGCGAAACCAGATTTGTTGCGATACTTTTCGATCACTTCGCGTGCAACAGCCCCAGCGGGTTGATGCGCGAGTAGCATTGGAAAGTTTTGATCTGGACGCGTGAGGCGAATCACTAAAGTATATCGATCAGGTGCTTGTAAACCTGCAATTGGCTGATCGTAATCAAACTTACCCGTTTTTTGAGCTTGCTTGAGAGCAGCATCCATTCCTGAAATACGTCCATCTAACAACCAACTATTGGGTGAGTGTAAATTAGGATCAAGTAAGCGCTTAAAGGTATAAACATAATCAGCAGCAGTTAGTTCACGTTTTTTGCCCTTAAATACAGGGTCAGCTGCAAAATAAATTCCTTTTTGCAAGCGAATGGTATAAGTCAAACCATCTGCACTTACTTCTGGTAATGCTACCGCTGTGCGAGGTACTAATTTTGCAGGTGAAGCCAAATAATCATAAGTAAATAAGGTCTCAAAAATCGACCCATTGACATGCGCCGAATACAGATCATGAACACCCGCAGGGTCAAAACCTGTTTCTGCAACAGGGAAAACATAACGTAATACTTTATTAGGATCGGCAGTACTTTGAGCAACAACTAATGTGCTTGCCGCACTCGTTGTTAGTCCTATACAAGCCACAAAGCCAAATCTTTTCAATGCAAGTTTAAAATTTTGCTTCATTTGGAAATCATCACTTATTTTGATTTGGCGAAACAATGTCTAGAAATTGCCAATTGGTGTTCATAATTGGATGTGCTTTAAAACCTTGTACTTGAGGTTGAACCATCCAGTTTCTTATACGGGTATCTTGTAAAATAAAAGGACTGTCAGCTTCAACTTTCCGACTCATTTTTTCATAAAAAGGCATACGTTGATCAGGCGATAATTTCATTGCCTGTTCATATAATCGATCATAAGCATCCGATTTATAACATGACTGATTACCACGTCCGACATTCGGTCCATAAAGTAACTGAGTGAAATTTTCTCCTTCAGGATAATCAGCATGCCATGCACCACTCCACATCATGTACTGACATTGACTAGCCGCTTTTAAATTGTCGGCAAAGTTACTTACTTTAAAATCAGCTTTTATTCCAATTGCATCTAAATTTTTCTTCCAAAGCTCAGAATACATCACTGAAGATGTTCCGCTTTCGGTATTTATTTTTAAAATTAGCGGTTTTCCATCGGGAAAATTTCGATAACCATCTGCACCTTTTTTATAGCCAAAATGGTCTAAAAGTTTATTGGCTAAAGTTGGGTTATAACCCACAATGCTTCGATAATTTGGATTGTGCCCATTCACACCTGCGGGGACTAACATTTCTGCCTTAACCGCCTGTCCTTTTCTTAAAATACGAATAGATTCATTGACGTTAAATGACATCGCAATTGCACGACGTAAAGCAACTTTATCTAAACTATTACCACCTATAATTGGGTCAAGCATATTAATCATGCTATAGGTAATTTCGGCTTCTTTATTGGCATATAAACGAATACCCTGTTTTTTTATTTCTGGTTTTAATTGATTATTTTGATCTAATACTTTAGGAATCGCACTGGATGTCAATTTATCAAAATCAAGCTGTTTTGATTGAAATGCCAACCATCGAGATTGCTCTTCCTCAATAATACTGATATTCACTTTGCCAATTTGTGGCATTTTCTTACCACTCATTTCTTTGACTAACTGATTATCCCACGCAGTCCCTGTTGATTTAAAATTCCAAACAAAACCTCGATAATCTGGGTTTGCAACCAACTCAATCTTGCTGCGCGGTACATACTTACTCAACATGTAAGGTCCTGTGCCTACAGGATGCATACCCAAGCGATCTTTATAATATTCAACAACTTCTCGTGCCGTTGCCCCAAATGTACTATAAGCTAAAATGTAAGGAAAATTATAATCTGCTTGCGTGAGTGTAAATTGAATAGTGTAACGATCAAGTGCTTTCACTCCCTCAATCTTAGCATCATAATTAAATTTGCCAGATTTTTTGGCTTGCTCAACTAACGCATTCGTACCAACGATTTTGTTATCAATAAAAGAATATGATGAAGACCGATTTTTAGGGTCTAAAATTCGTTTAATTGAATAGACATAATCTTCAGCAATCAGTTCACGACGCTTGCCTTTAAAAGCAACATCATCTGTAAAATAAATCCCTGATTGTATTTTGAATATATAAACTTTCCCATTTTCTTTAATGATCGGCATACTTTGCGCTGTTGATGGAACAAGTTTGACTGGATTGGCTAAATAATCATATTGCAGCAACCTTTCAAAAATTACATCCGCCACATTACCACTATAAAAATTATAAGTTTTGACCATGTCAAAACCATCATCTGGGGCTTCAAATGCAATTCGAAGCACTTTTTCTGCTTGAGCTGGAGTTTTCGTGTTCCCCAAAGGGGCGATTACAATAACGCTTGAGAACAAAGCGACAGTAAAAAATTTAGACTTCAATTCAATGCTCACATTATCGTTTTTAAATAAATACTAGACTTTTGAATAGCATTCAACCACATAACTTCAATGCACGCTTTACAACAATCAAAGATCTTATTTTTAAAAATCAGCAAATTGAATATTTTTTACCAATCGTAAAAATAAAAGAAAGTGTAAAATGCAGCTTACCACTCAAAACACAGTGCTAATTTCATGCCACTTTTCAAATAAAAATTTAGATAAATTCTAATAAATTTTAATAATTGATATAAAAACATTGCGTTATTCATCTTATTCAAAAGTAATATTATGCAAAATAATATTTTTTCATATTCATTTCACCCCAACAAAATAAAAAAGAACAAGTGTATAAAAATAAAAGATTAATTGTAGTTTTGCACCAAACACATGCAACTGAAAAACTTGTTGATTCATTTTAACGCGTCTTAAAAAAACTTAAATTATGTAAAAAAATGCCAATAAAAATATTTTTTATAAATTCATAATTTTTTAATAATTAGTAAAAATATGAAAAGCTTATCCATTAAAACTACAACGCTTTTAAACAATTTAACTTAGATTAATTCAATTCAAAAAATGCATTTGGCACACGTCTTGCTAAAACGCTTTTGTTCATTCTGAAGAGTGACAATCATTAAGGGGTTATAAATTTGATGAAAAAAACCAATTTCGTTCAATCTGATGCTATGCCAAAAGCGAGCAAAACCATACTAAAACTCAGCACCCTGAGCCTCAGTATGTTGTGTTTAACCATGACCCACGCCGCAGAAACAGAGTCAGCACCTGAAGAAAAACCAACTAAAGTTGTCAAAGTTGCAGTCACTGGTTCGTCTATCAAAGGTGTTGCATCACAGAGTGCTTCTCCAATCACCGTGATCAGAGCAGATGATCTCGCAAAACAAGGTGTCACCACTGTTGAGGAAGCTTTAACCAAGGTTAGTGCCAATCAAGCAGGATTTTCTACCGCACAAAATGTGGGTGCAAGCTATACCGAAGGTTCATCCGCAAACTTGCGTGCATTAGGTACTGATAAAACCTTAATTCTATTAAATGGTAGACGCTTAGCGTATAGCCCTTTTAGTACATCGACCACAAACCTAAATATTATTCCAATGGCAATGGTTGATCGTATTGAAATTTTACGTGATGGAGCTTCAGCAATTTACGGTGCAGATGCGATTGCTGGCGTTATTAACTTCATTACTAAAAAATCATTTGAAGGATTAAATATTAGCGCAGGCTTTATCCAACCAGAACAAAGCGGTGGCGACAAACAAGATATTTCAATTTTCGGGGGATATGGTGATCTTGATGAACAAGGCTTTAATCTCATGGGGGTTGTTGACTATCGTCGTTCCAATGACATTATGGCAAAGGATCGCAAAGCTAGCCGACGTGGGGGCGTATTACCTGAATTAGGTATTGATGGAAGTTCAGCAAATGGATTTCCTGCCAATTTCCGTGACCCCAAAACAGGGATGTTAGGAAATCCTTATGGCAATAGCAATTGCAACAATGCACCCAATACTGTTGCTGATGGCGGGCTTTGCTATCTAAATACGCAAGCTTTGATTGGCATTGTTCCCAAAACAGAGACAATCTCCGCTTTAGGTCGTGGAACCTTTAAACTCAATGATAATTTCAATGCAATTGGTGAATACATATATTCACGTAATGAAGTTACTACTTCAATTGCACCTGATGTTTATAGTCGTTCTGTTACTCTGCCCTCTACAAGTCAATATTATCCTGGTAAAGGCATAACTCCCGATGTCCCAGGATTAAGTGGCGAACCGCTTGAACTGTATTTACGATCACAAGCTGGCAACCGAATTTCTAATCCAGTCAATGAATCACATCGTGCATTAATCGCTTTAGAAGGTGAAGCTTACGGCTGGGACATTAATACAGGTTTATCCTATGCGCGTAGTGAGGCAACAGATGGTTTTGCTGGTGGATATTTGAATAAAAGTAAGCTTCAAGCTGCTTTAAACAATGGAACGATCAATCCTTTTGGCCCAAGTGAAAATCAAGAACTATGGAAATCCTTTGAAGTAAAAGGCGATACCAATACGGGAACACTTACAGCCACTACAGTAGATTTTACCATCAGTCGCCCAATTTATTCCCTACCAGCTGGTGACATAGGTTTTGCTTTTGGAGGCAGTTTTAGTAAACAGGACTGGAAATCCAATGTGAACTCAGAAATCGTCAGTCAAGTTCCTGGTAGCGGTATTGATCCAACTAAACCTGAAAGTAAAGGTAAACGAGACATTACCGCAGCTTTTACAGAATTACATATTCCAATCACCAAAACATTAGAAGCACAACTCGCCGCTCGTTATGATGACTATAGTGATTTTGGTGATACGTTTAATCCTAAAGTTGCATTTCGCTGGGAACCAATTAAACAATTAATGTTCCGTACTTCATATAGTACAGGTTTCCGCGCACCAAGTTTATACGACATTAATGCACCTCAAAGTAAAACTTATACAGGTGCTCGTTACGATGACCCTGTGTTATGCCCAAGCGGAAAAGCAATAGCACCAGAATATCAAACTGAATGTAATACCCAATTCTACCGTACACAAGGTGGAACAAAAGACTTACAACCTGAAGAATCAACCTCAATTACTGCCGGTTTCGTCTTAGAGCCAATCAAAAATTTAGTTTTTTCAGCTGATTACTACAATATCAAAATTGATGGTTTGATTAGTAGCATTAGTGAAACGATGATTTTTAGTGATCCTACAAAATATGCTGATCGTTTTATTCGTGGGGCTGATGGTCGATTGGAATACATTAACAGCGCTTTAACAAATATGGGTGGAGTTAAAACTGAAGGTATTGATTTAGCACTAAATTATCTTTCACCTATGACTTCTACTGGTCGCTTCGGCTTCGGTATTGACGGCACCTATGTCATTAAATATGACCGCCAAGAGGAAAAAAATGGTGAATGGAAAAGTGTCGTTGGTACATATGATGATCCTGCTATTCTCCGTTGGAAACATGTTGCAAATCTTAATTGGAGCTATGAAAACTGGAAAATGGTCTTCGAGCAAGAGTTCTACCGTGGTTATAAAGATCAAAACCAAATTGGTGATGAAAAATATGACAACCATCGCGTAAGTGACTACACCTTGTATAACGTTTCAGGAACGTATAAAGGCTTTAAAAATCTAGAATTGACTGCTGGTATCAAAAACCTATTTGATGCTGAACCTTCTGCTTCGAATGTGCTCGATAACTTCCAATATGGTTATGACCCTCGCTATAGCGACGTAACGGGACGTGCATATTTCCTTAGAGGCACTTATAAATTCTAAAACTCTAACCACTGCAAGATGTTCCTTTTTGTCTTGTAGTGGTTCAACGTAATCCTGATGTCTATATAAGATAAAAATTGCTATCAAGATTTTCAATCTAGGCTAAATACTTTTATATAACTCAGCGATTACATTTTCAGGAGCAATTATGGGCATACCCTTTGCTGAAAGTGAAAATCAATCTGCCAAACGTCTCGTCGGACTTGGTCTAGTTTTATTTTTACATCTTGTGATCGCCTATATTTTAGTAACAAGTTTAACCAATGATTTTACTAAACCAGTCGAGAAGCCTGTAGAACTTCAGATTATTCAAGATATTGAACCGCCACCACCACCTCCTCCACCCAAACCTGAGGAAAAACCACCTGAACTACCAAAAATGGTTGAGAAAGTGGCAAAAATGCCTGATCCACCTAAGCAGGTTGAAAAAGTAACGCCTGTCGCAAAACCAACACCTACACAACCGACTAAAACTTCAGTGACAACGCCCGCACCTGTCACAGCAGCTGCTCCAAGTCCTAGTCCTGTTGCCGCACCAGTTGCAAGTGCTGCTCCTCCGGCACCTATAAAATCAGCAGGTATTTCACGAGGCGTTTCCGAAGGTGAAGCAGGTTGTAAAGAGCCTGGTTATCCACGTGAACAGGAAATGGCTGGTGAAGAAGGTACAGTGCGTATGCGTTTGCTTGTGGATGGCTCGGGCAAAGTGATCGATGCAAAAGTCAAAAAATCGAGTGGCGTTCGTGAGTTAGATAAAGCAGCAACCAAAGCTTATAGCTTATGTAGCTTCACACCAGCAATGAAAGATGGTGTACCTCAACAAGATTGGTATGAAATCGAATACACATTCAAGATTTCTTAATGAATATAGAAGTGAATTAAACAATTTTTTGGAGAATTTAAAATGAATAAAACTGTAAAAAAAATCTCTCGATTTGCTGCGATTGGCCTTATCTCAACCAGCACCCTGTTTCCAATGAGTTCTGTTTGGGCTGAAGAAACATCACAACCCACAGCTGTAACTACGGTTGCAACTGATACAACAACACAATCATCACCAACGCCACCACCTCTTCCTGCAACTGAGGAGAAAGCGCATAACCCTTATGGTTTAGAAGCTTTATGGCGTGAAGGTGATCTCGTTGCAAAAACAACCTTATTTATTCTTGTTTTAATGTCGATTGGTACGTGGTACATCATTCTTTCAAAACTATTTCAACAAAGTAAAATCAAACGCCACGGTACTGAAGCTGAACGTAACTTTTGGGAAGCAGATACATTAAATACTGCAAAAGACAGCTTAAATCCGAGTAGTACATACCGCTATATTGCTGAAAAAGGCATTCACTCTACCAAACATCATGATGGCACTTTATTAGAACGTATTGATTTCAACACATGGGTAACGATTTCAATTCAACGTGCGATTGATAAAGTACAAAGCCATTTAGGTAATGGTTTAGCATTTCTCGCAACAGTAGGTTCAACTGCACCTTTCGTTGGTTTATTTGGAACAGTTTGGGGAATTTATCACGCACTGACTGCAATCGGCATTTCAGGACAAGCATCAATTGATAAAGTCGCTGGACCTGTGGGTGAAGCATTAATCATGACGGCAATTGGTTTAGCTGTCGCTGTACCCGCGGTACTTGGTTATAACTGGCTGACTCGCCGCAATAAAGCAGTCATGGATAATGTCCGTTCATTTGGTTCAGACCTGCATGCCGTATTACTCAGCGGTGACTTAAACAGTAATCACTCAAACCGTGATTCTAAATAAGGAACACCATTATGGGCATGATGATAAATTCAGATCAAAGTGATGATGATGTGATCGGAACGATCAACACCACTCCGCTTGTGGACATCATGCTGGTGCTTTTGATTATCTTTTTAATCACTGTTCCAGTGGTCACACATACGGTTCCTGTAAAGCTACCTGAAGAAAAGAATACGCCTTACGCCACCACCCCTCAAAATATTCAACTTTCAGTCAACAAAACTGGCGATATTTTTTGGAATGAACAATACGTTGCAAATAAAGAAACTTTACTTGCTCGTTTACAAGTTGAGGCGCAAAAGCGCCCACAACCTGAAGTTCATATTCGTGGTGATCAATTGACGCACTACGCTGCAATTGATCAGGTAATTAGCACCACCCAACAAGCAGGTATTGGCAAAATCGCATTTGTCACTACCCCGCCTAGTTCACCTTAATCAGACGATAAGGAGTTAGTCATGGGTATGAATGTCGGACCAAAAAGTGGCGAAGATGATGTGATGCTCGATGTCAACATGACACCTTTAATTGATGTCATGTTGGTGTTATTGATCATGTTCATCATTACGATTCCAATCCCAAACAACGCCATTAATATCAATTTACCTAATGGTGCACCGCCGCCACCAACTGATCAGAAACCACCTGAGATCATTAACCTAAGAGTCGATGCTCAAGGTCATATTTTCTGGAACGATCAAGCTGTTGCTGATCGCCAAGGATTGAAGGTTTTGTTTGAATCTGTTGCGCAAAAAGCTGATCAGGATCAGATTAAATTTAAACCTGATCCACAAGCTGAATATAAAAATATTGCAATGGTAATGGCATTAGCTCAGCAAAGCAAAGTCACTAAAATAGGAATCGTGAGTAATAACTAGAAAAATAAACACTAACTATTAGGCTTCACAATTCTAAGTTCCTCCTGTGCTAACAAGTCCGCTTGTTAGCTTTTTTTATTTAATTTCACTAATGACGATTGGGAGAACCAAACTATTTACTTTGTATCCTTTAGGCTTGTCATTACAAGCATTTCCTGTCACCGTCGTTTTCACAATGTAAGGCGAATACGGCATCACATTTAAATAACCCGTGTTATCTGATCCTGTACGACAATCTTCTGCATCAAGTTTTTCGTCATAGCGACCAGCATTAGAAGACTCCTGAACTTCAGTAATCAACTTAGCATTCCATTGGCTCAAATAAACTAAACTTTTAGTAGCTTCAACAGTTCCTTGTCCCGACCCAGCACTTTCGATTTCAACCAGTTCAATCGGTTTACCTTTATACATCGTTGGATGAACTTTAAATGTATTCGATTGACCACCAAACTCTTTTAAAATTTTTGCTTGTTTTAGCTTTGGACGGCTTAGCACGTAACCTGCCCAAAAGTTACGCCCTGCATTTTCAAAACTAACACCAGACAAATAAGCTTCTTCACCTGAAATTAATTTTACTTTTTCCGTGTGATCAATCTGAATGGCTTGCTGAGGATTCGCATTTGAATCTTGTAAGTTTGTGATCCAACTAATGATGGTTTTATCTGAGGGTACAGCAGCGTGAGTAGTCGAGATCAAACCTGACAAGCATAGAGCCATGCAGATAAAATTATTTTTATTCATGATTATCAACCTTTTTAATTAAATACTTTATCAGAGCCTATTAATATCAAATTTTCCTAAGTAAAACTTTTAATGTATCAGAAAACATGTATTTTATTATTTTAACTTGCAAGAATTTTTATAGTCTGACAAAAAATAAAGTAAGCTATTATAAGCATTTCTAATAAAACAGTGTGACCATTCCATGTGGCTAGAAAAAGTTCAAAATTACTACTTTGTAAATGGATATCAGGATCTTTACCATATTCTAAAAGAAACAATTTCTACAAATAAAATGAATTATTTAAATATCTTATTTCATATTAGTAATGGATATGGAATAACTTCAAGTGAAGGATGTGGTTTCGGCTTAGAACAAGACTATGATCACCCAGAAGAATTTATAAATATTCAATTTTTCATGGGGGACATGCAAAGCTCAACTATGGAGCTTTGCAATTTTTTTGAGGCTTTGGTAAAAACAAGCGAATGCTATCTAGACACGTATCCAACCGATAAGAAAAAAATACATGAGTATGTCGAGAAAATTCGTCAAAAATATACTTAGCTATTCATCAATACATACTACTAATAAAACTTTAATCATTTAAAAACTTTTCCAACTCAATCCATTGAGCATCAGGAAAATGCTTTGCCAAATAAGCTTTTAAATAATCCGCAGTATCTTTAGAAATAAGTGGATCTTTCGATTCATCTTTTAAGTTATATACCAAAGCATGCAAACTCAAACCACGATGGTTTAAAGCTTCTAAACTCAACAATGTGTGGTTAATGCTTCCCAAACGTCCAGAAGTCACCAAAATCACTGGAAATTGATGTTGAGCAATATAATCAATGGTCAATAACTCTGTGGTTAAAGGCACCATTAAACCGCCCGCACCCTCTAACAGCACCACTTCAAAACGCTGAGCAAGCTCTTTAGTTGCAGCTTCGATCTTGGCAAAATCTAACTCACGCCCATCTAAACGCGTCGCCAAATGTGGTGAAGCTGGATAAGTGAAAATTTCAGGCATGGTCAATTTTTCATGATCTTCCTGAAACCAGCCACTCCCCATGATTTCACGGTGTTTTTCGATGTCTTCAGACACATCGACATTGCCAGTTTGCACCAACTTCTGGGTAATAACACGCTGCCCTTGTTCGGTCCAAAGTTTGGCGAGATAACCTGTGGCATAAGTTTTCCCAATTTCTGTATCAATACCACTGACAAAATAAATTGCTGCACTCATGCTTTTCTCCGCGCAATCACGTAAATCGGATGATAAGTTAGGCGAAAACCTTGCTCATCATGAAACTGTTGATAATCAGAATAAAACTGCTGTAAAGATTGCTTGGTCCAACGATGTGACTTTGCTGTTGCAGTCACCCCCGTCGCTTTTAGATGATGCAGCACTAATTTAGGATCATCAAAATATAGATTTTTTTGTTCTTCTTGTATAAACACAATCTCAAAGCCATTTTCTTCAAGTTTCTGTTTCAACACTTCACTAGAACAATAATTTAAACCTTGCCCAGTCAGCTTTTTGATTTCGATTAAATTATTTTCACCAAATGTTGAGAAACCCAAATAGCCTTTCGTTTTTAAAGCATCATGAATTCGTTGTAATAACGCAGGTAGATCAGTCATCCATTGCAAAGCTGAACTCGAAATCACCGCATCCAATTCTGATGGTAATTCAAGCTGCTCAATATCTCCGATCAACCAAGCTATATTTTGAATCGTTGAAAAATGCTGATCTACATCCTCATAAAGATCATTTAAAAATAATTGATCAAACTGAAAATGAGTCTGAAATAAATGCGTTAAATTACCCGACCCACAACCGATCTCAAGTACAGAATCAAAAGTCTTTGGACAATATGATTTCAGATATTCAAATAACTGTGCACTGATCTGCTTTTGCACTACAGCATGCTCAACGTAACTTTGCCCTGCTTTAGCAAAACGTTGAGCGACTAAAGCTTTATCAACACTCACAAACATTCCACCAATTTTTCTAATTCTGCTTTTTGAACCATAGAGGTTAATGAGATACGTAAACGTGAACTATTTTGCGGTACTGTTGGCGGTCGCACAGGCATGGCGTAAAAACCTTGTTGCTGAACATAACGTGCTTTTTCAATCGCTGCATTACTTTCGCCGACAATGATTGGAATAATATGGCTACTCGATGGACTTAAAAAACCTTTTGCAATCACCGCCTGCTGTAAAAAATGACTGATCTCAGCCAAGTGCTGACGCTGCTGCTGCATATTTAAAACTTTATTAAAGATAAAGTCAGACCATGCCATCGAGATTGGTGGTAACGCTGTGCTGAAAATCAAAGGACGCATTTTATTAATCAGATAATCACGGATGATAGGATCACAAATAATATAACCGCCAATCGAAGCAATCGCTTTGCCAAAAGTCCCAACAAGGAAATCAATCTGATGCAATACACCATATTGCTCAGCACAACCTAGTCCATGCCCACCTCTCACACCGATGGCATGAGCTTCATCAACATACAACATGGTTTTGACAAAACGTTGCTTTAACTGCGCCAGTGCCGCTAAATCCGTTTCATCTCCATCCATACTAAAAATACTTTCAGTCACCACAATAATACGTTCAACTTGCTCATCTTGTTGATACTTTTGCAATAACTGTTCCAAATGCTGCAAATCATTATGACGATAACGCACATATTGAGCATTCGATAGACGAATACCATCAATCATACTGGCATGAACCAGTTTATCCGCCAAAATTACGGTTTTACTATCAGCTAATGCAGGCAAAATACCGATATTCATGTGATAGCCACTATTGAAAAGCAAGGAAGCACGACCAAAAGCTTTGCTTAGGCTATTTTCAAATTGCTCGTACTCTGCAAAATTACCAGTCAACAAACGCGAAGAAGAAGAACTAAATAACGCCCGTTCTATTTTAAGCGTATCGAGAAATTCTTCTCTTAAACTAAAATCAGCGGCTAAACCTAAATAATCATTGGATGCCAAATTCAACATGGTTCGATCTTGAAT
>Ga0209599_10000488_pt1 | contig 25283 bp, 42 predicted proteins | sample Shrwel_input2_FT_FD_187534 | JGI IMG/M metagenome (GOLD analysis project Ga0209599, IMG submission 187534) | Subsurface microbial communities from deep shales in Ohio, USA - Utica-3 well 1 S input2 FT (SPAdes) (version 2) ... | reverse complement strand
TTTTGATAGAACTTTGGGAAGTGACCGTATTTACCTGTTTGACCATTTTGGTAGCACTTCTTTGGAAAATATTGTCAATCGAGTGCGCTACATGGCAAAGGGTCTTGGCTGTGGTTATGTGTTTCTTGACCACCTTAGCATTATCGTTAGCGGCGGTGATGTGGGTGATGAGCGCAAGGCACTGGACTCTATAATGACTAAGTTGCGGATGCTGGTACAGGAAACAGGAATCAGCCTTATCTGTGTCAGTCACCTCAAACGACCTGAAAGCAAAGGACATGAGGAAGGCGCTGCAACATCATTGGCGCAACTGCGTGGCTCAGGTGCTATTGCACAACTGTCTGATATTGTGATTGGCTTAGAGCGTAACGGACAAGCACAGGATATGATTGAGCGCAATACCACATCTGTGCGGGTTCTCAAGAACCGTTTTAGCGGTTACACTGGCAACTGTGGTGCGTTACTGTATAATGGGCAAACTGGACGAATGTTAGAAATTAAGGACACACTATGAACAACGATTTAGTAGAAAAAGCAAGGCAGTATGCCAAGACAGACGAATACTCTGTTACTCGTAACTACATAAATGCCTTATGTCTTGAGATTGACAGGCTACGCACCTTGAACAAGGATGTCTTTGGTCGCATACAAGATAATACCGAAGTCTATGCTGATGCCGAGCGTTATCGCTGGTTAAAGAGTGCATCATGGGACATTGACCCTAAGATTGTTGCACCATCGGTTATAGCCTGTAATGGTGATATGTCGGAATGGCGCTGGATGATTGGTGATGAGATTGATGTCGCTGTGGACAAGTTTATTGCGGAGGGAAAATGAACAGAAGTCTTGCGGAAGAAATCACAGAAGGGTTTGAAGCGTTAGAAAAGATACGACAGCTAGAGAAACTCAACGCTGAATTGAAAGCGTACAATACTGAATTGCACGGTATTGAACACGACTTAGAGATGAAATTAAGTGAATTACAGACTGCGGTTCGTAGTTTCTTTCAAGACTTCATTGACTTAAGAGAAGAATCCGACAGCGGTAGAGTGTTTGCACCTATAACAATCAGTAGCTGCAGGTGCATGATGATAGAACCTTTAGCTGAAGTGTTAGCTAAGATGCGTAAGTTATCAGGGAGTGAGAAATGATTGAATACATGGGTTTTTGGTTAGCAAAGATTGTAGTCGAAATGGCTATGGCTGTGGTGCTTATTGTTATTTTGCTTTCAATATTTTTTATAGGCGCTCGGCTTAAAAGAAAGGCACAAAAGAAATGATATGGTTTGGAAATGTCCACCACTACACCTACCAAACTGGAACAACTTATGGAAATGGAAAACAGAGATGGTAAAATCGCCTTGCATTGGTAAATGCACCTACGACATCACAATTATGAGTTGCAACGATTGTGGTAGAAACAAAGAGGAAATCAGTACTTGGTACAAGATGACCGATGAACAGAAGTTAAAAGTCTTAGAGCGTATTGAAACTGAAAGGTGTAAAGGAAAATGAGTAAGAATGTAAAAGTAGATGGCTTTGTATGGATTGCTGAGAACGGTGCAGTGGACTACGGTTTCTTCTTTGGTGATGCTGATGAGCCAGTGCAGTTCACAACTACACTCAAGCATCTCATTCGAGATACGCTAGAGGCTTACAAAGTATTAGGCACTGATGTTGTTGCGGATTATCATGTTGAAGATTGTCAGCAACTCATTAAGGCACTCAGCAATGCACAAAAGATGATTGAACACGAACTGAAAAGGATTGAAACCAATGCTAGTCAAGATAAATAACCTCATCATTGAAACAATGAATGTAACTTACATCATTGACCGGGATGTCCACATGAACAACGGCAAGTCTTTTACATTGCTTGAGCCTGAGATTCAGGAACTGCTTGCTGCAATGTTTGAAGAACCACGACCAATGCCAGTAGAGACAGTAACTGTCGTTGAAGAACCTCTCGTTCGCAAGAAGAAAGTGCTGAAAAAGCAATGAAATGGACTGGTACTATCTTCTGCCTGATTGGTATTGGCTTGACTAGCCTGAACATCTTTCCACTGAACCTGTGGTTTGGATTGATTGGTAGTGGGTTATGGGCTTGGTCAGGAGTGCAGCAGAAGGACTATGCCTTGTTCACCGTTGAGTTTGTGGCAGTAGCGATGTACTTAGGAGGCTTGATAAAATTATGCTTATAAATGAACCAGTAGCGTGGATGAACCCATCGCAAGTATTACATGGAGTAATTGACGCTAGAACTTATCGGCTAGAAGGGTTTATTCCACTCTACACTCATCCAGCAAAGACACTAACAGATGAGGAAATATATGCACTTTGGGAAGAATTTAATGGTGAAATTAAAAACTTTGCTAGAGCAATACTAAGAAAGGCACAAGAGAAATGAGTCTGCTTAACAACGACAAACGATTCGACCTTGACTTACAGTACGGACAAGTGTTTGAAAAGAAGGTTGCTGATATGTTGCAGCACAGCAAGATAGAAGTTAAGACTGAGCGAGAGAAGTGGAAGTCCACAGGCAACATCGTCATTGAGTTTGAGAGCCGTGGTAAGCCTAGCGGCATTGTCACAACTGAGGCAGAGTACTGGTTTCATAACCTTGCTCTCGGTAATGATATTGTGATGACTTTGGTAATCCCAACTAAAATACTCAGGAATTACATTGCTCAAACAATGCCAAGGGTTGTGAGTGGTGGAGATAACAACACTTCACGATTGTATTTGCTTAATTTGCAAAGTTTAGTTAAAATGATTAACGTATGCGCATAATACTTGACATCGAGACCAACAGCACCCACGATAAAATTTGGTGTGTTGTGTGTCGTGACATTGACAAAGATGTTGTCTCTACCTTTGTGCAGCCAACTGCACTGCAAGACTTTATCAACAACTGCGACAGCATTGTCACTCATAACGGCATCTTCTTTGATTTCCCTGTACTCAAGAAAGTTTGGGGAATTACTGTCAAAAAGTCACAGCTAGTTGATACGCTAGTGTTGTCACGACTGTACAATCCTAGCCTCGAAGATGGACACTCGCTAGAGGCTTGGGGTAATCGTTTAGGACACTACAAAGCACCTTATAAAAAGATATGGTCTTGGCTTACAGGAAAGTCTTTAATTGGTGAAGATGAAAACGGTAAAAAAGTTGACAAAAGTAATTTAGCGTTTGACGAGCCTGTTATGTCAGCGCTATTGTGGTACTGTATTCAAGACACAAAAGTAACAGCAGAACTTTACAAACATTTAACTAAGGAAATGAACAATGACTTCTCGAAAGAAAGTATCGACCTCGAACACCAAGTCGCAATCATCATCGCCGAGCAAGAGCGAAATGGCTTTAAACTCAATCAGGCATCAGCTTTATCTCTCTTGGCTGAACTTAAAACTAAGCTGGATATTATTCAAGTTGAAATGGAAACCCTCTTTCCGCCAGTCGTCATCAGTGGCAGAACACATGGCACAAGTGGGAAGCCGCTCAACGACATCGTCACTCCGTTCAACCCCGGTAGCCGCCAGCAAATTGCAAAGCGACTTCAAGAAAAGGGTTGGAAACCCAAAAAGCGTACCGAAAAAGGTAGCGTCATCGTCGACGAAGAAGTCCTCGCCAGTCTCGACTACCCGGAAGCCAAAGCCCTCGCAGAATACATGATGCTACAAAAGCGGATAGCACAGATTACATCGTGGCTAGACGCAGTTGGTAGCGATGGTAGGGTTCATGGTCGTGTTATCACTAATGGCGCTATCACAGGTCGTATGACACACATGAGTCCGAACATGGCTCAAGTACCCAACAGCGGTAGTCCTTACGGACACGAGTGTCGGGATTTATGGACAGTAGAGAAAGGATATAAGTTAGTCGGTATTGATGCTTCTGGTTTGGAGCTTCGGATGCTGGCTCACTATATGAACGACGATGCGTATACAAATGAAGTTGTATCAGGCGATATTCACACAGCGAACCAAAATGCTGCTGGGTTGCAAACGAGGAATCAAGCTAAGACGTTTATCTATGGATTCCTCTATGGCGCAGGAAGTGCCAAAATCGGGCAGATTGTTGGAGGTAGTGCGAAAGAAGGACAACGACTCATTGATAGTTTTCTACAAAATACGCCAAACCTTAAAAGGCTTAGAGAGAAAGTGGCTCGTATCTATGCTAAGAAAGGATGGCTACAAGGTCTTGACGGACGCAAGCTACTCGTTCGTGCGGAGCACTCGGCGCTCAACACGCTACTGCAAGGCGCTGGTGCGATAGTAATGAAACAGGCTGTTGTTATTTTGCACAAGAAGTTGCGTAAATCCAAGATAGACTTTAAGATGGTTGCCAATGTCCACGACGAGTGGCAGATTGAAGTGGAAGAACAGCGTGCAGAAGAAGCAGGTATTCTCGGTAAAGAAGCAATCAAAGAAGCTGGTATAATGTTGAATATGCGCTGTCCTTTGGACGGTGAATACAAAGTAGGTAACTCATGGAAAGAGACACACTAATGACTGAAGAAAAAGATGAAAACTTGTTAGGTATGGTAGCCGTGTCTGCCTACAAAGACGGGACTTACTCGCTTAGTTCATCGTTTGATTTGGACGAAACATACGAGCTTTTGAAGGATGCAGTGTTGGATATAGAGGATGGGACACTAGAAGAAAGTCTTAACCACTATACCCAAACCTTGCAGTAGTTGTGGTACAATAGTTGTTGCAGTATTCATAAACCGTAGTAGATAAGGAGTTTTAAAATGGAAATTAAACCAGTAAAAATCGAAGCAGAAATTCAGTGGGCTTTCTTTGACCGTGTAAATGACATGAGTGGCAAGTTCCAGTGTGACTTGGCTAACCTGTCTGAGAATGCTGTGAAAGCATTGGAGTCGATTGGTCTTGAGCCACGCAAGCGTGAAGACAAGCCTGAGAAGGGTTGGTTCTTGACAGTCAAGTCAAACTATGCTATCCAGCCTTACGACAAAGAAGGCAACGAGGTTAAGGACACCGTAGGCAACGGCTCTAAGGCTGTGGCACTGATTAAACCTTATAGCTGGACTTGGAAGAACAAGAAAGGTGTTAGCGCATCATTGGCAAAGATTGTCATTACCGACTTGGTAAAGTACAATGCCGAAGCTGCTGCCGATGACTTGGATGACGACATCCTGTGATAACAGCACTCATTGATGCCGATAGCCTCTACTACGCAGTGGGTTTCTCTAGCAACGATGCTGAGGAATACATTGCGATAGCAAGGCTTGAGGAAACAATGACTAAACTTTGTATGGACTTGGACTGTGAAGATTACAAGGGCTTCCTAACGGGCAAAGGCAACTTCCGTGATTCGATAGCAGTTACAGTTCCATACAAGGGTCAGAGAGTGTCTGAGAAACCAGTACATTTACAGGCGCTTAGAGACCACCTAGTGAACTCTTGGGGCTTTGAAGTAGTCAACGGTATTGAAGCAGACGATGCAGTCGGTATCGCTGCGTATGCGGTCTCTGAAGATGAATCCATCATGGTTCACATCGACAAAGATTTGAACCAGTTCAGAGGCTGGCATTACAACTACCGCAAGAAAGAAAAGTATTATGTCTCTGAGTTTGAAGGGTTGCATTCGTTTTATACTCAGATATTAACAGGCGACAGGATTGACAACATTATTGGACTGAAAGGTATCGGTCCTGTTAAAGCAAAAAGGATACTAGAAGAATGTACAAACGAAAACGAACTATACGAAGCAGTCCTCAAAGCCTACGAGGGCGACCAGCAGCGAGTACTGGAGAACGCACAACTGCTGTGGCTGCAAAGAAGTCCAAATCAGACTTGGACACCGCCAAGCTCATCATCGTAGAGTGGTTAGATGCTTTAGCACAAGGTGAGTGGCACGAAGGTAAGCGTGAAGATTTAAAGTGTAAGACAGTAGGTTTTGTGGTGTTTGAAGACGATGAGCAAATTGAGTTAGCAGGAACCATCACTGCAGGAATGTGTAATAACAGTATCACTATTCCTAAGAAGATGCTGACAAAGGTAAAGGAAATTAAAGTTGAAAACAAGCTCCGCAAAACAAAAAGGAAGGCTGCTCCAGCAGTGGACAGTAAAGCAGTTGTTAGCGAGGTATCCACAACTAACTGACAAAGACTTACGCAGTTGTCCGATGGGGAGTCACGGTGAAGATGTAGTGATGTCGCAATACGCTAAAGAGGAACTTCCAGCAACATTTGAATGTAAGTCTTTAGCAAAGATTGCTGTGTATAATTACTACGAGCAATGTAAGAAACACGGCGATGGTGAACCGATTGTTATTATCAAGCAAAACAATTCAAAGCCATTAGCAATTATTGATGCAGAAGTTCTATTTGATTTGATGTCCTACAATGGAGATGAAGATGATGAGTGATAAAGAAATTAACCTGAAGATTGAACTATCGGACTTAGAAGGTGTACAAACCTACGATGGTGATTTTAATTACGATGTGTCGTGGGTTAAGTTAGTTAATAAATTTGCTGACTTCTTGACACTGCAATACGGTTATTCGGTTGCAGATAGATTGGTGTTTCTAACAGACTATCCACAGATTACTAATCAAGACGGCGGTGTAAACCACATCACCAATGAGGAGTACCAAATGCTTCTAAAGAATCGTGAGCGTAGCGACTTGTTTAGTGACTGGGACGGTGAAGAATGAAAATACTTCTTCTCGATATTGAAACTGCGCCGATGACAGCTTTGGTGTGGGGACTGTGGGACCAAAACATCTCACCGAACCACATCATTGATTCATCCAATATGCTTTGCTACGCTGCTAAGTGGCATGGCGATGAAACTGTTATATTTGATTCTGTTCATAATTCCAAACCCAAGAAGATGTTGAAAGGACTTCATGGACTTCTCTCCGATGCAGACGCTGTGGTTCACTATAATGGCAATAAGTTTGATATTCCTACTATTAATAAGGAATTCATCATCAATGATTTTAGTCCTCCTAGTCCCTATAAACAGATTGATTTACTTCGTGTTGTTCGTAGCAACTTTCGGTTTCCTAGTAACAAGTTGGACTTCGTAGCGCAGCGTCTTGGTCTTGGTAAGAAGCAAGAACACGAAGGCATGGAACTCTGGACAAAGTGCATGAAAGGTGACAAAGATGCGTGGAAGCGCATGGAGTCGTACAACATTCAAGACGTGGTGTTACTAGAGTCGTTATACGACACACTCCGTCCTTGGATTAAGAACCATCCAAATCACAATATGTTCTCCGAAGGCGCTGTATGTCCTAATTGCTCGTCTACGCATCTACAGAAGCGTGGTACAGCGGTATCAGCCACTGGTGCATATCAACGCTACCAGTGCCGTGATTGTGGCACATGGAGTCAAGGAACGAAATCAACCCGTGGTCGTGTAGAAGTGAAAGGAATCATATGAAAACCCCAGTAGCAATGCCAACACCGTTTGGCTATATTCGTGAAGAAACCTTAGCTGACTTAATTAAGGGTTACAAAGAAGGAATGGAAGACCCCGGTGACACTTTAAGTCGTCAAGTTGGTGGTACACACTACAAAAAAGGTGTCCAGCCTTGGACTATTGCCCTTGATTGGGGACTTGACCCGTGGTCACATAATGTGGTAAAATATATCCTCCGTTTCCCTTACAAGAACGGAAAAGAAGACCTAAAGAAGATTCAGCATTATTTGGAGTTTTTGATAGAGAATTACGATGAAGTAAACAACAAGTATTACAAATAGAGAGAAACTATGCCTTTGCTACTCCACGAGATAAAAGAACGGTTAACCGCACTTGATGAAGTAACCTTGTTAGAATTGCTCAATATCAGCAGTGAAGACATAGTAGAAATGTTCTCAGACCGCATCGAGGACAACGCCGATAAACTAGAAAAGGAAGTTAAATAATAATGACAGCATACAACATGACCCCGTACAACACATTCATCGCCAAGAGCCGCTACAGCCGTTACTTGGATGATAAAGGTCGTCGTGAACATTGGGACGAAACAGTAGCAAGGTACTTTGACTTTATGGAACACCATTTAGCAACAAAACAGAACTACCATCTACCTTTTGAATTGCGTGATGAATTAGAGCAAGCAGTAATCAATTTAGAAGTAGTACCATCTATGCGTGCAGTGATGACAGCAGGACCTGCACTAGAGCGTCAGAACGTAGCAGCATTTAACTGTTCTTATTTACCAATCGACGACCCCAAAGCCTTTGACGAAGCAATGTACATTCTTCTCTGTGGCACTGGTGTCGGTTTCTCTGTGGAGCAACAATATGTTTCTAAATTACCTGAAGTGCCGACTCAGTTGTTTGATAGTAAGACTTCTATTGTTGTGTCGGATTCTAAAGAAGGATGGGCAAAATCACTTCGCCAACTCATCGCTCTTTTGTATGCTGGCGAGATTCCAAAATTTGACGTATCTCGAGTTAGACCAGCAGGAGCGAGACTCAAAACTTTCGGAGGACGTGCTTCTGGACCCGGACCTTTGGAAGAACTTTATCGATTCTGTGTCGCCAAGTTCAAAGGGGCAGTTGGTCGGCGTCTCAGTTCCCTTGAGTGCCATGATATTCTGTGCAAAATCGGGGAAGTTGTTGTTGTGGGCGGAGTCCGACGGTCAGCAATGATTAGTCTGTCTGATTTGTCAGACGACAAGATGGCTCACGCTAAAGCAGGTAACTGGTGGGATGGTCAAGGTCAGCGTGCCTTAGCTAACAATTCAGCAACATACACAGAAACACCGTCTATCGGTCAGTTCATGCGGGAATGGAGTTCGATTTATGAATCACACAGCGGAGAGCGTGGAATCTTCAACAGAGAAGCAAGCCAACATCAAGCAGCTAAGAATGGACGACGTGATGCTTCTTATGCTTTTGGTACAAATCCTTGCAGTGAGATTATTCTCCGTCCTTATCAATTCTGTAATCTGTCTTCTTGTATTATTCGCAGTACCGATACTATCGATGATATTAGTCGTAAGATTCGTCTTGCAACCATTCTTGGAACATTTCAAGCGTCGTTAACAGACTTCCCATACTTGCGTAAGATTTGGCAAAAGAACACAGAAGAAGAAGCACTCTTAGGTGTGTCGATGACTGGTATTTGCGACAATACATTGCTAAACAACCCTGATGATGAATCACTACCTGCTCGATTGGAGGCTCTGCGTGACCTTGCTGTTTCTACTAACGCTTTTTACGCTTCAGCTATTGGTATTAACCAGTCTGTGGCTGTCACCGCCGTTAAGCCAGAGGGAACAGTATCTCAGCTTTGTAGCACCGCTAGTGGTATTCATCCTCAACACAGTAAGTATTATATACGTCGTGTGCGAGCTGATAACAAAGACCCTTTAACACAGTTTATGATTCAAGCCGGGTTTGTTGCAGAGCCTTGTGTAATGAAGCCTGACTCAACAACAGTATTTAGTTTCCCTGTTGCTGTGGCTGATGGTGCATTACTGCGTGAAGACTTAACTGCTATTCAGCATCTGCGCTTGTGGTTAATCTTCCAGCGTCACTACTGTGAGCATAAGCCATCAGTAACTATCTCTGTCTTGGAGAACGAATGGATGGATGTCGGAGCATGGACATTCAAGCACTTCGATGAGGTTACAGGTGTGTCGTTCCTGCCGATGTCAGACCATACTTATAAACAAGCACCTTACGAAAATTGTACAGAAGAACAGTACAACGAACTTCGTGCGCTTGTCCCTACATCTATTGATTGGGATAATTTTAAAGAGTACGACGACAATGTAGAAGGTGCGCAGCAACTTGCGTGTACTGCTGGAAGTTGCGAGATTTAATATGTATACAAGACTTTGTAGCTGCTGCTCTAAAGAGCGTCACTATGTAAAAAAAGACTCTTATCTAAGAGCGGTAGCTAACAAGTCTGTTTGTCCTTCGTGTCGTACAGCAAATAACAACCGAAATAGAACACCTAAAAATGGAAAAGATAACCCAGCGTGGAAGGGATACAAAGATGTTTCCGGTAAAGTCTTTAGTAGGTTAGTTAGAGGAGCAAAGCAACGTAATCTTGCAATAAACATCACAATAGAAGACATCTACACACAGTATGTTAAGCAACATAAATGCTGTGCGTTTAGTGGAGTGCCGTTGGAGTTTGGATTAGACGCTTCTGTAGACCGTATTGACAGTAAAGAAGGTTATCATGCGTGGAACATTCAAATAGTCCACAAGACGTTAAACATGATGAAAAAAGACTTACCCAACGATTTATTTATTGCGTGGTGTAAGTCAGTTAAGTAATTCCTTGTGTGTTGTAGTGCTTGATGGCAGCCCTTCGGGGCTGTCTTTTTATTTCCCGTTCGGGTTATTGTGCTTAATATTTGTGCAGAAACAGAGAAACTTTACCGATAGGGAAATGTATCTCATTGTGTACAATATTGCGGGTAGTGTATCATTTAAGATACAAACATTGCTCTCTCGTCATTGCGACGAGTAACTAATCCCTTTAAAACCTTACCGCCGCCTATCGTGTACTTGAGAAACTCGTCCGCAGCGCCTTCCATGTCTCCACGAAGAACCTTCTGACGGAGGGTTGAGCGCTGTAGTGTTCCAAGACCCACATTGAAGCTAAAGCTGACAAGAGCATCGAACTGCCCCTGTGTAAGAGGAACAGGACAGTATCGCTCGACACCTCGTTCAAAGCGAGTAAGGTCATCTCTAAGAATGTCATCCACTTCTTTCATTGTTATTGTCCTATTCCATCCTTCTGGGATAGGTAACGCTTTACGCTCCGCTAAAGGAACACGACCATGGTTGGGGTCAATAACGTGTCCAACGCCGATTGTCCATAACAGCGCAGGACACTGATACGGCTTAGTACGGACACCCTCGTGGTGACGGATAACTTCAAGGGCTTTAGCACTTACTTTCATTTCTTCGAGAAGGCTTGTGTACCGAACCAGAAAGCAATAATTGAGGCTAGAATCTGCATTTCATCGGCATCAAACACCATTGGGATAGCCTCAGCAAAGGCAGCGCCAGAAGACCAAGCCCACCAAATAGAAGCAATGTCAACCACTATCAACAACAACACGAATAAATAGGTTACAACGGGTCTTACAGAGGCTCTAAGGTTGATTACCCACTGAGCAGCACCCTGACCTATAGCGATGTCGTGTGCGTACATTGCAGAGCGTTCCTGAGCTTGTGTCTCCATCTGTACTTGCTCTGTTTTAATCTCCTCTATACGAGCCTGAGCAATAAAGCCACGCTCCATCATCTGCAGTTCTCTTTCAGTCTGCATACGAGCCAGTTCTAGCTCATGCGACTTATCAGACTTGTCCTGAAAGAAGTCCATCAGTTTAGGTAAACCACCCATTAGGAACGATAAGGCGGTTGAAATTAGTGTTAGCATTACTTGTCTCCCCAGACGATAAGATAAGAAACTACTGCGGCAACTAAGAAGCAATACATCTGCACTCGACGAACTGCTTTCATGTCGCTGTCAAACATCTTTTTGTTTTGTGCTTCTTGTTTGATTATTCTTTGTTTGATGACTAGAACATCGTCCCATGCTTTGGGACCATATTTGTTCACTACTTCTGCTTTCATACGAAGTTCCATCTTTTTTACTTCTTGGACTAATTCGTATTCTTTAAGAGCCTTCACAACGGTAGTGTCAGGGACAAACTGTTGTGCTTTACGCCTCTCAGCAGCTTTTTGTTGTGCTACTTCAGCACCGTCCTTCTGGACGTTTTCAATGCTTTTGGTTAATGATTTAGCACTTACACGAGCAGCATCTAAGCTACCTGTTAAGGTCTTGACTCCTTCGTTTATTCCGTATTGGTCTGCCATAATTCTTCATTGTGTGTATAGTGTGTATAGTTATTATTAACGAGCAGGACCAATATCCCATTCTTCCACCACAGGAGCAGGAGATGGTTGTGCTGGAGCGTTATTGAACTCTGCTGGAGCGCCTTGAACGGTAACACTAGCGCCACCTGTTGCTGGTCCAATGTCCCAAGACTCGATAGGAGTAGGTTCAGGTGCTTGCATACTCGGCATATCACGTTGCACATAACTTGCACCAAGCATAGCTGGTCTAGCAACTTCAGCACCGCCCAAGACACGACTAATCTTTTCAACTGTCTTAGCACTATTCGGGCTAGTTACGGCTTCTCTTAGAATACCTTTTGTCTCAGGAGACATTAAAAAGTTTAACGTGTTCTCATCCGATAAACCACCTTTGATACTGTTATAAATCCTACCAACAAGTCCTGTTGTTTTTCCAGCACCGTAGCCACCTGCTAAGTATCCAGCAGAAGACATTTCAGCTAGTTCTGATGCGGTAAACCCACCAGTTGCAGCTTCGCCACCAAACTTCTGTTGATACTTAAAGAAGTTTTCTGCGTCTTTCATACGACCAGCGAAATCATCAATATTTGTATTAACAGCAAACGCCACCGCTTTACGCTCATTCTCAGGAAGCGTGTTAAATTTAGTTGATAACAGTTTTAAATCCACACCAGTAGTCCCATCAGGTAATACAGTTCGTGCAGACTGTACAAAGTCGTCATACATTACTTGACGAACACGCTTTAAATCCTCAGGAGCAGTATTTTCCAAGATTGCTGCCATGCGGTCTCGCTGTGCGTTGCTTAGTCCTTTTACAGTATTTAGCAACTCGTCCGTATCTACAGCGTTGATGTTTACATTCTTTAACTTAGCTGGTAGTCCTTGAGCAATAAAAGCGTTGTAGCTGTCGTAGCCATTTTTAACATCTTTACGAGCAGCGTCTAACAGCCGTGAAATCTCACGAATACGAGGAACGCTTGAGTTCTGTGCTGTGTTAACTAAATCATCTTTAAGACCACTAAAAATAGATGTAGCTATCTTTTCCTGTGAACCTAAAGAAACATTAGTGATTAACGACTCGCCTTTCTTGGCTTGAGCGCCAAACTCGCTTAACAGGGCTTGCATCTTTTCAACCGAAATGCTTTTGCCAGCAATGTCACCCTTAAAACGGTTTAAGAACTGCACTGCGGCAGCAGCGTCGTCTGTGCCTTGTTTAGAAAACGAATCAATCAGCCCATCAATTTTATTGACTGTGTTATTTGTAAAGAGAATGTCATTGTTTCCGCCCATTTTCTTGGCTGCTTCAAACTTACTTTTTGGAAGCAAAGTAATGTTTTCTCTTAGTCTTTGAACTTCACCGTCAACAGCTTGGTAAATTCCTTGTCCTGTTTTTTCTACAGGATAGCCGGCTTTGACAGAAACCCTAGCGCCTTTAGTTGCTTCTGTTGTGGCTTGTTTTTCAAGAACATTAAATAACTCAGAATAAGAAGGATTCTGACGTAAACGATTAACAACACCTGAAATTACAGGGTCTGTGCTATCTTGACCACGAATCATAAAGTTTCGTAGTTTGTTCTCACCGTCTGGACCTAACTGGTCTAGCAACTTACGAACACCACGGTTTTCCTGCCAATTCTTTACACCGCTTGCTACGGCTCTAGAAACCATGTACGCTGCAGTTGTTAATTGAATAACAGGAGTACCTTCAAACAGTGCTTCATCAGCAGCTCGTGTAGTTCCACCTAACAACATCTGCCGTGGTCCACCAATAGCAGACATACCTGCGCCTTCGCCTAACCCAAAAGCAGGAGCAGACTCTGCCGAACTCGCTTCAACACCCGGGAATACCTTTGGTGTCATTAGATAATCTGTTCTTGGTGTTAATTTACCGGGTAAATCAGGCAACACTTTATCTAACGCAGAAGCGCCTTGTGCCGCCAAATCAACTAAACTCGTTAAGCCCCTTGGAACACCGACTAATAATCCAAGTCCTGCTACTTTAGCTTTGCCAAATAAACCTTCCATTGACATAGCTTCAATAGAGATTTTACGCTCTAAAACTTTAATTTCGTCTCTTACTGTATCGGCTTGTTTCTTTAAGGCTGCATCGGTTGTTTGCTCTAACTGCTTTAGACGAGCCTGTTTTGCAGTCAGTTCCTTTGACAGTGCTAAAACTGCTTCTTCAGATGTTTTGTAACGTGCCATTATAGACCTTTTCGTTTAGCGACATAAGCCTCATAAGGAAGTGCATTAGCACCATACTTTGCTTTATACTTTGCATAATCTGCAGCAAACTCTTGACCTTGTGGCGCAGTTGGCGGTGTTCTTGGCGCTGCTGTTGGAGCTACTGGTAATCCACCGCCTCTAAGTGACGACATAAACACATTGTTAGAATCAATCTGCGAGTTCTTATAGTCTTTTAAATCACTTAACGCCTGTGAAACAGCTACGTTGCTGGTCCAATCCGTTCTATCAAATATTTGACTCATTGCACGATTTGCGTCGCCTTCTGTCTGTGTTCCTTTTGCTGCCAGCAAGATATTGTTTCGCTCGTTCTCTAAAAACTTTTTAAGGCTTACTTGTTTTAAAGTGTTTGCATCCTGTTTTCCTGTGCCACGTTGAACCCATCCAGCAATGTTTTTACCTAAATTAAACTCAATCTTGTTTTCATCAACCTCTGTAATGTATTTATCAAGAGTGGTGTTTGTGCGGTTTAAAGTATTATTTATTCTTTCAGCCGTAGCTATTTCTTTTACTGTTCCAGCAGGAAGTGGTTTTTCAGCGCCTTCTCCTTTAGCGCCTTCGCCTTTAAGCCTTGCTTCAGCAAGTCTAGCTTGTCTGTCTTTAGATTGAGTTAGAATCTGTAAAATCTTATCAGGAGAACCGTACTTACGAACAACCTCAATAACTTGAGCTTCTGTAGCATTAGGCGGAAGGTTAGCTAGTTCTGCTCTTAGTTTTTCTTCTTGCGCTAATGACAACTCCGCTTTAGCAGCAACGCTTTCTGCTCTTTGAATTTCTCCTGATGTCTTCTGACGATTAAGCATAGCCTGTTCCATAGCATCTGCTTTGGTTAAGGCTTTCATTGACTCTACCGGGGCAAATGGTTGTAATGCACGACCAAACTCTCTAGCGCCTTGAGGCGTAGACAAATCAAACTGTGATGACAATTCTTTGATTTTAGAGGCTTTCTGCATTTCTGCATCGCCACCAAGTAAGCCACTCACAGCACGACCTAGACCAGCACTGCCTTGATAAATAGACATCTTAGCTTGTTGTAATGGGTCAAGTTGTGCAAACCTAAACGCATTAGCTGCGTCCGTTGCTTGACGCTGTTGCATTAACTGCTGTGGGTCTATTCCGAATAAACTACCGACTATTTCTGCCATGATGTTTCCTATTAATCGTAAGACATTGTATCAAACCAGCTATTATCAAAGCTGCTATTAGTTCCATAGCTTGGACCTGTATACTTAGGCGCACCGCCACCGCCTCCAAATAAACTAGAGAAACCACCACCACCCATTGCTGAACCAGCGCCACTGAGAGCTGTACCGAGAGGACTATAGCCTTGATACTGTGAGTATGCTTGTGCTGCAGCTTTCTGAGGGTCGAGATATAACTGACCAGCTCTTGCACCTGCAGTAGCATATTGGTTTGCCAAATCTTGACTTAGTCTGAATGGGTCTTGTCCCATTGCTTCCGTCGTTTTCAACAGACCTAACTGAGCTTCTAAAGGACCATATCCAGCAGTAGTTAAACGAGGAACTTGTCCAAGTATTTCTCCACCTGTACCGAATAGACCAGCACCAAACCTAGCACGAGCCATACCTGCTTCATCTGCTTTAGCGGCTAGTTCTAAATCTTGACGACCTTGAGCATTAAATAAGGCTTGTGCTAATGGATTAGAAGGAGCGCCACCAGTTCCTGTTTGTACACCAAGACCACCTGTACCACGACCAAAGTTAGTCGTTTGTAATCGAGCTAAATCCGCAGCTCTTGAAGGCTGTAACAGAGCCTGTTGTTGCGACATATACTGCTGTGCAGCTTGTTCAGGAGAAGTGGCTAAATACTGTTGACCAAGATTAAACAAGGACTGTGCGCCACCGGTGAGTGGCTGTGCCATCGCACCTATTTGTGTAGGGTCATAGCCGCCAGCAGCACCAAAGAGCCTGTCTTGAATGGCTTTAAGTTCAGGAGACAGTGTGTAACTGCCTTGTCCTTCAGGAGTAAAAGCTGAAGAACCAAACCGAGTAGTCATCCCCATTGGTCGGAACTGCGCCATTGCGGAGGCTTTATCAGCAGCGGCCCTAAGCGCCTCTGCTTGTCCTCGAGAAGCGTCTGCGGCTTTTCCACCTGATATTAAACCACCAGCTATTCCTAGTACTGGTGCTGCGATTGAGGCTGCTCCACCCATTATAGACTCCTACTATATATGTGATACATTTGATTATCCTGATTTATAAAATCTTGTTTAAATTCAAAACCGATTGACTTCCCAAACTTAACTAACTTCTTGTTATCTTCATGTGCTATTGCTACTAAAGGCACTGAGACTAAGTGTTGTAATAAATTTAAATCTTCTAAATACTTTGCTTTAACTGTCGGCGTCCATTTACGCACATCTGTGTGAAACCATATTAAGTTGTCATGTAACTCTAACAACATGGTATAGTCTTCACGAATGACGACAGGTACTTTGAAACTCAAGCTGTACGCTTCCACATACGAACAGTAATGTAAGGCTGTACGTTAGCATTAGTGCCACTAGAACCAGTAGATGCGTTAGTTACAGAGATTCCAGTAGTCGCTGTTCCAGTAGTTGTTGCACTTGCTTGTGAGCCTGAAGCTCCCGGAGGGTTAGCAGCGTTACTTTGTACTGGTTGATTGTAAGAGTGAGCGTGTCCGGGGTCTACAACAGTTGCAGTGTGTGTATGAGACACAACAATAGCATCTTTAGAACCACCAGTTTCTTCAGCGGTGTCAAACAGAGCATCACTAGCATCTAAACCAACTAAGACACGACCTGCGCCGAAAGCTGTCCATGTACCAAAGCCCAACAATGTAGATGGGTTTGATGCGCTAGTGGCGTTGATATAGATAGAACCAACAGGATAAATTGCTCCCAATGCAGCCGTTACAAACGCTGTTGTTGCAAGTTGTGTTGTGTTAGTACCAGCAGACGCTGTAGGTGCGGTAGGAGTACCTGTTAAGGAAGCACTGTTAATATCTGCTTTAGATGCAATCGCATTAGAAATTGCAGTAAGTTCAGTATCAATCTCTGTGCCTTTTACAATCTTACCAGCGTTACCTGTGGGTAAAGTATCTTTAGCTGTAAAGTTCGTTGATTTATTATAATCTGCCATGTTTATTCCTTAAACTATTGTTTTACCTGCTTTAACCGCTACGTCAATCTTTTGGATAGACAAAGGGTTGCCGTTAATGTCTGCTTCTAATCCAAGTTGCATAATCGTGCCTTGACCGCCAGCATTGACAGAGAATCTATCAAGAACAATACCTGAGCTGTATTCAGCAATGTTGTATTCACCGATACCGTATTCATACACAACTGCTGTGTCTAAGACATAGGTAGATGCTTGATAACCTTCGGTATAGTCAAAACCCCACTTAACCGCAACTGGTTGGTTTGTGCCTCCGATTAAGACCCAACCAATCTTCTTGAGAATCTTTAGTTTAGTTGCAGCATCGAAATCAAAGTAGTTAGTGTAATACTGTAAACGATAAGATGAGCCATTGTCAGAGTGTCCAAAGTACTTACCGATGTATGATGTCTTACCAATCAATAACTCTTTTGCTTGCGTAATACAGAATGAACTTGGTTGTAAGTTATCCCAAATCGTAACTCTAGCTGAACCGTCTTGCAGACGTGAGCGAGTATCAAAGCAATACACAAATCGTGTAGTAGGTAAAGACAGAAGATAAATAGCATCTCTTTCGTGGTAAATACTTTTAACCTTACCTAAGTCTGCCTCAGAAGCTATATTAGCCATCAAGTCATCACGAACATTCTTAGAGATGTCGTTCATTGGTAATGACTTTTCTTGAATCACACGAGCAAGGCTACGAACACCTGCATCAGACAAGAATAGAATATCTGTGCCAATGTTCTGAACTGAATCACGAGCAATACAGCCTACGTTATAGATAATGTCTTGTAATACTAAAGCAGAAGTATCAATCGGATTAGCATATATAGCGGTGTTGTTACGACCAAAGATAACCAAGAATCCATTATGTGCTGCGATAGCGACAATGTTATCGCCATTAGGGAATACTTCTTGTAGGTTTAAGTAACCTGCTGAACCTGTTGTAAAGTCAGAGCCACGCAGTAAATCACTAAAGTAAACAGTCTGTGTGTCTCCAGCAATGTTACCAACCCAAATACGACCAAATGCAGACAACACCGCATTAGGTTTAAAGGTTGATGTGCTGTGATTAGCAGGTAAAGAGCCTACATCACCAATCTGTTGAAAACCAAATGTACCGCTATCGTGGTCGTGTGGACCACCGCCAGAGACAGGTAACTCATGCCATACGAGCATGGGATGCCCAGCTTGTACTAAGTAAGCATGAGGCTGAAAGTCATTTACATCACCGTATGGCATTGCAGCCATCTGCCAGTTGTTAGCAGTTATCGTGTAAGTAGCGTTTCCTGAATTTGTTGCATTTCGGACAAGACGTTGTGTAAGTGTTGCACGACCAGTGAATAACTTGTTATTACCTGCTGATATAATAGTATTGCTTCCGCCATCTACGACCTCCATCATTGCTTCAATAGGGTTTGAGCCTAAGTCTGTATTCGTAGCGTTCAGCGGAGTCCAGCCCCGTCTTGCACCAATACGACCATAACGGTCAATAACGCAGTTCTGTGCTTTAAGCGCAAAGCCAGAAGACAGCGTAATGCTGCTTTCTTGCAAATTCAGACCGTAAAATCCCGGTGCTGCAATCGAGGAAGTTTGTAATGTGCCAGCCATCAGACGCTGTACCACGCTTCTTCTTCGACGTACCTTGCAGACTCTAAACCGATAGCGTCAGAAAGACTTTGTTTAAAGAGTGCATATGTCTCAGCAGATTGTACACCGCCGTCTTCTCCACGCTCTGCTTGCGCTCTAGCCAAAGCAGCAAGAATGACAGGCTCATGCGGAACTAAGAGTTTGTCTGAGTTGGCAACTAACTCAACTTGTGGACGAATGACGTTAAAACGAATGTTGTACACACCGTTAGGGATAGGGTATAAATCTACCTGAGTATCACCGTCTGTGTTTGTACCGTTAAAGTTATAGTAATGAGGAGAACCCTTCGCTGGACTAGCAATTAAGAACTGGTCGTTCATCCAGCGAGTGGATGCGTTTCTCATAACAACATTACTTGTGTCGTTCAGGACATCAATAACACGGAAGCGTTGACCTGTGCCTGTTAAAACATAGTTAAAGACATCAGCACCGGTAACAGCAGATAATGTCTCTGACAGAGCGTTCCAGTTGTAAGCATCCTCAACCTGACGCTTAGAATCGTTTACATACTTTGCAATGAGTTTGACATAGGCGTTATCTGATACTGAGGAAGCCTCTGGCTCACGCAGTCGGATTAACACTTCGTTTGTAAGTTCTAAGTAGTTTTTAGTTGCCATCGTGTTTACCAGTGTATCATACTTTTAAGAAAATTGCAAGTGTTTTCTTAGTTATTTTCAACCGCAATCCCACTTTTTTAATGCTAATGCTTTACGGGTTGGTCTACCTTTTTCGTCCTTCATCGGACCAGCAACACCGCCCATCCTAGCGCAGAAACTCTTACGCCGTCCAGCCGCTTTAGGCGACTTTGCAGCCTCTTTAGCAGACACTGGCGGCTTTAGGTTAGAACCAGTGGTCTTATTGTAATAATCCCGACCTTTCTGATTAAGTCCACCTTTAGGGTTCTGAAACGCTTTCTTAGGCATTATTTCTTCTTTGCTGTCTTAGCAGCATCCTTAAAGTCTTTAGCCGAAGGAGCGCCTTTAGCGCCAACCTTCCGCATCTTTTCACCTGAGCCAGCCTTGATACGGTTTCTCTTGGCTGCGATATTGGCGTACAATCCGGGTTTAGTAGCCACGACTCATACCCATTTTCTTAGCTGGTTTAGCTTTAGGAGTAGTCATCTTAGCGCCTGTCTTCATAGCATAGGACTTAGCTTCTTTCTTACCATTAGCGGTATAAGGGAACTTCTTGTCTTTGACCATTGGCATGATTACTTCCTTTTCTTGGGTTGAGGTTTAGATTGTCCTGCTTTGGATAAAGCGATTGCGATAGCCTGTTTCTGAGGCTTTCCTGCCTTAATCTCTTTACGAATATTGGCGGAGATAGTCTTTTGTGATTTACCGGATTTGAGTGGCATGATTAGTATTGGTTATATTGAACTGCGGAAGTTGCTTCTAACTCAAAAGTACAAATAACAGATGCTGTAGCCCCTGCCTCTACTTCTACTCGTACTTCATCACCTTCTTCAAGTGTGACATAAGCGTTATCAAACTTGAGGAATGTCTTAGCTGCAAGTGGATAGCCACTAACGATAGCTACTTCAGTGTTCGTGCTTTTGTCGTACCACAAAGCAGTGAAAGTCTTAGCGGAAGCCGTGTTGTTAATAGCCCACAGGAGATTCCACTTCGCTACCTGCCTTGTAGGGACAGTAAACAAGGTAGTCTTGGTTGCTGCAGTTAGGTTCTTACCGACTGATATTGGTCTCATGGTTTACTTTTTAAATATCATTTCAGACACATAGCTGATGAACGCACCAGCAACTGAGGCAACACCCATCAATGCCCACAGAGAACCTTTACTACGCTCTGCCATAGCCACTAACTTCTTGATGTCGTTATCCATAGCATCTACTTTACGCTCTAGGTTCTCTACGGAGTTAACTAACTTACCATACTCTATTGGGTCGATGTCTACCATATCAGCCTACCAATGCCTTAACTTCGTCTTGTGTAAGACCTAATGCGGCTAGTTTAGCTAGTGCAGAAGCCTTTGCAGTTATTTGTGCTTGTTCTGCCACAAGTTTATCTGCTTTATCTTGTTCAGCTTGTTCGGCTACCGCTTGTAAGTCATAAGTAACTTCATTGCCATTTGCATCATAAGCAATATCGCCTTGAATAGTTACTACAGATGGGTTTAATTTATAAATAGCTTCATGACTCATGCTGCTATCTCCATAAGAGTAATTGTAGAAACTGAGTTACCACCGTTTTTTTGAACTGAAACAGTTCCAGCGTTTTCTGCTGCTGCAAATTGAGTTTTATATGTAGTTGCTGATGTTGTTGCTGGAGAATCTAAATAACAAGTGCTTAATGTTTGACCATACAAAGACATAGTTGTTCCTGTATATAAAGAATAAAGCGATAAAACAGTAATATCTGTGCTACCTCTTAATAATTTTAATTTCATATCTTCTGCAACACTACTTCCATTTTTGCTAATTCCATTTTGATGCACAATAACCAATATTTTACTTGTAGCAAACTTAGGTGTAATTGTTGCAGTTAATGTAGTATCAACATAAGTTGAGGTAGTGCTAGATGTTTCAGTTGAAGTAGTAGCATTAACCACTTGCAAGACCTGACCAGCACTAGCCTGTACCGTACTGTTGTTAAATGTTAAACCATTAGTGCCATCAATAATCATAGCCATTATACAAGTTCCTCTAAATAAGCTATACCGTCTATTACATTACCTTCTGCGTCTTGAAGTTCAGCACCGTCAGCAAGGTCTTTTTTGAAGTTAGCGTAGTCTGTGTTAGCTGGGTCGAATGGGATGCAAGCGTTGTCATCAACACGAACAACAACATCAATTTCACCCATAATATTTTTGTGTAATTTATACATTTTATAACTCCGCACTAATCTGAACACCTGCTGAAATAGCCATAACACCAACGCTTTGATTTGCGGCACTAACAGTAAAATCACATTGGATGATTGTGCCGTTAGCACTTTGTCCTGCATAATTTGTGACGGTACTAGTTTGAGCAGTACCAGCAGAAAAGTATATACCTGCTGTTGCAGAACTGGATATGGTTGGAGTAGCCCTCATTGGTGCAAGCGTTGGAATTCCAAATAAAACTCTGTTAGTTGAGTAAGCAACAGCCGTAATCCATCCCAACGCACCAAGTTGCTGATAATATCGATAACACAAAGCCAATTCTTGCTGATACTGTCTGTATTCAAATGAAGTAGCTTGTGTGCCTACCTCTAGCTGAACTCCAGTAATGTAAAAGGTAGCACCGTTTGTACCGACTACGGATGTTGCACCTGTGGCTGAGTAGAAGTTACTTCCAGCCCATGCACCAGCAGTTCCGCTATATGTTGAGCCCATGCCTAAACCAAAAAATACTGAAATACCAGCACCGTTAGTAGTTAGCCAAGTTCCGCTTGTGTCACCAGCAATAGTTACGCTTGCGGTAGTCCAAGTGTTTTCGGCTGAAATTGTGTAAGTAAATGGATAACTTCTATTTTGTGCGGCATTTTGCAATGCACCACCAAAAGTACCAGTTAGGCTTGAATAAACTTGAAAAGACAAAGTTACAGTTTTAGCGTTAGCAGTACCCCATCCTAAGTCTGTGCAATTTAAACCTTCAATATATTGTGCTAACAAAAAGTAATCAGAAGAAGTTACGCTATACGCAGAAGAAGAAGTAACCCCTAAATAGTTTTTAAAGCCAACAGGCGGTGTTACAGAACCAGCATTTTGCTGAACAGTATATTTAGATGCTTGACTACGGAAAGCCGCCCATCTATCTAAAGTGTATTGCCCATCAGTAGGATTAACACTAGCACCAGCGTTTCTTTGGTCAATAACCATCGCACCGTTTATGATGCGATTCCGCATGACTGAACTAATGGGTGCTAGAACTCCACCGCTTGCATCAGCTACTCTGTTTACATTTAGAACTGACATTATGCTAGTTGCTCCGCAGTTGGTTTAGCTAGTGTTGGGTGTTCCCATTTAGCAATGTAATCGCCTTTACCGTCTGAATCGTTTTGTAGTGTGATTACAGTCCAAAAGTCTCTGTCTGTAAGTTCAGGATAAATTGAAATTATCTTTTCGTGTAAGTTCATTATGCAGCCCTTATCATTGCACCACTAAAGCGGCAGCCGTTTGTTGTTTGATTTACATTGGTGTTAATAAAACCTTCAACATAATCTGTTGAACCATTAAAGTAAATAACAGCACTAAGACAAGCTGTTGGGTCATAAGTAGCAGTAAAATTAGGCGCAGTCACAACTTGATATGCAGTTCCGTTTCTATAAATAGCTGCAAGAACTATTTGATTTGACCCACCATGACCAGCACTTAAACTGATGTGGTAATACCCAGCTACGTTTGGAGTAAATCTATAGTTAGTTGAACTATCAAAACAAGAAGCAGTATCAAACTGTTCCGTATTAAATTGAATTTTAGTCCATGTGCTTGCGTTAAAAGATTGACCAGTCCCAGTAGCACTAAACGCTGGCATATTACCGCTAACCATTACAGTACCAGTAGCAGCAGGCATAGTTGCCGTAAAGTTACTAGCAGTTGTTGGCTCTGCTATTGTTACTGAACCACCACCACTTGATTGAAGAATAATACTCATAGGATTAACCACCTTTGTCCAGATGCAATCGTAACTGAGAACCCAGAAGATATGGTTATTGGGCTTACTGATAAACAGTTATTGCCAGCTGTTGTTGTTATGTTTTCTGAAATGGTATCAGCGTTATAAGCGATTGCTTTAGATGCTGCAGTACCAAAGTATTGACCACCAGCCACAGTAGCAGTGGTGACATTGGTTACTAAACCTTTACCGTTTACTGTGATAACAGGAATAGAACTAGATGAACCAAACGAACCTGTTGTGCTGTTAACTGTTGCAAGAGTTGCGTTAGTTATTGCTGTACCAGTACTGCCAGATAAAGTTAAATCACCACCAGTAACCGAGATAGAGCCTGATACGTTACCCCAAGAAGTATTAGTACCGTCAGTAGTTAAGAACTTACCTGCGTTACCTGTTTGACTTGGTGTGTAGCTTGCTGCTAAGGTAGCAGAGTTAGCTGCATTGGTAGCTGATGTGCTTGCCGAGGAAGCTGAGTTACTAGCATTAGTAGCTGATGTCGATGCACTACTTGCACTGTTGCTTGCATTAGTTGCTGATGTACTTGCGCTTGATGCTGAGGTAGAAGCACTCGATGCAGAACTAGCTGCGTTGGTTGCAGAGGTAGCTGCCTCACCTGCTTTGGTAGTGGCTATACCTGCTTGAGTAGTAGCTGTTGTAGCTGATGTTGAAGCTGAAGTAGCAGAATTACTTGCGTTAGTCGCTGATGTTGAGGCATTGCTTGCAGATGTAGAAGCCGCTGATGCAGACGATGCAGCGTTAGTTGCTGACGTAGAAGCATTGGATGCACTCGTAGAAGCAGCACTAGCTGAGTTACTAGCGTTAGTGGCTGAAGTGGATGCTGCAGATGCGCTGTTAGAAGCGTTAGTGGCAGAGGTGCTGGCTGCTGAAGCACTGGAGGCTGCGTTGGTTGCAGCAGTCTCTGCATTAGTCTCTGCGGTCTCTGCATTGGTTTCTGCTAGTTCAGCAGCAGTCTCTGCAGTCTGAGCTGCGGTGGCAGAGTTAGCTGCGTTAGTTGCTGAAGTCGAAGCTGAAGATGCTGAGTTACTAGCACTGGTTGCAGAGGTAGCAGCATTGCTTGCGGATGTTGATGCAGCACTAGCTGAAGAAGATGCACTACTAGCTGAACCGGAAGCTGCGGTAGCACTTGCAGCAGCAGCGTCAGCGTCAGCTTGAACTTCTACAGCGAGTTCACGAATGAGTAAGGCTTCACTAGCGGAGTCTGCTGTAGCATCTCCTGCACCACCTGCGCCTCTGTAGATTGACATTTATTCTCCTTGACTTGTTTAAAGACTCTTATTAAAGAACCCTTAAACAAGACAGCCCTAATTAAAGGGCTATCCTGAGTTTTTACTACTTAGGCGTTAACAGCTAATACGAAGCCAGCTTCTGGACGTACAACTTTAGTGCCGAACAATGTGTCAGCAGTGTAAAGTGTAGACAAGTAATCTTGCTTGTACTGAGTCTGTGAACGAACACCCAACTGCTCTGCCAATACCATTGTGTCGGTATGGAACAAGAGTGCAGCTTTGATTGCGTCACCAGCGGTGTTGTCACCAGCAGTCTCAATCGTAGGCATATTGCTTGACACATAGATGTCAATGCCATACAGCTTACCAATTTGACCATTGTTTACGCCACGACCATCAACGAAGTCAGAGCTGTTGTAACGGTCAATACCCATAATTGCGTTACGCAGTGAAGGAGGAATCGCAAACTTACGACCATCCATTGGCACGTCAGCGTCGTCCATCAACTGGATGAGCTTACGGAAACCAGCGTCAGTGAATAAGTCAGAGGTGGTTACAGT
>Ga0209599_10000485_pt1 | contig 25438 bp, 19 predicted proteins | sample Shrwel_input2_FT_FD_187534 | JGI IMG/M metagenome (GOLD analysis project Ga0209599, IMG submission 187534) | Subsurface microbial communities from deep shales in Ohio, USA - Utica-3 well 1 S input2 FT (SPAdes) (version 2) ... | reverse complement strand
TGTGTGACATACAAAATAATGTTTTGGCAGTTTAGGCTGCGTAGTTGTTTGGCAATACCAATAAATGTTGCACCACCGTCACAAATATCATCGGTGATCACGGCTGTTTTTCCTGTTAAATCAGGACTATCCAACGCCGTTGTTCTAATTTTTCCAGTGCTTGGATCACGTTGTTTTTCACAGTGAATGACGTCAATCGCCTGTTGGCGTTGTGTGTTAATACTATTGGCAATCGCTTGGGTGCGTTGTGTTGCGCCTGCATCAGAACAGATCAACACGGTGTTGTTAGCCGTTAAAATCTGCATGAGCGCTGCGCTTTGTTGAATGATTTCGATTGGCTCAATATTAATGATTTCTTGGAAGCTGGTATTTTTGCGTAATAGCTTAAGGGTCACTGGGCTATGACAATCCCACACCACAATTTTCTGACGTTGTCCTGCAAATTTTTCACTATTGCTATTCAATAACTTGGTCATTAAATCCAGTGAGAAAGCCTGACCTTGTGCGCAGATACGATCTTGACGTGCGTAAGGAAAATAAGGGATTTCCACCGAAAGGCGCGAGCCTTGTTCAAGTAATACATTTTCCAATAACAGATAATCCATCACATCTGTACTGTTATTCAGTGAGGCTTTGACCTGAGTGTCGGCTGTTAATTGATTTAATAATTCAGGTTGCAGTTGAATATGACGCTCACCACCTGAAAACTCCAAAAACTCGATGGGAACATTCGCTTGAGCTGTCATAAGTTGGATCGTCATTTTTAATTTCTCTTTTATAGTGGCTTAAAGCCAGTAAATATATATTGTCATAGTAACACTATTAAATGCAAGTGTTAAATTTAATCTTTTTAATAAAAAAATAGGGAGTAATTTAGAAAAATAGATTCATCTATTTGAAGTTAAAAGAGAATAATTTTCAACCTGTCTCATCGAATGATTTATAAAGCTGACCTGATTTGATAAACATATTGATATTTAGGTCATGGATTCTGACAATGTGTTTTGTCAGAATTAAAATGAAATGAGTTAGTCTAACTGTGTGAATATAAAACTCAGATCAGCTAACAAATGCAATAAAACAATAAGGGATGCATCCTATGAAATCACTGGTTTGTCAAAATGCTGAGTTGAGCCTAGAAAATAGTCTTCAATTGGTACCTGCAAAAGGACAGGTACTCCTTGAAGTGGTACGTTGCGGTATCTGCGGTTCAGATTTACACATGCAACATCACTGTGATCATATGCATGATTTGGCAGCACGTGTGGGGTTTAATGGGGTAGCAAAATCCTCTGATAAGCTGGTTTTCGGACATGAATTCTGTGGAAAAGTATTAGATTATGGTCCAAAAACACGTCGTAAATTAAAAGCCGATACTTTAGTTTGTGCCATGCCTTTATTGAATGTTGATTCTCAAGGCTATGCGCCAACAGGACTGTCACCTAGTGCTTCGGGTGGTTATGCTGAGCAAGTCTTGGTTCAATCCAGCTTAATGTTTGAAGTGCCGAATGGCTTAGATGCAGACAGCGCAGCGTTAACTGAGCCGATGGCTGTTGCTTTACATGCAGTACGTCGTAGTCGCATTAAGAAAAATGAACCAGCGATTGTGATTGGTTGCGGCCCTGTTGGTTTAGGTGTGATTATTATGCTCAAAGCTGCGGGAGTTAAAACGGTAGTTGCTAGTGATTTTTCACCGAATCGTCGCAGGCTCGCTGAACTATGCGGTGCAGATGTATTGATTGATCCTAAACAACAATCTCCATTTAGTAGTTGGAAAGAGCTTGGCTTATTAGGCAATGTCTCTGAAGCAATCAATATGGGGATGGGTATTTTTGACAAAGTTCAGACTTTCTCATTGCCGTGGGTGAATGCTATGCGTGTGGGAGATAAGCTTGGTCTATTGCCGAAACGTCCTGTGATTTTTGAATGTGTAGGTGTCGCTGGCATCATGCAGCAAATCTTGGAAGGTGCACCATTGTTCTCACGCATTGTGGGGGTAGGCGTTTGTATGCAAAGCGATAAGATCGAACCTGCATTGGCGATTAATAAAGAATTGGAAATCCAATATGTATTGGGATACACCCCACTTGAGTTTCGTGACACCCTGCATATGATTGCAGAAGGTAAAATTGATGTATCACCACTGATTACAGGTGTAGTTGGTTTGGAAGGTGTAGGGAATGCCTTTGATGCCTTACGCGATCCAGAGCAACATGCCAAGATTCTGATTGATCCTAAAAAATCAGGCTCAGATATTCAGTTGATTTAATTTTAAGTTTGAATCATAAAAAAGCTGCATTGATTGCAGCTTTTTTATTACCAAGATTAAAAGCTCTTGGTGAGAGAGAAGGTCACAGTTGAATCAATAGGATCAGATACTTTTGCGTTTGGATTACCATTGCTGTATTGCTTGTAGTAATCATCTTTATCCCATGCTTTGCTGTACATCAAACTTGCTGCAAGATTGTAAGGTAACTCTTTATTCACAGAGAAACTTGCATCCTGAAAGTTTGCATCAGAGAAGTTTTTAATTCTTTGATTTCCGTAGTGTGCATCGACAGACCAGCCTTGCGTAATCGGTTGATGCCAATTCACATCTAAATAACCTGAACCACGAGAATGTTTATTAGTACCAATACCTAAAGTTTCCGAGTTATTCCCGAAGTAATCTTGGGTGTAGGTAATGGAATATTTAACACTTAATGGACCATAGCTGATTTCTGGGATTATTTCACCGTAATCAAAGCGAGTATTTCCTGTTTCTGCTGTAGTTTTGGCGCCAGGATAATAGTAGTAAGCGACTTTAGTGCCTAAAGTTAAATCTCCAAAACTACGGCTGTAACCTGTGTACACATCCCACTCTATTGATGCATCACGAATAAAATGATCACTCACAGTCGATGCCCAAGTTCCAGCATAAAAACCATTATCATGGTTATAGTCTATTCCACTTTGAATTGCAGGTTTGCCCCAAGTTTGTTGAAAACCACGTGATACATATTGACTTGCGAGTGTTAGATTAGCGCTAAAAGGTGATGCTATTTCTGTGCTTGCTTCAGTGGCATGAGCAGTGTGCAAGAAGAAGCCCAAAGGGACTAGAAATAAAATTCTTTTCATTTGAATTTTCCTAATGGTTGGCAGCACCTTAGTGTCATAAGGTGCTGAACATAACTGGACTAGGTTATGCAAATGGACGTAAAGGTGTTTGACGAACAGGGTTTGATCCTGCTTTGAAGTAAGGTGCTTGCGAAGGTGGTAATTTTTGTTCGCGAATTTGATCAGCAATTTTTTCAGCCATCATAATCGTGGTGGCATTTAAGTTACCTGTGATAATGATTGGCATGATAGAGGCATCAATTACACGTAGCCCTTGTACGCCGTGAACACGACCTTGACCATCGACAACAGCCATTTCGTCTTCACCCATTTTACAGCTACATGATGGATGGTAGGCAGTCTCGGCATGTTCTCGGACAAAAGAGTCTAGTTCAGCATCGGTTTTTAACTGCATACTTGGGCTAATTTCTTCGCCACGATAAGGGTCAAGTGCTGGTTGATGCATGATTTCACGCGTGATACGAATCCCATCTCGGAATTCGCGCCAGTCTTGTTCGGTGGACATATAATTGAACAAGATACTTGGATGCTCAAATGGATCTTTAGATTTGAGTTTGATGCGACCACGAGAAGGTGAACGCATTGAACCAACATGGGCTTGAAAGCCATGCTCATTCACTGCATTACTACCATTGTAGTTAATCGCAACGGGCAAGAAGTGATACTGAATATTTGGCCATTCAAATTCATCAGATGAGCGAATAAAACCACCAGCTTCGAATTGGTTACTTGCACCGATACCTTTGCCGAGGAATAACCACTCTGCACCAATCGCAGGTTGGTTGTACCATTTCAACGCTGGGTAAAGTGAAACTGGTTTTTTGCATTTGTATTGTAAATACATTTCCAAATGATCTTGCAGGTTTTCACCCACGCCAGGTAAGTCTTGAATGACTTCAATATCCATCGATTTGAGGAAAGTGCTTTGTCCAACACCTGAGCGCTGTAAAATTTGCGGTGATGCAATTGCACCTGCACATAACAAGACTTCACGTTTGGCATGTGCTTGTTTCATGTTGGCTTGATCTGCACCAATAATGTATTCGACACCAATTGCTTGTTTATGACTAAATAAGATTTTATTGGTCATGGCGTGGGTGACAATCGTCAAATTGGGACGACCTTTTGCCATATCTAAATAACCGCGAGCCGTACTCGAACGACGACCTTGTGGTGTCACCGTTCGATCCATCGGACCGAAGCCTTCTTGCTGATAACCGTTTAAATCATCTGTACGTGGATAACCTGCCTGTACACCTGCTTCGATCATGGCATGAAACAGTTCATTATTGCCTTGTTTTGGGGTGGTGACTGAAACAGGACCTTCTCCGCCGTGATAATTGTTAGCACCAATGTCGCGTGTTTCTGATTTTCGATAATATGGTAAACAATCCGCATAGCTCCAATCTTCAAGCCCTTGATGCGTTGACCATTGGTCTAAATCCATCGCATTCCCACGGATATAGCACATGCCATTGATCAGTGATGAACCACCTAAACCTTTACCACGACCACATTCCATACGGCGATTGTTCATATGCGGTTCAGGGTCAGTCAAATATGCCCAATTGTAGCGACGGCCTTGTAGTGGAAACGCCAAAGCGGCTGGCATTTGCGTGCGGAAATCAAGCCGATAATCTGGACCGCCTGCTTCTAATAATAATACTGAGATATCTGCATCTTCAGTTAAACGTGCAGCGAGGACATTACCCGCAGAACCTGCACCAATAATAATATAATCGTATTCTTGCTTATTCATAATCTGCCTTTATTTGTTGCAAGATCAACTGAATGTTTGAGATTCAGTTGATCAAGATAAGATAAAGCGCAATGCTTTTAGAAAATGCTTTGGTAATCACCAAGCTCAACTTGAACGGATTTAATGCGTGTGTAGTGAGATAGGGTCGAGATCCCATTTTCACGACCTACACCTGATTGTTTATAACCACCGACTGGCATTTCAGCAGGTGATTCGCCCCATGTATTGACCCAGCAAATACCTGCTTCGATTTGATGAATAATGCGATGTGCTTTGTTAATGTCTGGCGTGACTACACCTGCTGCTAGACCAAAAGTCGTGTTATTGGCACGACGAATCACTTCATCTTCAGTTTGATAACTTAGGATACTCATGACAGGGCCAAAGATTTCATCCTGTACAATGCGCATATCGTCAGTACAATCTGTAAATACTGTTGGTAATACATATGCACCTTCGGCCAATTCACCATCTGCTCGATCACCACCGATCAGCAATTTAGCACCTTGTTGTTTGCCGGCATTGATGTAGGAAAGAACTTTTTCCATATGCGGGAAACTGGTCAATGGGCCAAAGTTGGTATCTGCATTCATTGGGTCGCCGATACGAATACGTTGCACACGTTCTAATACTGCATTTTCAAATTCTGTTTTTAATGATGCTGGAATAAAGACACGCGTACCATTGGTACAGACTTGACCAGAACTAAAGAAGTTTGCCATCACCGCAATATCTGCGGCTTTATTCATATCTGCATCTTCACAGATGATCAGTGGTGATTTACCACCAAGTTCCATAGTCACTTCTTTTAAGCTTGAAGCAGCAGCACTTGCCATCACTTTTTTGCCAGTTTCAACACCGCCAGTAAACGAAATTTTTTCAATCACTGGATGTTCTGTAAGCCATTGACCGATATCACGACCAGCGCCTTGTACAACGTTGAATACGCCGTTTGGTACGCCTGCTTCAGTATAAATTTCGGCAAGTTTAAATGCGCTAAGTGGGGTCATTTCACTTGGTTTGAAAATCATGGCATTACCCGCAGCCAGTGCTGGTGCAGATTTCCATAATGCGATTTGAATCGGATAGTTCCAAGCGCCTATTCCAGCAACGACACCTAAAGGTTCACGGCGAGTATAGAAAAAACTACTTTCTCGTAATGGAACTTGCTCACCTTGGATGGCTGTCGCTAAACCTGCGTAATATTCAAGAACATCTGCACCTGTCACAATATCAACAGTAGAGGTTTCGCTATAAGCCTTACCTGTATCTAGCGTTTCAAGTTTCGCTAGTTCATCATTGCGCTCACGTAAAATATCTACAGCTCGACGTAAAATACGAGAACGCTCAACCGCTGTCATAGCTGCCCAAACTTTTTGACCTTGTTGAGCACTTTGAACAGCTTTTTCGATATCTTGTTGAGAGGCTTGTTGGATGGTGGCAATCACTTTGCCATTGGCGGGATTGATGCTGTCAAAGCTCACACCACTCGTGGCATTGACATATTGACCGTGGATATACAATGGATGAGTTTGCACATCATTCATTTTGTCTCTCCTCAAATAATGGTTGTGCGAGTTGGAGCTGCATATTTAAATAATCATAAGCAATATGCCGTGCAGCTTGCCGATCAAAGTCATCGTGACCAATTAATCCGCCACGTAACCAAAGACCATCAATTAATGCAGCAAGTCCACTTGCTGCAATACTTGCTCTGTCGTTTGGCATCAACTGTAAAAAGTGATGCTTTAAATTTGAATACAAACGTCGATCATTGATCCGTTGTAAACGTGCAAGCTCAGGACTGTGCATACTGGCAGACCAAAAATCTAACCAAACTCGCATTGCTGTTTTATTGACCTGACTAATATCAAAGTTAGAATCAATGATTGCCTTAATTTGGCTCTGTGGCTGCATGTCTATTGTTGCGGCTTTGTATTGCAATGTGACTTGATGCAATCGCTTTAACATTTCACGCATACAGTTGATCATTAATCCTTGTTTATCTCCAAAATGGTGACTCACAATACCTGTAGAGACTTGGGCTTTTTTTGCAATTTGGGCGATGGTGGTTTGTGATAAACCCACTTCATAAATGACTTCAAAAGCAGCATTTACAATTTCTTCGCGGCGCTCTTGCTCCGGTTTAACTCTGCGTTTAGTCATGGGTTGTTGCCATAATTGCCTAAATAATAAGGCTTTAAGAAAACTTAGGATGCAGATAATTATAACATAACATGATGATACTTTTAATTGATTGAACGATCAATCAATTAAAAGTATGATATTTGCAACAGCTCTGTTTTACATAACTCTTAACAGTTTTATTAGATACACCTGTTAAAGTGTCCGAATTGTAAACAAAATGAATCATTTATTTAGATTAAGTTTTGGCTTAAAAAAAGAATAAGTGATCATTGCTTACAATAGGGTAATTACAAAAAATCAGTGTGAATTAAATGTGATGAGAACTTTCGAAATCATCATGTTGCACTGTCTTCTCGTTGTTTTCGTCAATAAATCGTGGTTGAGTTATTGAGAAAAACAACTTTTAAAATTTAAATTTTCCTTGAGGATTGTATGGTGACAGATAATCCAAGAGCAGTTGATGATTCATCTATTCAAACAAAAGATCAGTTAAATCGTGTGGTCTTTTATGTTTCAGCGCTCATAATTTTAATATTTTCACTGACGACGATTTTATTTAATGATTTTTCTAATCATTTACTCAATGTCGTACTTGCATGGGTGAGTGATAAATTCAGTTGGTATTACTTACTTGCCGCAACACTTTATCTCATCTTTGTGATCTTTATCGCCTGTTCTCGTTATGGCGATATTAAGCTGGGTCCAAAACATTCCAAGCCGGAGTTTAGCTTACTGAGTTGGTCTGCGATGCTCTTCGCCGCAGGTATCGGTACAGATTTGATGTTCTTCTCTGTTGCTGAACCACTATCACATTATATGAATCCACCAGTGGGAGAGGGGCAAACCTATGAAGCCGCTCGCCAAGGTATGGTGTGGACTTTATTCCATTATGGTTTAACAGGCTGGGGTATGTATGCCTTAGTCGGCATGGCTTTAGGGTATTTTAGTTATCGTTATAACTTACCTCTGACCATTCGTTCGGCGCTTTATCCGATTTTTGGAAAAAAAATTGATGGTCCGATTGGTCATACCGTCGATACCGCAGCCGTGATAGGTACGATTTTCGGTATTGCAACGACTTGTGGTATTGCTGTTGTACAAATCAATTATGGCTTGCATGTTTTATTTGGTTGGCCTGAAGGTCTATGGGTTCAATCTGGACTGATTTTAGTTGCTGTGATTGTGACGATTATTTCGGTAACAGCTGGTGTCAATAAAGGTATTAAAGTACTTTCTGAAATCAATATTTATGCCGCTATAGGCTTAATGCTATTTGTGCTGTTTTTAGGAAATACTGAGTTCTTATTAAATGCCTTAGTACAAAACTTTGGTGACTATATCAGCCGCTTTCCAAGTTTGGCTTTGGAAAGCTTTGCATTTGAACAACCGAAAGAGTGGATGAACAGTTGGACATTATTCTTTTGGGCGTGGTGGGTGGCTTGGTCACCATTTGTAGGTCTATTTTTGGCGCGTATTTCACGTGGTCGTACCATTCGTGAGTTTGTCTGTGGAACTTTGATTATTCCATTACTATTTACGATTACATGGTTATCAATTTTTGGTAACAGTGCTTTATATAACGTTATTTTTGATGGTAATACCGCGTTAGCCCAGACGGTATTAACCGATCCTGCACATGGGTTTTATGATTTACTGGCTCAATATCCTTGGTTTGCATTTATTGCAGGCGTGGCAACCATTACTGGACTTTTATTCTATGTGACTTCTGCCGACTCAGGTGCTTTGGTGTTGGGTAACTTCACTACCAAGTTTTCTAATGTCGATAATGATGCTCCACGTTGGTTAAGAGTATTTTGGGCAATCGCAATTGGATTGCTGACTTTAGCAATGTTGATGGCCAATGGTATTACTGCTTTGCAAAGTGCAACGGTCATCATGGGCTTACCATTTAGTTTTGTGATGCTTTTGGTGATGGCAGGCTTATACAAATCTTTGCGTCTGGAAGATTATCGTAAAGCCAGCAGTAGCTTAAATGCCGCACCTGTCGTTGGTAATGTTGATATTCTAAACTGGAAACAACGTTTATCCCGTGTGATGCACCATCCTGGTAGTCATGAAACACAACGCATGCTTGATACGGTCTGTAAACCTGCGGTACAAACTGTGGCGGATGAATTGATTAAACGTGGTATGAGTGTCGAAGTGACGCAGGGTGAAATAGAAGATAGTGACGTACTTTATCATCTTGATTTAACGATTAATATTGAAGAAGAGCACAACTTCGTCTATCAAATTTGGCCTGTACGTTATATCGCACCGACTTTTAGTGAACGTGGAAAACGAGGTAAACAACATTATTATCGTTTAGAAACATTCTTGTATGAAGGTTCTCAAGATAATGACTTAGTTGGATATACCAAAGAGCAAGTGATTAATGACATTTTAGATAAGTATGAACGTCATATGAACTTCTTACATATCAACCGCATTAGTCCTGGAAACCGACCACTTTATCCAGATTCACAAGATTGATTGACTAAAAAACCTCACTGAATGTGGGGTTTTTTATGAGCTCAATAAACTTAACTCATTGTTAATAACGACGATAAGAGATGCTAAAATTAATTCTCGATTAGGAAAAGCATAGCTATGAGAAAAATAATAATTTTAGTTTTATTGAGCTTTGCTTCTATAGTTGGTCTTTTTGTTTTTAGTCCATTACCGACATTGTGGTTATTACAACAGACCTTGTTTAGTGTTCCAAAAGATGACCGCCCAAAACAATATCTTGATCAACAGGTCATGGTGTTTAAAGACATAGTCTATCCTTCTAAATTGCCAAACAATAGCTTTGACTTTTACAAGACAAATCCATCTGTTGATAAAAAAGCGCTGGTCATTTGGGTACATGGCGGCGGTTTTGTCGGTGGAGATAAGTTGGAAGTCAAAAATTATGTAACACGCTTAGCTTCTCAAGGATATGCAGTGATTGTATTGAATTATCAGCTTGTACCTGCTGCAAAATATCCAGAACCAGTTATGCAGGTCGCAGAAGCAGTAACTTATATAAAAAAGAATTTTGCAGCAAAAAATCATTTGAATATGTCCAATATTTTTCTTGCTGGAGACTCCGCAGGTGCGCAGATAGCTCTACAATTTTTGCTGACGCAATCCAACCCTGAATATTCAGCATTACTTAAAATACCGAACCTGATAGATATGTCTGATATTCGTGGCGCTTTACTTTATTGTGGACCTTACGATTTGAAAAATATGGTACTTCAAGCAAACTCTATAATTTCTCGATTCGCTTTTCATCGTATTGGATGGGCATATCTAAAAGATAAAGATTGGCTAAGCAATAACGAAAATAGGGGACTTATTGTTTCTGAATACCTAAATACTCGACTCCCTCCGATCTATTTAACCGATGGGAATACCGCTTCGTTTGAGCAACAAGCTCGGTTACTGCACAAGCAATTAACGCAGGTTGGCATCCCGACAAGCACTCGATTTTTTGATCAGGCAAGTTATCCGACTGCTCATGAATATCAATTTGAATTAGAAACAGAAGCTGCCAAATTAGCCTTACAAGACACGTTGCTATTTTTAGAAAAGAACAGACTACAAAAAAAGACTAATTAGTAAAATGATTTAGAACATGGCTTTTTATAAAGCACCATACTTTTGCCATGTTTCACCCGTCTCATAAGCAGCATATTGATGTTTTAATTCTTTTAGAGATTGGGCTTGATAAAGAGCAAATACGATCATGATCAGAAAAAGCCCTATCAATTTAATCAGACGTTTAAAGCGATAATCACCTGAGTATAAATAAAAAATACAATAAAAAGCTAGAATCAAATAGGTGCAAAACAACGAGTGAAAAACTAAATAAAGCAACAATACAGCGGTAATGATCAATGCAATTTTATTTTTGAATTGATTTGAACGTAGACTTAATAAATTAAGCACGAATAAGCCTAATGATGTCCAAAAAAGATAGACATCTCCACCAATAATCACCAGATAGGTAGATTGTAGCCACAACACTGCCAGCCATACAAAAATAGAGACAATAATAAATTTCGACGACGTTGAGGATGCTGGCAAAGTATGTTTCATATGACTAAGCTTATAAAAGAGCCATTAAAAGCGTGGATACTAGAAACGAAAATTAAATAAAGCTTTTGTTTTAATTCTCGCAACAATTACACAGATTAAAGACAGTGAACCACCAATCAGCATTGCAGGAATGACACTAAAGAATCGGGTCATTACACTTGATTGTAATGCTCCAAGCTCATTGCTAGAGGTCACGAAAATCCCATTAATTGCAGCAATACGGCCAAGCATGTCTTTAGGTGGGATTAATTGCAGAAGCGTTTGGCGAATAACGATGTTGATGCTATCACATACTCCCATGATAATGAGAACTACGACAGAAAAAAAGAGTTGTCGAGTAACAGCCAATAAAAGTGTGCAACATGCAAAACCTGTTAAAGCAATTAACATGATTCGCCAAGGATGATTACGTGGTGGAAAGCGGACTAAAATTAACAAGGTCATGAAGCCGCCAAATGCTGGAGCAGCTCTCAATATTCCAAAACCATCAGCACCGACATGCAGAACATCTTGAGCAAAAATTGGCAATAGAGAGATAATGCCACCAAAAAACACAGAACTTAAATCTAGAAACATTGCCCAAAATATAATTTTGGTTTTAAAAATAAAATGTACTGCTTCTTTTATACTGTGAGAGAGTGATTCGGTGTGAAGCTGAGGAAATTGTCGCGGCTGTAAACGCCATAAAGCGATGCTGCCAAGCGTAAATAACACCACAATGCTAGTGAAAGTCACTTCTAAATTAAAATGAGCAAGTAAAAAACCACCGATTACAGGTGCAAGCATACCGCTCGCTTGCCAACACATGCTAGTCCATGTTGCTGCATTCGCATAATGTTGTTCAGGTACGACAAAAGGGCGTAGAGAGTTAAAGCAAGGACTGTAAATGCCTCGAATACATCCAAATAGAAATAAAAGACCAAAGCTTGAAAGAACTAAACAATTTGAATCAATTTGTTTGGTCTGAAAAAGGTTAAAGCTAACCCATAAAGCAATCGATAAAGGGATAGCCAAGCTAAAACTGATTTGTAAAATTCGCTGACGATTAAAACGATCTGCAATATATCCGCCCCACAGTGATAATGCCAAAAAGGGCAGCAAGTCCATCAGCCCAATCAACCCAAGAAGAAGAGGATTTTTTGTAATTTGATACAGGTGAAAAGCGATTAAAACTTCTTGAATAAGTACTGCAAAGGTTAGACAGCACTGATTAATCGTCAATAACTTAAAGTCACAACTTGCAAAGGCTGCAAAAGCAGATTGGGAAATATCAGCAGACATAATTTATAGACGATGAAATAAAAAAGGGAAGAGTCGAAACTCATCCCTTTCTAAATGGATTTAACGAAATTTATTGAGCAACAGCTTCAGCTTTTACCACTTTTTTAGCAGGCGCTAAATTTGCTGGAGTTGTATAGTTTAAGCCTAAAGTTGAACTGGTGTAATGACGAACTTGGTCTAATAGCTCAGGATTTTCTGAAAGATCTTGACCATATGAACGAACAATTTCATGAAGCTGTTCATTCCATGCACCTTTGGTTTGCTCTGGGAATGCTGTTTCAAGCAAGTTGAGCATAATGTAAGGTGATGTAGATGCACCTGGAGAAGCACCGAGTAATGCTGTTACAGATTTATCTTTAGAAGCAAAGATTTCTGTACCAAATTGCAATTTAGCAGGTTTACCCGGTTCTTTTTTGATGATCTGAACACGTTGACCACCTTGACGTAAATGCCAGTCTTTTGGATCTGCTTCAGGGTAGTATTTTTTCAACTCATTGAAACGATCTTCATCTGACATTAATACTTGGCTAACCAAATACTGGACAAGATCCGCATTTTGTAAGCCAATGGCTGCCATTGGCAATACGTTGTTTTTGTTCGTTGATGCTAACAAATCAAGCTGAGAACCTTGTTTTAGGAACTTGTTTGAATACGTTGCAAATGGTCCAAATAATACATATTTCTTACCGTCAATATAACGTGTATCGATATGTGGAACAGACATCGGCGGCGCACCAAGATCAGCACGACCATATACTTTCGCAGTATGTTGCGCAGTGATCAATGGATTATCAGTCACTAAGAACTCACCACCCACAGGGAAGCCTGCGTACTGTTGCGCTTCTGGTAAACCAGTCATTTGCAATAATTTAATTGCAGCACCACCAGCACCAATAAACACAAAACGAGTTTTTACATGACTCACTTCACCAGATTTCAAATCTTTAAAAGCAACTGACCATGTGTTGTCATCATTTTTGCTGATGCCTGTCACTTCAGTTGATGTTCTTAATTTGAAGTTTGGACTTTTCTCAAGATGGTTTACCAGTTGAGTAGTAATAGCACCGTAGTTAACATCTGAACCAACGTCCATACGGGTTGCAGCAATTTTTTGTTGCGGATCACGACCATTCATCACCAATGGAGCCCATTGCTTAATTTCAGCAGGATCTTCACTGATTTTCATGCCCGCAAATAATGGATCTTGAATCATCGCTGTATAGCGATTTTCCATGAATTTGACATTATCGCCCCATACAAATGCAATGTGTGGAACAGGGTTAATAAATGTATTTGGCGTACCTAATACACCTTGTTTAACTTGATGCGCCCAAAATTGTTTTGCAATTTCGAACTGACCAGCCACTTTAACTGCTTTAGAAATGTCCATTTTACCGTCTTTTTCTTCGGTATAATTCATTTCCATAAAGCCAGAATGACCCGTACCTGCATTGTTGAAACCATTTGAACTTTCTTGTGCGACTGCATCAAGACGTTCGTACATGCGAATGTTCCAATCAGGTTGTAATTCATTAAGATAAGTACCTAATGTGGCACTCATGATACCACCACCGATGAGTACAACATCGACAACAGGTTCGTCACTTTTAGTTTTAATTGCCTTAGACGTAATCGGTCTAAAAAGAAAGGCAATAGCGATAATAATTAGTACTACAAGTAGGACTAATAAATATTTCCAAAATTTTTTCATTCAATTTACCTTAAAAATTAAATGACGCTCTATATAAATAGCTTTATATAGAGAGAAAAGATTTAAATGATGAGTGGCGCAAAATAAAGATACATCAGCTCAGGGATCGCCTGAATTGAGGTCAAAAGAGTTTAGTGAGTGAATTTTACTTTAATAAAGACAGTGTTTTAGTATGCAAAATGTTTCAAAATGTAATAATCAAGTCTCATTTGGGTGTTAAATAACAGGCTTATTGTTATTTTTCCTGTGAAATCTTAATGTTATGGTCTAGGCACGAATGCTGTTAAATACATTAGATTTTTAAAAAAATATGGATTTATCTGTTCTTTTTATAGCTAATATTGAATATTTTATTTGATATATATTTCTTCTAAAATATCTTTCTGTTCAAATGTGAAATGGTTCTAATAAAAAGATGAGATTGGTTCTACTTTTTTAATAATTTAAACCCATTATTCAAACATATAGAAATTAAATGGAATTTAGGAATGAATTTAAGAGCATTACATCAGGATGATTATGAAAATTGGTTGCTAATGTGGAAAGCGTATCAGTCATTTTATCAGGTTGAAATTGACCAACAAATAACAATGAATACCTTTGGTCGTTTACTTAATCCACAAGAAGATGTGTATTGCTTGGTTATCGAAGTTGATAGTGATCAGCTCATCGGTTTTGTGCATTTTATTTTCCATAGAAGCACGTGGACAATAGGCGATTATTGTTATTTACAGGATTTATTTGTTGATCCAAATGTTCGGGCAAGTGGTTTGGGTCGCAAGTTAATTGAAGCAGTATATGAAAAAGCTGCTGCTCGAAATTGTTCCAGAGTCTACTGGCTTACTCATGAAAGCAATGACCAAGCAAGAATGTTATACGACAAAGTTGCAATTAATGCTGGATTTATCCAATATAGAAAAAATCTAGAGAATTTTTAAATTGAAAATAAAAAACCACCTTATGGAAGGTGGTTTCTTTAAGAGTATTGCCTGATAATTACCAGCTCAACGCTCCTCCAGTTTGGTAATCCGTGACACGCGTTTCAAAAAAGTTCTTCTCTTTACGCAAGTCCATCATCTCAGACATCCATGCAAATGGATTGGTTACACCAGCAAACTGCTCAGGCAAACCAAGTTGAGATAAACGGCGGTTACAGATGAATTTCAAATACTCTTCCATCATTGCTGCATTCATACCCAATACACCACGAGGCATAGTGTCACGCGCATATTCGATTTCAAGCATTGTGCCTTCAAGAATCATTTGAATAACTTCTTCTTGGAATTCAGCAGTCCAAAGGTGAGGGTTTTCAATCTTGATTTGGTTAATCATGTCGATACCAAAGTTCAAGTGCATTGATTCATCACGTAAAATGTATTGGAATTGCTCAGCAACACCATTCATCTTATTACGACGACCCATACTCAAGATTTGAGTAAAACCACAGTAGAAGAAAATACCTTCAAGAACACAATAGAATGCAATCAAGTTACGCAGTAAACGTTGATCGTTTTCAGGTGTACCTGTATGGAAATTCGGATCGGTTAACGATTGAGTGTACTTCAAACCCCATGATGCTTTACGTGCAACACTTGGAATCTCACGGTACATGTTGAAGACTTCGCCTTCATCCATTCCTAAAGATTCGATACAGTATTGATAAGCATGCGTGTGAATCGCTTCTTCAAAAGCTTGACGCAAAATATATTGGCGGCATTCAGGATTGGTAATATGGCGATAGATTGCCAATACCAAGTTGTTTGCAACCAATGAATCTGCGGTAGAGAAGAAACCTAAAGAACGCATTACAATGGTACGCTCATCTTCAGTTAAACCATTTTCAGACTTCCAAAGTGCGATGTCATGGTTCATGTTGACTTCTTGTGGCATCCAATGGTTTGCACATCCATCAAGATATTTTTGCCAAGCCCATTCATATTTAAATGGAACAAGTTGGTTCAAATCCGCACGACAGTTGATCATCGCTTTATCATCAACTTGTACACGCTGAGCACCCATTTCAAGCTCTTCTAAGCCTGGTGCAACATCTAAATGTTCTAAGGCTGCAGATGCTCGAGCCAACGAATCGGTTGGATTTGTTGATCGGTTGGTATTGGTTCGAGCGGGTTGTGCAACTGCCACGCTCTCCGATGATGGCTCTGTAGAAGATACCACCGGCGTATTAACCGTTTTCTGCGATTCGAGGGACGCAGACTTGTGTTCAGGTGAAGTCGGTTTTTGCGAATCATCTTCAAAATCGTCCCAACTTAGGATAGACATTTTTCGTTCTCTCTTCGTTGTATATAGCTTTTATCGATATCTCAACAAAGACATCTTAAATATACGCTTATATTGTGTAAGCAAAATTAAGTTTTATTGATTGATATTTAGAAGTTTGACTTATCTAATTGAACAATCCCTAAGACTTATTTTGCTTACGCTGTTGTTTACGAATGGCTAAGAATGCATAGACCATCGGCACATAAAAGAAAATAAAGGCGAAGATGAGAACTGCAAGTCCCAACATATAGTTATGACTGATATGGAACATCATCTTTGCCTCTATAAATTTAAATCTTTATAACCCTTGCTTTAATATTGATAAACCAAGGGTTAATTCGATTTTAATTACTGACAAGCTTCACAGTCTGGATTGTCGATTGAACAAGCCATTGGTACTGGAGCAGCAGTAGTGAACCCATCTTCTTCAACCTGAACATCAGGTTTCTTATCTTCAACTACTGGCGCAGCAACTACAGGAGCTTCAACCGATGCTGGTTTAACCGCATTGAGCGCACCAGTATTGATTGTTGATTTCTCTGCAGAAGTCGCACCTAAAGCTCGGAGGTAATAAGTCGTTTTAAGACCACGTAACCATGCCATCTTATAGGTAATATCAAGTTTCTTACCGTTCGCACCAGCGATGTAAAGGTTAAGAGATTGTGCTTGATCAATCCATTTTTGACGACGTGAAGCAGCATCTACGATCCAGCGAGTATCAACTTCAAACGCTGTTGCGAAGATTGCTTTTAACTCTTCAGGAATACGTGCAATCTTTTGAACCGAACCTTCAAAGTGTTTCAGGTCATTTACCATTACGGTATCCCATAAACCACGTTCTTTTAATGCACGAACAAGGTAAGGGTTGATAACAGTAAATTCACCAGAAAGGTTAGATTTTACATATAAGTTCTGGAATGTCGGCTCAATCGATTGAGACACACCACAAATGTTTGAAATGGTTGCTGTTGGAGCAATCGCCATCACATTTGAGTTGCGCATACCGTCTTTTTGAACTTTGGCACGTAAAGTGTCCCAGTCTAAACGTTGTGTACGATCAACTTCGAACATACGCTCTGGACGAGACTTCGCAACAATCTCTAAAGAGTCGATTGGTAGAATACCTTGATCCCACAATGAACCTTTAAATGTTGAATACGCACCACGCTCAACCGCTAAGTTACTTGATGTCTCAATTGCGTAATAGCTGATCACTTCCATTGATTCATCAGCAAAATCAACTGCTGCATCAGAACCGTAAGCAAGATTCATTTCATATAATGCATCTTGGAAGCCCATGATACCCATACCCACAGGGCGGTGTTTCATGTTTGAGTTTTTCGCTTGTGGAACAGCGTAGTAGTTGATGTCGATTACGTTATCGAGCATACGTACCGCAGTTTTTACTGTACGAGCAAGCTTTTCACGATCTAACACACCACCTTGAACGTGTTGTACAAGGTTAATCGAACCTAAGTTACAAACCGCGATTTCATCTTGGTTGGTGTTCAACGTAATTTCTGTACATAAGTTCGATGAGTGAACCACGCCTACGTGCTGTTGTGGTGAACGTAAGTTACATACGTCTTTGAATGTGATCCACGGGTGACCTGTTTCGAACAACATCGAAAGCATTTTGCGCCATAAGTCTTTTGCACGTACTTTTTTATGGAGCATGTTTTCTTGTTTTGCTACAGCTTCGTAGTGTGCATAGCGCTCAGCAAATTCAGCACCTGTTAAATCATGCAAGTCAGGTGTTTCAGAAGGGGTGAATAGTGTCCATTCAGCATCTTCAAATACACGTTGCATAAATAAGTCAGGAACCCAGTTTGCTGTGTTCATGTCATGTGTACGGCGACGATCATCACCTGTGTTTTTACGTAACTCTAGGAATTCTTCAACATCTAAGTGCCAAGTTTCTAAGTAGGCACAGACCGCACCTTTACGCTTACCACCTTGGTTAACTGCTACAGCGGTATCATTTGCAACTTTTAGGAAAGGTACAACACCTTGAGACTTACCATTAGTGCCTTTGATATATGAGTTCAATGCACGAACAGGTGTCCAGTCATTACCTAAGCCGCCAGCCCATTTTGACAACATTGCGTTATCGCGCATTGCGCCATAAATGTCATACAAGTCATCACCAATCGTGGTGAGGTAACAGCTTGATAATTGTGGGCGCAATGTACCTGAGTTAAACAGGGTAGGCGTAGACGCCATGTAGTCGAAACTAGACAATAAGTTATAGAACTCAATTGCGCGGTCTTCTTTATTTTCTTCATTGAGTGCAAGACCCATTGAAACACGCATAAAGAATAATTGTGGTAATTCGAAACGTACGCCATTTGAGTGAATGAAGTAACGATCAAATAAAGTTTGTAGACCTAAATACGTAAATTGGTTTGAGCGTTCTGGTTGAATCGCTGCTGCCAATTTTGCAAGATCATAATTAAGAAGATCTGCTGAAAGTAGATCAAGCTCAATCCCTTTCTTTAAGAACGTTTCTAAGGCATCACTTTCTGGCGTATCAGTTGATAAGCCTAAGAACTCTAAGCCAGTTTTAACAAGTTCATTACATAACAAACGAGCAGTAACATAAGTATAGTTAGGTTCTTGTTCAATACGAGTACGTGTTGCCATCGTCATTGTGGTGGCAATGTCGCTTTCTTTTACGCCGTTATATAAATTCTTAACGGTTTCATCAACAATCGCTTGAACATCAATACCCTCAAGACCTTCACTTGCAGTTTGAATAGTTGCTGTAAGTGCATCTAGGTCTAACGGTTGGAGCTGACCATTATTATCAGTGATTTGAAGCGTAGGATGATGATTTGCACCAGTTTGCTGACGAGCAGTAGCACGTTGGTCACGGTAAATCACATAGGCACGAGCGACTTTTTGTTCGCCAGTACGCATTAGAGCCAATTCCACTTGGTCTTGGATCTCTTCGATATGAATCGTACCACCAGAAGGTAAGCGACGATTAAATGTATTGAGTACCATCTCTGTAAGTTGAGTAATACGATCATGAATACGGCTTGAATCCGCACCTTGTTGACCTTCAACTGCTAAAAATGCTTTCCCAATCGCAACAGAAATTTTCTCGGCATTAAATGTCGCGATTTCACCGGTGCGCTTAATAACCTGAATTTGACCAGGAGTAGAAGTGATGATGCCCATGTCAGCATAGCTCCATTATCATCTTTTTTATGTTCATAGACCGTTTGAATCGAGCAAAAAGTATGCCACGATGTTTGAGGGATAAACACAATACTTAGTGGTTAAAGTTTATTTTCAACACAAGATACGGTATTTTTAACAGCAGATCAATATTGACATTTTACTAAAGTTTTTTTCATGTTTTAACTGCTGATTTCACAGTCACATAGCATAACAAAGCCCTTAGAAAACACGTATAGATAACTCTGTGGATAAGTCAAAAAACAAACACTTAAATTCTTTTTAGCAATTGACGAAACAAATTGTTTAATACTGGTACAAAACTTATACTAAATATTCATCCTGCTTGAAAAAGCATAGAAAACTGAAAAATATATTAAAATTCATAATTTTAATAAAAATATAACAAAACTATATTGGCGTGTATCAGTTTGGTGAACGCCTACTTGTTTACAATGTAAACGTGTGTATATTGCAAATCATAAACCAATGTATCTGTCAGATTTTAAAGATAGATTCTCGCTAAATTGTAGGGGCAAATAAATGAGCCAAGAAGAAAAGTTACCGAAGATTTTGATCGTTGAAGATGACGAACGTCTAGCGCGATTAACACAAGAGTATTTGATTCGTAACGGTTTAGAAGTCGGTGTTGAAACCGATGGTAATCGTGCAATTCGTCGAATTATCAGTGAACAACCTGATTTAGTTGTTCTTGATGTGATGTTGCCGGGTGCAGATGGTTTAACCGTTTGTCGAGAAGTTCGTCCGCATTACCATCAACCTATTTTGATGTTGACTGCACGTACCGAAGATATGGACCAAGTTCTTGGTTTGGAAATGGGCGCAGATGACTATGTCGCTAAACCTGTTCAACCACGTGTGTTATTAGCACGTATCCGTGCTTTATTACGTCGCACCGATAAAACAGTTGAAGACGAAGTCGCTCAACGTATCGAATTTGATGATCTTGTCATTGATAATGGCGGTCGCTCAGTGACTCTGAATGGTGAGTTAGTTGACTTTACAAGTGCTGAATATGACTTGTTATGGTTGTTGGCTTCTAATGCAGGTCGTATCTTATCGCGTGAAGACATCTTTGAGCGTCTACGTGGTATCGAATATGACGGTCAAGATCGTTCAATCGATGTACGTATTTCACGTATTCGACCAAAAATTGGTGATGATCCAGAAAATCCAAAACGTATTAAAACTGTACGTAGTAAAGGTTATTTATTCGTTAAAGAAACCAATGGGATGTAATGTCCATCTTGCTTAAAATTAGCTTGGAATTATCTCCCTTATGCTAAGTCGAGTACTTAAAAACAGTATTTTCTTGCGTATCTACGCTGGTTTAGTTGTTTTAGTTGTTGTTGTTGCTGCATTTTGTTATTTACTGGTGCAAGTTATTAACTATCAACGTGCGCAAGAATATCGTGAATCTCTCACTGATGGTATTTCCTATGTCATTAGTGAGGGGGTATCTCGTCAGCCAGAAAAACAACAGAAATTAGATTGGATTTCCGATGCGTCAGATTTGTTGGAATTGCCAATCTATTATGTTGATGCAAATCGAGTAGAGCTTTCTCGAACTGAAAAGAAACGTATTTCTGAGCAAAAGTCAGTGGTGCGTTATGATGCGAATAATGGTGTAGGTTATATCATTATTGGCTTAAAAGACGATCCTAAGCATTTCCTCTATATCAAAGTAGATAAGCTTGGTGAGCGTCAAATGAAGGCGCTACCGATTTTTGTATTGGATTATTTGATTTTTTATCCAGGACAAGAGCAAGAATATTTAGAAAGAATTAAAAAGCATTTTTATTATCCAATTGAAATCGTAAATATTAAAGACATCAATTTGGATTCAGAACAGATCGGTCGATTACGTCAAGATCAAAGTGTTTTGTTGTATAAAGACAGTGCCACTATTCGCGGTACAACCATTTCAATTGTATCTCCGATGCCGAATCATCCTGCTCAGGTGTTGATATTGGGTCCTGTACCTATGTTCAATTGGATGCCTTTTCAGCTTTCAGCAGGGATTACATTATTTAGTTTATTCTTATTAAGTTTGGGTGTTTATGGTCTGATTTTACCTTTAGAGCGTAAAATTCGGCAGGTACGTCTGGCTTTAAATAAAATGAAATCAGGCGATTTGTCATTACGTGTACCGAGCGAAGGTACAGATGAAATGGCAAACTTGGCATCTAGCTATAACAGCATGTCCGATCATATCCAACGTCTGATTGAAGCTCAGCGTGAATTAATGCGCGCAGTGTCACATGAGTTGAGAACACCAGTCGCACGTATACGCTTTGGCATGGAAATGTTAGCTGAAGAAGATGATTATAATTATCGAATTCAGCAAGTAGACATGATTGATAAAGACATCGAGGCTTTAAACACCTTGATTGATGAAATCATGACTTATGCAAAACTAGAACAGGGCACGCCATCATTAGATATCGAAGATATTGTGTTGGTCGAAGTGCTTGATCAAGTTGCCATGGAAACAGAGGCGCTAAAAACTCAGAAAGAAATCGAATTAATTGCACCGCCATTGTCGCTTCGTGTCGATGCTGAACGTCGTTATTTACATCGTGTTGTACAAAATTTAGTGGGTAATGCGGTACGGTATTGTGATAATAAAGTTCGTATTAGTGGTGGTGTTCGTGCTGATGGCAAAGCCTATGTCTGTGTAGAAGATGATGGTCCTGGGATTCCTGAACAAGAGCGTTCACGTATTTTTGAAGCCTTCGCACGTTTAGATGATAGTCGTACCCGTGCCTCAGGTGGTTATGGATTAGGATTGTCGATTGTGAGTCGAATCGCTTATTGGTTTGGTGGTGAAATCCAAGTCGATCAAAGCCCAAATTTGGGTGGTGCACGTTTTACCATGACGTGGCCAGCTAAACGATATAAACAGCCTGTTAAAAAATAAGTTTCTGATTAAGACGTTTTAAAATGAAAAAAAGCCAAAGTTTTAAACTTTGGCTTTTTTTTATAATTACTTAGAAATCAGTCTTTAGTCATCAATACATTATTCGTGAATAGATGAATCAGGTTCAATCAGCGGATGACCTGATCGAAGGTTATTCAAGGCATCGCTATTAAAATCAAGCAGGAGTGAATTGTTTTTCACATCAATTTTATAGCTTTTGATTAGTGCTTGATCTCCATTTAATGTTTCTACTTTATAGCTATCAGCGATATTTAAAATACTTTCAAGATTTGTTGTTGTTGCGGCAAAATCCTCTCTAAACACTTCGTATATATCTCTCAAATCAAAAATTGCATTATCAGCATCTGGGTGTTTTCGAATATAACTTTCAATATGACGCATCAGGAGCTGCGAAAAAAAGAAATAATCAGAGTCGTGTGTATATTCTAGATGCATATTTTTCTCCTTGTTATCTTGTTTTAGAATAACCATCTATTTGCTAAACAGTGTATAAAGTTAATTAAAGCATGTAGCTGAATTGCAACATATTATGTCGAAATAACAACTTGATTCCGACCCAGTCGTTTCGCTTGATAAAGTGCATCGTCGGCTTGTTTGAATAATTGCTCAATGGTTTGCTGATTTTCAGGTGCACAAATGCAAATTCCAATACTGACCTGAATGAAAAAATGCTTTTGATTGTCGAGTAGAATTGGACTTTGACTAATCTTTTCACGAATTTTCTCGGCGTATTGATATGCCGTATCTTTTGTCGTATCCGTCATAAAAATCGCAAACTCTTCTCCACCTAAACGTCCAAGTAAATCTTGTGACCGTAAAATGGTATGAATGGTTTGAACGCAGGTTTGTAAAGCTCGATCACCCATTTGATGACCATAACTATCATTGACTTGTTTGAAGTGATCAAGGTCTAGCATCAAGAATGCGGTTGTTTGATGAATCGTATTGGCTTGTTGTTGTAGTAGCTGTACCGATTGAAGAAATTGACGTCTAGTCAAACTGGATGTGAGTTCGTCGTGTGCAATCGTATGTTGTAATTCTTGAATGAGTTTTGATCTCACCATATTGATATTTGAGACTGTGAGTGGCGCAATCGTCATCATGATCAATCCAAGACGAATTGAAATGGTGTTGTTGAAATATTGGTCGTGATAAAGCAATAAGTAGTTTTGCGATACATGGTAGATAATAAATGCGCAACTTACTGAAGTGATGATCGTGACAGAAAAGTGGCGATAGCGTAGAGCACACCAAATTAATGGAGCAATCGGATAGAGTAGAGAACCTGGTCCCGCATCGTAATAGCTGACGATAATTGAAAAAATTACACTCAATAACGGCAAACTTTCTTGTGCGGTTTGGGTTTTAAATTCTTTCAGCTGTTCTTTGAATAAAATTAAAGTTGGAGCACTCAGAATCATTGGTAACAGCAACAAAGCATTTTGGATTTCTGCTGTAAACCAATAGCCAAAATCAATCCAAAAAGAACCCAATGCAAATTTAGTATTAAAGTACGGCAGTGTAAATGCCGCGAATAGAGAGCTTGATAATGCACCTACACAGCAGAAAGTAAACAGAAATAGGTAGAAATAGCCATGATGCATAGAACGGATAAATGCATTAAATTTGATGTAAAGTAATAAGGTAGTCATGACATAAAGTAAATTTGCAGAGGTCATGCACACATTTAATAAGAACGGAGTGTCTTGAAGAGTATCCGCAAGTAAATAACCTACGATAGCCCCAATGAAACTAATAGGGTGGCGTGTTTGTGGAAATCGAATAAGTAAGCCCAGTAAAACTGAATTTGCAGGCCAAAACGATGCAAGGAAAGAGAACTGTCGCGTAGCGATACCGAGAAAACAGCAAAAAAGAATAATACCCGCGAATATTAAAAAGAGTTGGAAAAGCGATAGAGGCTTTAATGCTACTTGAGATTGAGGCATTCTGACGCTTTACCTTGCAAATTTGAGTCGCGCTATTATATAAATTTTGTTTAAATTTTCATCATAAATTTGTATCAATGCAATGATTTAGTTCGGGCTGCAGCATTTGGGTGCACAGCATGAAAATTATGTTTTTATATGTTCCATAAATAAAGAAAAAAATGATCAATATGCTCTATTTGATTAGATTATTCGATTTCTAAGGGTGAATTGATAGTGATCTAGTACATATCCATAAATTTAAGGACAAAATCATCCGAAAGACTAAGGCGCTTCAACTAGCATGAGAAATTAGAAATCAGGTACAATTGGCGGGATTAATTTTGTGTTTGGTGTATTTGAAGGCCAATACATACATTCTTTGTTAAAAATAGGCCTGCCAGGAGTTATCCCCGCATGAGTGCCATTACTCCATACGATTGGGCGATTATCGCTTTCGTGATCGGCGTTACATTTCTTTGCGTTTTTATGCTGACAGTCCCTTTACTCCTTGGGGGTAAAGCATGGGGGCGTGCCAAGCAAGAGCAGTTTGAATCAGGCGTAGTAGGTGCGGGCGGTGCTCGTATTCGCTTGTCAGCCAAATTCTATCTCGTTGCCATTTTCTTTGTTGTTTTTGATCTTGAAGCTCTCTATCTCTACGCGTGGTCTACATCTGTGCGTGAAGTAGGGTGGTTTGGATTTACCACGGTTGTGATTTTTGTGGTTGATCTCTTGATTGCCTTGATTTATGCCATTTCTGTTGGTGCGTTGAACTGGGCGCCAGTAGATCGTCGTAAATCTGCAGGTGTAGCAATGAAAATTGGTTCGCCAAATATGAATATTGCTGAGATCACTCGATTCAATAACATTGAAGAATTGGTTGTCGATCCTACAGGTCATATTCCAGCACAGTCTTCTGGTCGTGTTAAATCTAAAACACCGACTACATCATCATTTAAACAGGAGTAAGTCGGGATGAAATATAC
>Ga0209599_10000484_pt1 | contig 25448 bp, 20 predicted proteins | sample Shrwel_input2_FT_FD_187534 | JGI IMG/M metagenome (GOLD analysis project Ga0209599, IMG submission 187534) | Subsurface microbial communities from deep shales in Ohio, USA - Utica-3 well 1 S input2 FT (SPAdes) (version 2) ... | reverse complement strand
TAGCGGGGGTAGTCAGTGGTAACGGTTCGATAGATAAAGTGGGGACAGGACAACTGGCATTAACAGGCGCGAACACCTTCACAGGCAGTGTGGATGTCATGGCGGGCAGCTTAGCGATTAACAGCGGCAGCAGCTTAGGTGCGGCGAGCAACAGCGTTAACTTAGCCAGCGGCACGAGTTTAGAAACCTTAGCAGCGTTAACGGCACAACAAGCGATTAACGTGACGGGCGATGTCAGTATCAACACCTCGACCTTTAACAGCACCTTAGCGGGGGTTGTCAGTGGCACGGCGAATATCACTAAACAAGGCTCAGGCATTTTAAACCTACAAGGTGTGAATACTTTCGTTGGTGATATCAAAGTCACGGCGGGTACATTGGGCTTAGTCAACGATAACAATTTAGGTGCAGCAAGCAATAAATTAACCTTGACTGATGCTACGTTGTTGGCAAATCAATCTTTAGTGTTAAATCACCAACTTGATATCGTTAATCAAGCGACACTAGACTCTGCTGCTAATACGCTCAAAGTTGATTCGGTTGTTGCAGGCGGTAGATTAGTAAAAACAGGTACAGGTGTTGTCGAATTAGCGAATGCGAATAATGCTCAAAGCGAGACTGTGGTTAATCAAGGTACTCTCAAAGTTAGCAATAACAATAATTTAGGCGTTGCAGCTGCTAAAGTTGTTTTAAATGGCGGTATTTTCCAGTCAACAGCAACACAAAGTTATGCGCGTGATTTTACTGTTGGTGTTAATCACGGTACGGTCGATGTATTAGCTGATACGACAGTGACCTTAGCCAATACCATTGATGGTGCAGGCCGTCTTAATAAAACTGGTGCAGGTGTTTTAGTTTTAGCAGGTAACAATAGCTACCAAGGTGGTACAGCCGTTAATGCAGGTAAGCTAGTGATTAGTAATGCCGCCAATTTAGGCACATCAGGCGTAGCTATAAACAATGCGAGTCTCGAAGCAACGGCGAATGTTACTTTACAGAATGTTGCTTTGACAGGTACAGCCAATCTGCTGACGGATAACATCTTGAGCATTGCAGGTATTATTTCTGGTACAGGCAGCTTAGTCAAACAGGGCACAGGCAATTTAGAGTTGTCGGGTGTTAATACTTATTCTGGCGGTACTACTTTAGCCTCAGGTACATTAACCTTAGCTAATGGTAGTAGCTTGGGTTCTGGTGCTTTGACCGTTCAGTCTGGACAAGTTGCCTTAAAAGATGGTTTTGTTAGCACCAATAACTTTAGCCAAAACGGTGCTAGTTCGTCATTAACAGGTAACGGTACTTTTGCCAATATCAATGTTACTACAGGTCAGTTGACAATTGCCAATAATGTCAAAACCACTAATCAGACTCAGATAACGGGTGGTACATTATTAGTTAACGGCCAATTGACCAGCCCGATTACGGTGGGTAGCAGTGGCCGCTTAGGTGGTTCAGGCACTGTGATAGGCAATGTAAATGTCAACGGCACTTTGTCACCAGGTAACTCGCCTGCTACCTTGAATGTGACAGGCGATGTTAACCAAAATACAGGCTCTAATTTACAAATTGAGATAGATGGTGCAACACTTGGTACAGGCGCAGGTCACTATGACCAAGTTAGTGTGTCAGGTGTTTATAATATCTCGACTACTAATACGACGCTTGAAGCGAAATTGCGTGGTATTACTGGCGCAGCTAACAATAACTTTGTACCTACATTGGGACAATCGTTTGAAGTAGTCAAAGCGAATGCCGTGAATGGCACATTTGCTAACTATATTGCACCTACCACAGGTTTGGCCGCAGGCACACGTTTAGATATTGGCTATACCAGCAATAGTGTACGTTTGTATGTGACTCCCACCAGCTTTACTTCGGTTTCAGGTATTGAAAATGCGACAGGTGCAGCTAAGTTCTTAGATGATGTGTTAGCAGTGCGTGATACATCACCTCAAGATTTATTAGGAACGAGCGACCTTGCGTTGTTGTACAAGGCGTTGTTACCTGCTAACAAACAACAATTACAAGCTGCTATGGTCAGTATGAGTCCTGCTGTATATGCTGAATCGGCACAAAGTGTCTTGGCATTACAACAAACTTTACACAATACGCAAACTTTGTCGGAAGGCTTTAAAAAGGGTGGTATTGCTCTCAAAGCCTTACAACAAGAAACCGATGTTGATAGCGATGGTAATGGCATTGCCGCAACACGTAGCATTTCAGGGGTGCAGTTGAGTTTAGACAGCGAGCCTAATGTTAATGGTTGGCAAATGGGTGCTGCTTTATCGCTGGTTAATAAAGCCGATATCGAAACGCAACATGCCAATATATCCTTGTCTGGCCAAGATGTGACTTTAAATGTACGCAAACAATTAGCTGATAGCTGGATGTTAGGCGCGCAACTTGATATTGGTTCCTATGAATTTGATACTAAGCGTAGTGTGATGGTGGTTAATCAAGCCTTCAAAACGCATCAAGAGGGTATTAAATCTTCGACAATGGGTGTTGGTATTAACGCTAGCCGCGATATGGGTAATTGGCAGTTTAATAGTGGATTACGTTATAACTCGGTCAAGCAAGATGGTTTTGCTGAAGCGGGAAATAGCCTATTAAAATTGACGGTAGCCGATGCCGACCAAGACCAAGTCGTTGCGATGTTGGGAGCGATGTGGACACAAACATGGAAACAATCAACATGGGATATCGCGCCTAAATTAGGTTTGCAACTCGAACAAGTATTGAGCGGTGATAGCGCACAAGTCAATGCACGTCTAGGTTCACAAATGGTGGGTGCGAGTGCCTCAGATACAGGTAAAACCTTGTTAAGAGCAACAGTGGGTGTCAATTTTATCAATGTTGATGGTTTATCCATTGGCGTTGATGGGTCGGTTGAAGAAGGAGATAACACATCTTCAACGACAGGCAGATTGTTGTTTAGCAAGTCGTTTTAAGTCAGAGGATTCATGTATTATCAGGACTTACGCATTGCTCCGAAATGAGCGCGTAAGTCTTAACTATATGCCTGAATCCTTATTCTGTTGTTTAACAAAGGCTGGCATTGTGTCAGCCTTTGTTTTTAGTTTTAAAAAATTATGTCAGAAGAAATTTTAATCAATATTACGCCGATGGAATGCCGTGTTGCACTGGTTGAAAACGGTATTGTCCAAGAATTATTTGTTGAGCGTACCGCCAAGCGTGGCCTCGTCAGTAATATTTACAAAGGTAAAGTAGTCAGAGTTTTACCAGGTATGCAAGCGGCTTTTGTCGAAATTGGTTTGTCGCGTACCGCATTTTTGCATGCTAACGATATTGTCAGCAGTAAAAAAGAGAGTGAAGAAACCAGTATCTCTGAGTTATTGCATGAAGGGCAAATGATTACCGTGCAGGTAATGAAGGATATGTTAGGCAGTAAAGGTGCGCGTTTAACCAGTGATTTGTCAATTCCTTCACGGTTTTTAGTTTATATGCCTTTTGGTGAGCATATTGGCGTGTCGCAACGAATTGAAAATGAACAAGAAAGAGACAGACTTAAAAACATTATCAAACAAATTAAAGATGAGCATAGCCAAAGTCTTAAAGGTGGGGTAATTGTCCGAACGGCTGCCGAGGGTGTGAGCGAAGACGAGTTACGTCAAGATATGGCGTATTTGATTAAGCTTTGGCAGCACATTGAAGATAAAAAGCAAAAAGTACAAGTACCCACTTTGATTTATGAAGAATTACCCTTGTATCAACGCATTATTCGTGACTTGGTAATTCAAAATATCAGTAAAATTTTTGTTGATTCGCGTGAGACCTTTGGCAAAATTTTGGAATTTGTGCGTGATTTTGTGCCGAGTGCCGAGGAAAAGTTAGAGCATTATCCTGGTGAGCGGCCTCTATTTGAGTTGTATAATGTTGAAGATGATTTACAAAAAGCATTGTCACGCAAGGTTGCCTTAAAGTCGGGGGGCTATTTAATTATTGACCAAACCGAAGCGATGACCACCGTTGATGTTAATACAGGTTCATTTGTCGGTTCGCGCACCTTAGAAGATACGGTCTTTAAAACCAATTTAGAAGCAACCCACGCGATTGCGCGTCAACTGAGATTACGTAATTTGGGTGGCATTATCATTATTGATTTTATTGATATGCAAGAGGATGACCACCGTACACAAGTGTTAAAAGCCTTTGAAAAAATGCTTAGCCGTGACCATGCCAAAACCAAAATTACGCAAGTATCTGAGTTGGGTTTGGTTGAAATGACGCGTAAACGCACACGAGAATCCTTAGAGCATTTGTTATGCGAAGTTTGTCCAACGTGTCAGGGACGTGGTTCAATCAAAACCGCCGAAACCGTGTGTTTTGAGGTGTTTAGAGAGATTTTGCGTGAAGCGCGTGCTTATGATGCGGCTAACGGTTATATGGTGATTGCTAATCAAAAAATTATTGATAGATTATTATCCGAAGAATCTGCGGCAGTGGCCGATTTAGAATTTTTTATTGGTAAGCCGATTCGTTTTCAGGTTGAAAGCCTTTATACACAAGAACAATATGACATTGTATTGGTGTGAGCTTTAATAGAACTTACGCAGTTATCGCTTATTTGTTCACCTTTACCCCCTGCCTTCGGCATCCTCTCTTAATAAGGGGGACTGAGGGGGTATAAAACGCGCTGGTGCAATGCTTAAGTCTAAATATAACACCAAGCTATTTGCGCTCTAGGAGCTTATTTTGTATTGGTTTAAATGGGGAGATTTTTTAGCACAAAGTGCAAAGTGGTTTAATCACAGTTTACGCTGGTTGATTTATATTGTTTTGTTAGCATTAGTTGTTGTTATTATTATTTATAGCAGTTTAGCCTTTTTAGAAAAAAACCAAGATTATTTAGAACAACAGTTATCACAAGCCATGCATACCACGGTACGCATGGAAAAATTTAATGCCACATGGCATGGATTTGAACCAGAAATTCATATGACAGGCTTACACATTTATCACCCTCAATATCCGAGTGTGGTCATCATGGGTATTCCTCACGTCAAACTTGAGCTGGCTTTGTGGCAGAGTTTGCTACAGTGGAATGTACGTTTAGATGGTCAAGTTGATGGTGTTAATTTAAATCTCGTCCAAGACTCATCAGGTCAATGGGCAATAGAGGAGTTATTGGCTTTGGGCGAGTCGCGTCCCGAAGTGCGACAAACGGCAGCTAATTGGTTATTGGCTCAAGCAGAATGGCAATTAGCACAAAGTAACGTGGTGATTCATCCGTCTCAAAAGCCAGCCATACAACTGCATAATTTGAGTTTACAAAATCAAAATCGTGGCTCAAGGCATCAATTTCGTGTGCAAGGGTTATTTAATCAACAGCCTTTTAAGCTGTTTGCCGATTTACAGGCAACGGGCGATATTTTTCAAGCACAAAAATGGAGTGGGCAAGTTTATGCACAATTACCCGTCCAGTCATGGCATCAATGGTTAACAGAGTCGGTCATTGCCGATGGCCAACTGATAACAGCAGAGTTTGGGGGGGATTACTGGTTGACATTAGGTGCAGGGCAAGTGCAGCAGGTCACAGCTCAAGTTTTGCTACCAAATTTATACATACGTCATCAGCAACAAGATATTGAGCTAAAGCAATTGACCGCGCTGTTATCTTGGCAACATCAAGCACAACAATGGCAAGCCACACTGGAAAATTTACAAGGACTTATTAACCAACAGCCCGTCATGCTTAAACAATTAACCATTCAACAAGGTATTAATCCACAATCCTTATTGGTAGGGTTGCAAGCACTTGATATTGGCCAAGTTGCGCCTGTATTAGCCAATATAAATCGACTACCAACATCACTTAAAACGTGGCTAACACAAGCCAAACCTACAGGAAAAATCAGCCAGCTATGGGCAGATATTGACTCAAAGCCATTTCGTATTAATAAAATTTCGGCACAACTGCAACAGTTGAGTGCCTTAGCTACCCAGAAAATCATAGGTTGTCATCAAGTCGATATTTGGCTTAATCATCAAGATAAACAAGGCTATGCTGGCGTTAATATCGCAAATGGTCAACTCGATTTGAAACCGATTTATCGTCAACCAACGCCCATCGAACAATTACAGGTCGCGGTAAAATGGACAGATTTAGACGATGCTTGGTTAATAGAAAGTAATCGTTTAACCTTAAAAAATATTGATGCACAGGGCGAAGCGGTGTTGAGTGTATGGCTCCCCAAACAAGATATGAGTGCGGCACAAATGCAGCTTTTGGCCAATATCACTCAAGGTAATTTGGCCAGTGTTTGGCGTTATGTTCCTTGGCCATCGGCAGGTGATGATACTTTAGCGTGGTTAAAACAAGCCTTAGTGTCAGGAGTGATAGAGCGTGGTGATTTTTTGTATGAAGGGGTATTGTTGGACAGCCCTAAACGACCGCCTAGCACCATGCAAATGCACTTTAAAGTTAAAAAAGGTACATTAGCCTATGCCCCTGAATGGCCTTTATTACAGGGTTTAAATGCAGACGTTGATATTTATAATCGCCAATTAACGGTCAAAGCGAAAAATAGTCAAATTTATCAAAGTATTGCGCGTGATATTGCTGCCGAAATTAGTGATTTGAACGAGCCAAAATTGCGCCTTAAAGCGGATTTGGACACTACTGGCGAAGATGTGATGCGTTTATTTAAAGAAACACCACTCAAGCAAGAAACTGCACATTTTGCTGATATGGTAGGAATAAAAGGTGGAATTGCAGGCCAATTAGAATTACAACTCCCGTTAAGTTTGCGTAGTGCCGAGGCTTTACAGGTGGATGTTTTAGCAGAGTTGGTGGGTAATCCCGTTATTTTGCAACAAGCTCCTGAGTTTGATTTATGGCTAAGTGGCGGTATTAGTTACAAAACAGGTTTGGGATTAAGTAGCTTGCCTTTAGAAGGCTTTTTGTTGGCTCAGCCTGTTAGTGTCAAATTACAGAGTGTCCTTAATGCTGGCGACATTGAGGCAGTGCAGATTTCGGCCAATGGTCAACTCGCCCCGATTAATTTAAAGCCTTGGCTAGGCGACTTAACACAGTCTATGTCGGGGCTTAGCCGTTATCAGACTTTATTAACCGTACCGATGAGTGATGCACCTGTCCATATTATTTTTGACTCTAATACCGTAGGTTGGAAGATTGATTTACCCGAACCTTTTAAAAAACAAGCTGACAAGCCTTTAGCAATTCATTATGAAATGGAGTTGCAATCACCTACCAAACAAACAGGCTATTTGATGGTAGGAGCGGCATTACAAAGTGGTTTTGAAGTAGAAAATGCGGTTATTAAACGCATGATGGTGCAATTAGGGGAAAATTGGACAGGTACTTTGCCACCCGAAGGACTGTGGGTAAGAGGACAGTTGTCAGAGATGAATGTTGATGAATGGTTGCCGTGGCTGCGTCCTATTCATAACAATAAAGCACCTCAACATGTGGCTTCGGTGATGCCTGCCTTACAAAGTTTTAATGTTGGTTTTGATAATATGTCTTATTTGGGCTATCAACTGCACAATGTACGTGTTGGTTATGAGCCTTTGGATGACGCATCGCGTTTTCAAATTACCAGTAGTGATTTAAATGGCGAGTTAATTTGGCCGTTTGATGCACACAAAAAAGTAAAGCTGAATTTACAAAGCCTAAAATTCCCCTTTGATAATCAACAAAATGGCCAAGCAGCAAAAGTCATCAAACCCAATGAAGATTGGTTAATTCCGAGTGTTGATATAAAAGTTAAAGAGCTGACTTTAAAAACATGGCCACAAATGCCCGCGAGTCAATTAAGTGCTCAGCTTATACCAAGCAATAATGGCGTAAATTTGACTAATATTACTTTAAGTAACCCTCATTTTAATGCGAAAGGAATGCTTGATTGGCAATGGCAAGGCAAGGAGTCAACCCGTTACAATGGTCAAATAAATGTCGCTAATGTCGCCAATTTGTTTGAAGCGTTTAATCGACCAGCCGCTTTGAGCAGTCAACAAGCACAAGCGGAATTTGCTTTGTACTGGCAAGGGAACCCTACCGATTTGAGCCTAGACAAAATAAATGGTGAATTGAGTGTTGATTTGAAAAAAGGACGGGTGTTACAGCTTAATCGCGCTTTAAATTTATCGCGTATTTTGGGCGTATTGGATAGCGATAATTTTAAAAAACGGCTCAAGTTCGATTTTTCGGATATCACTCAAAAAGGCTTAGCCTATGATGAAATACTTTTTGAAGCAAATGTGCATCAAGGCAGTATGGATAATAGCTTAGTGTTTAAAAGTCCATCGTTACAAGCACAAGCGCAAGGCGTGGTGAATTTGTCTAAAAACACCATTGATGAAGTATTACAAGTGTCTGTGCCAATGGTCAGTGTCGTGCCTTATGCGGCTGCATTTGTCGCAGGCCCCGCAGTGGGTGGGGCATTAGTTGCTGCCGAAGCAATGCTAGATAATCCGATTACACAAATGACCACTTTGCATTATGACATTAAGGGCAGTTTGGCCGAGCCAAAAGTTGAACGCATCAAAAATCCAGATTTATTATGGCGTAAATGGCTCAAAAAGAAGCCTAAACTCAAACCTTAATTGTTAGAGAAATAGTATGAATACCCTAGTTGCTGCTATTCAAATGCAAAGTTTGGATGACTTAACCAACAATTTACAGCAAGCAGCTCAATTATTGGCTCAAGCCGCGCAAGCAGGCGCAAAACTCGCCGTATTACCCGAAAACTTTGCGGTGTTTGCCGCAGGAATGCAGCATCAAACGGCTCAACAATTACCCATGATTCAAACATGGTTAGCACAACAGGCACAGCAGCATCAATTATGGATTGTGGCAGGGAGTATTCCTTGTTTAGAACGCCCAAATGGTCAAATGGTTGCAGAAAATAAAGTTCGTGCCTGTTGTTTGGTCTATAATCAACAGGGACAGTTAGTAGGAAGATATGACAAAATCCACTTGTTTGATGTCAGTATTGATGACCAACAAAGCCAGTATCAAGAGTCAGCGACCTTTGAGGCAGGTGAGGAAATAGTAGTAATTAAAACCCCATTTGCTAATATAGGGCTAAGCATCTGTTATGATATACGCTTCCCTTATTTGTATCAGGCTTTGCGTCAACAAGGAGCGGAAATTATCGTTGTGCCTGCGGCATTTACTGCTTTAACAGGCGAGGCACATTGGCAAGTGTTATTGCGCGCCCGTGCTATCGAAAATCAATGCTTAGTGATTGGTGCAGGACAAAGTGGTTGGCATAGCTCAAGTCGCCAAACATGGGGACATAGCCAAATTGTTGATGCGTGGGGCAGGGTGTTAGCCGAGCAAACGCAAGTGGGTTGTGGTGTGGTATTAGCGGAATATATACCCTCTGAACTCAGACGAGTTCGTCAACAAATGCCAATTTTGAGACACAGGCGGCTATCAGAAACCATCAAGCTGTCGTAAGATTAGAACCTACGCGATAAACGCCTAAGTCCTAAAAAGTTATTCTGAATATAAATTTTTTATGATAAGACCAGAAAATGGAGAGCAATAATGAGTGAGAGCTTAGCTGATTATTTAGGACAAGTACCCATTTTTTCTAATCTCACCTTGCCAGAATTGCAAACTATTGAAAAGTATATGTTTTTTAATAAGGTGGAAATTGGCGAATTTGTATTTAAAGAGGGTGAAAAAGGTGATTATGTCTGCTTCGTCATGCACGGTGCTTTAGATGTTATTAAGTTAAATCAACATGCTAAACCTGTTGTTATTACCACCTTAGCGAAAGGTAGTTCAATTGGCGAAATGGCTTTGATTGACAAATTAACCCGTTCAGCCTCGGTGCGTGCCTGTACTACGTCAGGTTTAATTGTTCTTACTCGTAAAGGGTTTGAAATGATTTTAAAACTACACCCCGAAATAGGCATTAAGATACTTAAAGGCATTGCTTCGTTATTAAGCATTAATCTGCGTAAAACTTCGGACAAGTTAGCCGAGTTTATGCCACCTTTAGCTTAGTGTGTTTTGCGTAAGTACAAAGGGCGATAATTTCGCCCTTTTTTAATTTTTTTGCATTTACGCGCTTATCGTGTTTTTGCTGCCCTCACCCCGACCCTCTCCCACAGGGCGAGGGGGTTCTCTCTCCCTTTGGGAGAGAGTTAGAGTGAGGGGAAGCCCTTATTTGAGTTGTGCCATTGTGTCAATAGAGATTTCTGCCCAAGTTCAACAGTTATTACACGTCTTACAAGATAGTATTACTCAGCAACAATTGCTTAAATTAGTATTAAGCAAATATCAAGGGCAAGAAACCGCCTTACAACGCATCACCATTAAGCCTTTGCGCTTGCGTGATGAATTATGTCTATGTTTTGTCTATGGATATCAAACTAACGATGTCACTAAAAATTTGAATGTTGCCGATGGTGTTGCAAAAATCAATGAGTTGCTTGAACGTGATTTTAAAGCGGCCAATTTATTAACAATCAGCCAAGATTTGCAATTAACCATTAGCAAAAAGGGTAAAGCATCGTTGTTAATACAACATAAAAAACAAGCGATGACTGCACCAAATTTGGAGCATAACCGAGAAAAGCAACGTTTTTTGTCTTTAGAGCGTGAGTTTTGGCATGATTTAGGTGTAATTGACACACAGAAACAATTGATTCCTGCTATGTCGCGCAAATGGAAACAAATCAATAAGTTTATAGAAATTTTTGCTCATGCTTTAGAAGAAGGTCGTATCGACTTACAACAAGCACTGCATATTGTCGATTTTGGTTCAGGTAAAGGCTATTTAACCTTTGCTTTGCATGATTATTTGCGTCAACAACGCCATAATCCCGCGCAAGTGACAGGCATTGAACTGCGTGATAATTTGGTGCAATTGTGCCAACAAGCCATAAAACGCTGTCAGTTGCAAGGGTTACAAGTGTATCAAGGTGACGTGCGGAGTTATACACCCACTCAATTAGATGTAATGATTGCCTTACATGCCTGTGATATTGCTACCGATTACGCCATTCATACAGGTATTCGTTTAGGCGCAAAAGTGATTATGTGTGCGCCATGTTGCCATAAACAAATTAGGCCACAAATGACCAGTCCTGCTATTTTGCAACCTGTCTTACAACATGGGGTACATTTGGGGCAAGAAGCCGAAATGATTACCGATGGTTTACGCGCATTGTTGTTAGAAGCGTGTGGTTATCAGACCCAAGTTTTTGAATTTGTTGCTTTAGAACATACCAGTAAAAACAAAATGATTTTGGCGGTAAAGAAGCAAATTTCGCTACCAAAACAGCAAGCCATACTGGCACAGATTCAAGCTATCAAGGCTTTTTATGGCATTGAACAACAGTGCTTAGAAAGTTTATTGCAAGCGGAAGGGCTAATCTAGCGGCAACGAAAAAGGCCACATAAGTAGATTATGTGGCAATCATCTGGGTATGTTTAACGGACACGGTAGGTAATACGGCCTTTGCTTAGGTCGTATGGAGTCATTTCGACTTTGACTTGGTCACCTGTTAAAATACGAATATAGTGTTTACGCATTTTGCCAGAAATATGCGCGGTCACAACATGACCATTTTCTAACTGCACACGAAACATAGTGTTTGGTAGGGTGTCAATCACCGTACCATCCATTTCGATTTGCTCTTCTTTGTTTGACATAACAACCCTAGACATAATAAAAAATCGTAACGACCCATTTGATGGGTGCGGTATTTTGCATGATTTTTGTTAAAATGAAAAGGCAAAACGACACGAGTTTTGCGTTTTGCCCAAATAAGCGTTGTTTTAGTCATCATTTTGCTTAGCAAATGCTAACACTTAAAACCAGCCTGTTTTACCAAACAAGATAAAGACGCCAATTGCAGCAAAAATACTGGCAGCAATTGCGTGAATCCAACGAATGGGTAATTTTTGGGCAAAATGATTACCTAAATATACTGCAGGGACATTGGCTAACATCATGCCAACCGTTGTACCTGCAATTACCCAAATAAAATCTTCTATATATTTAGCACTTAAGGCAACGGTGGCGATTTGAGTTTTATCACCCATTTCGGCCAAGAAAAAAGCGATAACGGTTGTGCCAAACACCCCAAATCTACTTTCTTTAGTTTCGGTGTTGTCATCTAATTGGTCGGGAATAAGCAGCCAAACAGCCATCAGTAAAAAGCCAATACCTAGCAACCAACGCATGGTTTCTTGACCAATCATTTGACTAATATAAACACCGACTGCACCTGCCGCCGCGTGATTGAGTAGTGTCGCAACTAAGATACCTAAGATAATAGGTATAGGTTTACGAAAACGTGCGGCAAGTAAAAAAGCTAATAATTGGGTTTTATCACCCATTTCAGCTAAAGCAACGAGGGCAGTGGCTAAGAAAAAAGCGGTCATATGATGGTACTCTGTGTCGGCATTTAACAAAAGACTAAACGTATCTGGCCGACTGGGCAGATATGATTAGTCTTTAGTCTTGCTAAACACAGAAAAATTGGATTTGATAAAAGTTAAGACTTAGCGCAATGAGTGCGTATGTCCTAAACTGTCGCCAATTTTAAAATGTCGTGCCAGCCATGTTCTGTGGAACAAGTGTGTTGACAGGCACTTGTTAGGACTATAGATGTTGCTAATAGTACCTAACAAAAGCTACTCCCCAAAGAGCAGGATTAAACACGATGACTGGTGATTGTTAGGATTTTCAAAACGCGCTTGTTTATAATCCGCTCAATACCAGCATTTTGGTCAAATGCCTAAGTCTTGATTGTTTAATCTTCTCGTATGGTGTCTTATTTTAATCGAAAAAACAAGAGTGCCAGCGAATAGAGCGTCTCGCTGCTGAAAAATCGGTTAAAATTGTCTCATCTTTTAGCTATTTTGTACTGCCACTATGACTGTTGAAATTTTTAGCCCCGAATCTTTTATTCAAGCCACGCCTGCACCTGTTGATGAAGCCTTAGTTGTCAATCCTAAAAGCCGTACCGAATTTAACAAATTGCAAAAACGTTTACGGCGACATGTTGGCCAAGCGATTAGTGATTACAACATGATTGAGGACGGCGATAAAGTGATGGTGTGTGTGTCAGGTGGTAAAGACAGTTACACCATGCTCGATATTTTGCTTAATTTACAAATGAGTGCGCCGATTAAGTTTGATATTGTTGCGGTGAATTTAGACCAAAAACAGCCAGACTTTCCCGAAGATGTCTTACCCAAGTATTTAACCGAACGTGGTATCCCGCATTATATTTTAGAAAAAGATACCTATAGCATTGTTAAAGAATTGACCCCCGAAGGCAAAACCTATTGTGCGGTTTGTTCGCGTTTGCGGCGTGGCAGCTTATATGGTTTTGCTCAAGAAATTGGCGCGACCAAAGTGGCTTTAGGACATCATCGTGATGATATTATGGCGACTTTGTTTTTAAATTTATTTTATGGTGGTAAGCTCAAAGCCATGCCACCTAAATTGTTATCTGATGATGGCAAAAATATTTTAATTCGGCCTTTGGCGTATTGTGAAGAAAAAGACATTATTGAATACGCACGTTATAAAGCTTTTCCAATTATTCCTTGTAATTTATGTGGTTCACAAGAAAATTTACAACGTGCCAAAATTAACGAGATGTTGCGTGAGTGGGGCAAACATCATACAGGTCGTTTAGAAAGTATTTTTACTGCTATTCAAAATGTTGCACCGTCACAATTGGCTGACCGTGAGTTATTTGATTTTGTTAGTTTAAAAGCCACGACCCATCGTGAGACCGCTTTAAACAAAGATGAAAAGCGTTTAGAGATGGTTAATTTGTTGCTGTGATGATAGCTTGACGATATTAGGAGGCAATATATGACGGCAAAAAAATCTAAACAAAAGCTACTTAATCGGACTTTAAATGCTGCCAATAAAGCCTTAGAAGTGGCCGAAGATTTAGTGGATATGGCACAAGACACTGCGAAGTCGGTGGTTGATGCTGCCAGTGATACCGCACGGAGTACCTTACAGTTTACCGCCGATAGCGCGCAAACCATTGTTCAATTGGCAGGTGGTGGTGCAAAAATGACCGCGCAACTTGCTAACGATACCGCTAAAGCGGCGACTCAAATGGCACAAGAAGCCGCTTTGCAACTGGCACAAAATTATTTTAGCAAAACTACCTTAACCATTTCTTTGCCCGAAAGTCAGCTTAATAAACAACTACGGCAAATGACCGAACAACATCGTTATTTTGATAATGTGAATGTGCGTTGCGGTAGTGACCGTTTAACGGTGGCGATAGACGGCCACTATCAGCGTTTTATTTATACCATCGGTTTGGATTTTGACGTTTTAGAATGTAAAGTTTCGCATGATGAGCAATTTTTGTTATTACGTCATGTAGATACACAATTAGAAGCCCAACTACGCCAAGCCAAAATGTTATCTAATTTTGCACTACGAAAAAGCGCACACGCGACTGCTTTTTTAATTAAGCGTTTACCATTGATGGTTGACCCTGTCAGCTTTTTTATGGAGCGGGTAGCAGGTATTAGTAAAGAAGGGCCGCATCTTTGGCGCGTGGCTTTACATAAAGACTTAATGATTGAGTTATTACATAATCGCTCGTGGATTATTGATAAATTATTGACTGTTGCTGACTCTACTTTAGTACCAGGTTTGTCTTTGTTATTAGATAGCGAAGATATGTTACTTAAATTAGTCAATCAATTTGAAATTCGCTCAATGCGGGTTTTACCCAGTCGTTTAGAGTTATTAGTGGGTATTAGTTCTTAATTAGAGGTTTGTATGGCCAACACCGATAGCTCGGGCATTAGTTTTACCGCCTATTACACAGGCGAAGTGTGGCGACAACATGGTTTGTCTTCAGAGGTGTTTAATACCCCACAAGGTAAAACTTTGTATTATTTAGGCCAACCTTTTGAAAAAATGGCGCGTGCGGTGGCGGGATTTTCTACCCAAACTACGTTGTTGCAACGTCACCATATTATTGACTATGTGGTTAAAAAAGCTATTCAAGAACAAGGTGTCACCCAAATTGTCGAAATTGCTTGTGGGTTGTCGCCGCGTGGTGTGCGTTTTTGCCAAGAGTTTCCCAATTTACATTATATAGAAGCCGATTTGCCCGCTATGTTGGCGCATAAACAGCGTTTATTGACCGAGCATGGGTTGTTAAATACGCGTCATCGGGTGGTGGGCATTAACATTTTAGAACAAAATACGCCTGATGCTTTAGAGGTGGTTTTTAAACGTGAATTAGACCCACAGCGTAAAACCCTAGTCATTACCGAAGGTTTAATCAATTATTTTGATTATCCAACCATTAGTATCTTTTGGAAAAATTTAGCACAAGTGTTAAAGCAGTTTCCCGCAGGGGCTTATGTTACCGATTTATACCCCAATTTTGCATGGCATCCGATGACCAAGCTCATTAACACTTTTGTTTATGGATTGTCTTTTGCTACCCAAAGCAGTGTGACTTTACACTTTAAAAGTCAACAAGATATTGAGCATAGCTTTAAACAATTAGGTTTTGCTCAAACCAAAGTGCATATTCCCGAAGCCTATTATGACGCTTTGCCTATTCCTACCCAACGTATTGCCAGTTTGGTCAGAGTAATAGAAAATTGGGTGTGACGTGTCACATAAAAAATTAAATTTACCTCAAAAAATATGTCCTGTTTGTCAACGCTCTTTTGCGTGGCGTAAAAAATGGGAAAAAGTATGGCATGAGGTAAAGTATTGTTCTCAGAGATGTCGTACTACCAAAAACCTAACAACATACTAATTTTGGTAAAATCACTTTTCTAAATTTCGTGGAAAATTTATGTTTTCTTGGTTTGAGCGGCGCATCAATCCGTATCCTGATGCTGTGCCTGTAACGCCTAAAATGGGTTTATTGCCTTTTATTTATTCTTGTAGTCGTGGTTTGCATGGCTGGATTGTCGCTTTAATGCTCACTACCGCCGCGATAGGTGCGTTTGAAGCGTATTTGTTTAGCATGATGGGTGAAATAGTCGATTGGCTAAACGCGCTGAGTCCACAACAGCTATGGCAACAAAAACATACCGATATTGTGTGGATGATAGGCTTAATTGCTGCCAGTCCTTTGGTGGTTTTGTTGCAGTCTTTACTCAAGTTTCAGGTGTTACAAGGTAATTTTCCGATGCGTTTGCGTTGGAATTTTCACCGTTTGATGCTTGACCATAGTTTGAGTTTTTATCAAGACGAGTTTGCAGGACGTGTCTCGGCCAAAGTGATGCAAACCGCTTTAGCGGTGCGAGATGCGGTGATGACTCTGTCCACGATGGCTATGTTTATGCTGATTTATTTTGTCAGTTGTGGCTTGGTATTGCAACAGTTTGATAGTTGGTTGTTATTGCCTTTTGCCTTATGGATTGTCATGTTTGGGATTGCCTTGTGGTTTTTTATTCCGCGTTTGGGTAAAACAGCAGAACGTCAAGCCGATGCTCGTGCTTTAATGACAGGCCGTATGACCGATGCCTATGCCAATATCAGCACCGTCAAATTATTCTCGTATAGTCAGCGTGAGTCTCGTTATGCCAAAAGTGCCATGCAAGAGTTTATGGTCACTGTGCATCAACAAATGCGTTTGGTTTCTCAGTTTGAAACCGTCAATCAAGCAGTCAATATGACCTTAGTGCTGGGTACAGCAGCATTAGCCTTGTGGTTGTGGTCGGTGGAACGTACTTCGGTCGGGGCAGTGGCAGCATCAACAGCCATGGCATTGCGTTTAAATGGTATTTCCCATTGGGTGATGTGGGAACTAGCCATGCTGTTTGAGCATATTGGGACGATTCGTGACGGTATGGGGACGTTATCTAAACCGCATAGTATTGTCGATGCGGCTAATGCTCAGCCCTTAACGATTCATCGAGGCGAAGTGCATTTTCAGCAGATACATTTTGGTTATGATGCCCATAAAATGGTGTTGCATAACTTTGATTTGCACATCAAAGCGGGTGAAAAAATTGGCGTAGTAGGGCGGTCAGGCGCAGGAAAAAGCACTCTCGTTAATTTGTTATTGCGTTTTTATGAACTTAATCAAGGCAAAATCACTATTGATGGCCAAGATATTGCCCACATTACTCAAGACTCGTTACGCGCTCATATTGGTATGGTTACCCAAGATACGTCATTATTGCATCGTTCAGTGCGTGATAATTTATTATATGGTCGTCCTGATGCCACAGATGCCGACATGATTGAAGCTGTCAAAAAAGCCCAAGCCTTTGACTTTATTCAAACACTTAAAGATGCACAAGGACGGACAGGTTTTGAGGCACATGTAGGAGAGCGTGGTGTTAAGTTATCGGGTGGTCAACGACAACGGATTGCTATTGCACGGGTGATGCTTAAAGATGCCCCGATTTTATTGTTAGATGAAGCCACCAGTGCCTTAGACTCCGAAGTAGAAGCCGCGATTCAAACCAGTTTATATCAGTTAATGGAAGGTAAAACCGTGATTGCAATTGCTCATCGTTTATCAACCATTGCAGCGATGGATAGATTGATTGTGCTGGGTGAAGGGCGGATTATTGAGCAGGGGACTCATAGTCAGCTATTAGCACAGAACGGTTTATATGCTCGATTGTGGGCAAGACAAAGCGGCGGTTTTTTGGGTGAGGACTAGGTGGAGACATTTGTCGAAGCCTAAACTTTACTAGGACACAAATCAGCCAATAAACAAGACTGACACTGCGGTTTGCGTGCTGTACACACATAACGGCCATGCAAAATTAGCCAATGATGAGCATCTAACTTAAAGTCATCAGGAATACAGGCCAACAATTGTTTTTCTACGCTGTCAACGGTGCTTGATTTGGCTAAGCCTAAACGGTTGGCCACTCTAAAAATATGAGTGTCAACGGCAATCGTTGGCTGGCCAAAAGCCGTGTTTAGCACCACATTCGCGGTTTTTCGGCCAACACCTGCTAAGGCTTCAAGCGACTCTCTGTTGTTTGGTACTTGTCCTTGATGTTGAGTCACCAGTATTTCACAAGTCTTAATAATGTTAGCGGCTTTAGTATTATATAAGCCAATGGTTTTAATATAACTTTTTAACCCTTCTACACCTAAATCTAATATGGCTTGGGGCGTATTAGCCACTTGATAAAGTTTGGCTGTGGCTTTATTGACACTGACATCGGTGGCTTGTGCCGATAAAATAACCGCAATTAATAATTCAAAGGGCGAGTTATAAACTAACTCGGTACTTGGTTTAGGGTTTTGTGCCTGTAAACGGCTAAACATCTCTTGAATGATATTAGGCTGAGTTTTCATTGTTAGCTAATGTGTCCTGTGGTGCGTACCCGTTTGCTACCCGTTACCATTGCTGATTTTTGTCTGATTTGGCGTTCTTTGAGTTGTGCATCAATGATATTTTTAGCGGCAATAATAAAACCTAAACAAATAAAGGCACTCGGCGGCAAGATAAAAAATAAAAACTTTTTATAATCAGGAATGGTGATAGTCCAAGATTGAGCCATATCACCTAATAAAAAGTGCATATTAGCTAATAATGTTCCGTTACCTAATAACTCGCGCATCGCTCCTAATAACACCAAAACTGCGGTAAAACCCAAGCCAACCATCAAGCCATCAAAGGCCGCCAGTCGGGTATTATGTTTAGAAGCAAAGGCTTCGGCACGACCCAACAAGGCACAATTAGTGACAATTAACGGAATAAAAATCCCCAAGGCTTGATACAAAGGATAACTAAAAGCATGAATCAGTAACTCAATACACGACACAAACGAGGCAATAATTAACACAAAAATAGCCAAACGTAAGGTGTGAGGGGTGTGATGACGTACTAAAGAGACCGCCGCATTGGACGTGGTAAGTGCCAGTGTGGTCGCCAATCCTAAACTCAGCGCATTGACAACCGAGTTGGAGCAAGCTAACAAGGGACACAAACCCAATAATTGTACGGTGGCGGTGTTATTGTGCCACAAGCCATCGGCAGCAATTTGGCGGTAACTGATATCGCTCATGGTTGTTTTTTCTCTGAAGACGAAAACAATAAGTGCTTATGTTGCTGATAGTATAACAAACTGTTATGTACGGCTTTGACTACCGCGCGCGGGGTAATGGTTGCACCTGTAAATTGGTCAAAATCGCCACCGTCTCGTTTGACTTGCCATGCGCGTTCAGGCGTATTGATTAAGGAACGATGATTAAAACTGTCTATCCAGTCGGATTTATGTTTTTCGATAGCATCGCCTAAACCTGCGGTTTCTTTATGGCTTAATACTCTTACTCCGAGCAAACTGCCTTGTGGGCTAATGGCTACCAAAAGTTTAATTTTGCCACTATAACCATTAGGTGCAATCACAGGAAAAATCACCGCCACAGCGTGTTGATTAAGCCGTGCGCGATAGGCTATTTCGGGTTTTTCAAGGTGTAAATAGGTAGTGTCGCTTATCAAAATCGTATCAGTTAATAAGACATTATTGTAATTTTGGCTGGGGACTAATTGGTTTAATAGCTTTAATAGATGTTGTTGTTGACTATGAGTAATTTTATCTGCCGTGAGTTGATAGACACCTGCAATCAAGGCGGTGGTTAATGCAGCAAATACGGCTAATGTCAGGGCGTTACGGCGCATACTACTCGGCAGACTCATGATTTTTCTCGCCATGTTATCGCTTTAATATCGTGGCCAAAGGTGCGAGGTTGGAGTAAATGGTCAATCAAGGGTGTCGCTAAATTGAGCAGTAACACTGCAAAAGCAACAGCATCGGGATATCCGCCCCATGTTCTAATCACATACACCAACACGCCAATACTTGCCCCATAAATCAAACGCCCTAAACCCGAACTTGGAGCGGTAACAGGGTCGGTGGCAATAAAAAACGCCCCCATCATCGTTGCGCCTGTTAATAAGTGCATCAAAGGTGAGCCATAACTACCATTATCCCATGCAAAAAACAGTGTTGATAGCAACGCTAAACTGGCCAGAAAAGCCACAGGAATCTGCCAACTGATAATTTTTCGTGCCAATAAATAAATACCACCAAGCGCAAAAGCGAGGTTAATGGCTACCCAGCCTTCAATATTTAAATAGTTATTCCATAAGGTATTATGCGTTATGTCTTGTTGTTGCGCGCTAGTTTTAAATGTCTCTAAAGGTGTTGCTCCCGAAATTTTATCTACTGTAACAAAGTCACCTGTAAAGGCTTGCCAAGTAAATTCGGGCGGAGCGGGTAATAATTCGCTAGGCCAACGGGTCATTTCTACAGGAAAAGAAATTAACAATAGGGCATAAGCAATCATCGCAGGATTAAACGGATTTTGCCCCAAACCACCATATAAATGTTTAGCGATGACTATGGCAAATAACACTCCAATCACACTCAGCCACCACGGCGCATAAGGCGTGATTGCCAAACCCAGCAACATACCTGTCACAATCGCCGAGCCATCTTTTAAAAAAAACAGAATGGGTTTATGGCGTAGTTTGAGGCACAAGGCTTCAAACGTAATCGTCAATAGCACACACCAAAGCACATTGAGCAATGAGCCTAAGCCAAAAGCCCAAGTGAGGGTCAATAATGCAGGTAACAAGGCATAACACACCTGACGCATCACTTGGCTGGTATTGCGTTTTTGGTAAGTGTGAGGGGAGCTAACGGTGGCAAACATTAAGATAACCCTGTTTGTAATTTATCAATCTCGGCTTTTAGCGTGATAATGTCATGTTCAATACTGGTGCAATCTTCGCCTGCTTGTTGTGCGGCTAGCAAGCGTTTTTCAGCTTTTTTAAGATTACTACGGGCAGTGGCTGCGGCAATCATGATGCTTTTGCTGTCTTTAATAGTAGGCGGTGTGATGCCGTGTTGATTGGCTAATGCCGCTTGTTTGGCTGCTTCTTCTTTAGCTTTTGCGGCAGCCTCTTCACGCGCTTTACGCCGCGCTTCTTTGTCTGCTTCTTCTTGTGCTAGGCGTATTTTGTGCGCTTCAAAACGCAATCGTGCTTGTTCGGCTTTTTCGGCTTCGCGTTGTTTTTGGTCAATTTCACCTTTGGCATAACGATAATACTGTACTAAGGGAATATGGCTTGGACAAACATAAGCACACGCCCCACATTCAATACAATCATCCAGATGATGTTGTTGTGCTTTATCAAATTCTTTACTTTTGGCAAACCATAACAATTGTTGGGGTAAAAGTTTGACAGGACAAACATCGGCACAGTCACCACAACGAATACACGGCATTTCGGCAGGTGGCGGTGGAAAGTCGGTTTGGGTGGCAGCAATAATACAATTTGTGGTTTTGATGACAGGAATATCGGCATGAGGTAGGGTATAACCCATCATCGGCCCGCCCATAATTAAACGCGAAATCTGTTCAAATTGCGCTTGGGCATGATTGAGTAAATAGCGAATTGGTGTACCAAACAACGCCTCGATATTCATCGGCGCATTAACGCCCAAGCCTGTGATAGTGACGATGCGTGATAATGAAGGCTCGCCCAATACAATCGCGCGATAAATCGCAGCAGCCGTGGCGACATTTAAACAAAATACACCCACATCGGTAGTCCGGCCATCGGCAGGGGCTTCTCGGCCTGTCAAAATATACACCGTTTGTCGTGCTGCACCCGAAGGATACTGTGTGGCGGTGACTAATAAACGGGTTTGCTTATGTTCAGCAATAGCATGTTGCAAAGCAGTTATTGCTTGCGGTTTATTATCTTCAATACCAATAATCAACTGTTGTGCTTGTAAAATATGCTGCACGATATGCGCGCCTGCCACAATCTCCGCCGCACGTTCGCGCATTAACATATCATCGGCAGTAATATAAGGTTCACATTCCATCGCATTAAGCACCACTGTATCAACGGGTGTGTGCAGTGTTAATTTACTTTCAGTGGGAAAACCCGCGCCACCCATGCCCGCAATGCCTGCTTCTCTAATCATAGCTAACAGTGTTGATGCAGCCAGTTGTTGATAATCGTCAACACCTGCATGCGTTATCCATTGGTCTAAACCATCAGGCTCAATCACCACACACAAGCCAAGTAATTGAGAAGGGTGGTCAACAGGATATAAGCCAATATCAACCACGATACCCGATGTTGAGGCATGAACAGGTACAGCTAAGGCGGCGGTGGTGGTGGCAATTTTTTGACCTTTTAATACCCGTTGTCCGACTGTCACAATGGCTTGAGTTTCTTCGCCTATATGTTGTAACAAGGGAATAATCAATCGCGGTGGTAAAGCAGGTGATTGAATAGCCAGCGTGGTTGATGATTGTTTATGGTCGGGAAGATGTACACCACCAATCAAGGCGTAGGGAGCTTTTTGTACAGTCATAAGCGAATCTATCCAATTTGCCGTGTTGGAATACGTTGAGCTTTGGCTTGAGTGACAGCCGCGTGACCTATGCCTTGTGGTACTGGCCAATGCCATGTTTGTTTGGTGACTGGCACAGGAATCATATCAATACAGTCAACAGGGCAAGGTTCAACACACAAATCACAGCCTGTACATTCGCTACTAATCACCGTATGGGTATGTTTGGCCGCGCCTAAAATGGCATCGACAGGACAGGCTTGAATACATTTTGTGCAACCTATACAGTCTTCTTCTCTAATAAACGCAATTTTTTTAACTTCACTTTCTACGCCATAGTCGCTGTCTAAAGGAATCGCTTCGACATTTAATAACAAGGCTAACTGATTGATGGTTTCTTGGCCACCGGGAACACAATGGTTTATCGCTTCACCGTTGGCAATCGCTTCGGCATAAGGCCGACAACCAGGATGACCACATTGTCCACATTGAGTTTGGGGCAATAAAGCATCAATTTGTGTCACTAAAGGGTCGGCTTCAACTTTAAACTTTTCCGCCGCAAAACCTAATAACGCACCTGCCAATAAGCCAATGATTAGCACCACGACAATAGCCAGTAGCATCATTAACACACTGTGACTTATCATGCTTTCACCAAACCAGCAAAGCCCATAAAAGCCAAGGACATTAAACCTGCGGTAATTAAAGCAATGGCACTGCCACGAAACGGCTGAGGAACATCTGCCACATTGATTCGCTCCCGCATTGCCGAAAATAAAATCAACACCAAAGCAAAACCCAAACCTGCACCTAATCCTGTTAATAAGGCTTTGATAAAAGAGGGATTTTCTTGACGGATATTTAATAAAGCCACACCTAACACAATACAATTAGTGGTAATAAGCGGCAAATAAATACCTAACATGCGATATAAAATAGGACTGGTTTTGTGTAAAACCATTTCGGTAAATTGTACCGTAATAGCAATCACCAAAATAAAACTTAAAGTATTGAGATATTCAAGCTGTAAGGGTTGCAAAATAAAAGCATGAGTCGCGTAAGAAAAAATAGCGGACAGGGTTAATACAAAGGTGGTGGCTAAAGCGAGACCTGTCGCGGTACTGAGTTTTTTGGATGTTCCCATAAATGGGCATAAACCTAAAAACTGTACCAACACAAAGTTGTTGACCAAAATTGCGCCAAGCAATAATAGCAAATACTCGCTCATGTCATTGACCATTAAAAACGATTGGCTTCTATTGTAATCTGTTTGGAGTCATAATTCACGATTTACGCATTTCACCGAAATTCTTGTGTTGAGCGTGGGTCGAGGTACGAAACCCACGATAATTGAATATGAATTGTGGGTTTTCTACTGGGTAAGTTATAAAGGAGAATAATAATGGCAAACCGTCATGATGTGATTATTTGGGATGCAAGTGAAGAAGACCTCAGCCTAGATTACTTGGCTTTGTCGGCGCGTGGATTACAGTATGCAACTGAAGAGCAGAAACCGAAAGTGAATATGCGGATGTTTGCTGAAGATTTAAACGATTTAGCAAAAGATAAGCAGTTAGATGATGAAACACGGTTATTTTTAAAAGAGGTAGCCTCTCAAATTAAGCATCTTGGTTATAAAGCGTTAACACTCGAAATGCCAATTGCATGGCAAAGGCCATTAAGAGCGTTAGTTAAAGCGGCGAGTAAATACTCCATTATCATCGCTGATGAAGAATTAGTGATGGCATTTTTGCCTAATGAAGAAGTGTTACCTGATGAGCGTGCATGGCGAAATTTATTATGGGAGCTTGGTCAAGAAGATAAATTGATTACAGAGCATGCGGCGAAAGGATTACCACAATCTGTAGAGGATTACGCAAGTTGGCTGCGTGTTTTTTTAGATGTTGAATTAGGTAAATATGGTTTTAAACGGACTGAAAAACCTAAATCGGAGGGGGGAGGCGATTATTTTCCAATGTCTTGGTACTGTCGTGAGGTAGAAATTGGCCAACAATATATAAATTTAGAGCATAGGGGGGAATTAGCTCACTATGGAAACTATACAATCTTTTTTATGATTTGTCCCATAATCTCTGACATTTACCAAAAGTTTAATTTTTCAACTCATACTAAAAGAGTTTTTCTAGGTGAGATGCGCCATGTCGTAGATGTTTCCAAATATGGTAGTAGTAGTCCTTTAAGTATTGAGTTAACACAAGAATATATTAGTTTAATAGCGAGTGCCGTTATTAAACCTTTTTTGGATACAACTCGTGATATTAAAGGTTTGGACAAGCTGGTCAATGGGTTTTTATCCTCTCAACCAGAGAGCTATATTGAGCTTATACGTGATGTTAATCTAAAAAAAGCGCTAAGAAAAGCTGATGCTCAAAATGAGTATCTTACGCCTGAGCGGTATAAATCGATGGGATTCTATTATCCACAATGTTTAATTATTGCACGATTAGCAAATAATCCTCAATTTGATAAATTAATACGTTTTTTTGAGGCGAAGAAAAGCTTTGGTGCAAACGACCAAGCCCGTGCTACTGAATGGCCAAAACTTGTCAAATACTTACAGGAAGAAGTGAAACCCTTGGTTTAATGCTAAACGATAGCAAGCGTGGGTTTGAGGCACGAAACCCACGATAATCCCACCATTCTCGCTCTAAATTGACAAAAATGACAACTAGATTGGCGCAATAAGACCTAGATTTTTAATAAACTTTGTACGATAGTGCCTGCTTAATATAAGTTCTCACCTGTAGAGTTGAAATATGTTATTAAAACAATCGGCTATTTCATTAGCTGCTGATATAAAAGCCAAAAAAATCAGTTCACGAGCCGTAGTAGAGGCACATATCGCCCAAATAAAATGTGTCAATCCGCGTTTAAATGCCCTTATTTATGACCGTTTTGCTCAAGCATTACGAGAAGCCGAGCAAGCCGATGCTGTATTAGCTCAAACCACAGACACTTCTACCTTGCCATTATTATTTGGCGTGCCATGTACCATTAAAGATACGTTTGAATTTGAGGGAATGCCTCAAGCCGTAGGGATGGTGTCGCGTAAAGATATTTATGGCCAACACGATGCTTATGCGGTGGCGGCTTTGCGTAAAGCAGGTGCTATTCC
>Ga0209599_10000483_pt1 | contig 25491 bp, 23 predicted proteins | sample Shrwel_input2_FT_FD_187534 | JGI IMG/M metagenome (GOLD analysis project Ga0209599, IMG submission 187534) | Subsurface microbial communities from deep shales in Ohio, USA - Utica-3 well 1 S input2 FT (SPAdes) (version 2) ... | reverse complement strand
ACCAGCTTTATCTGGCTCTGAACGACATTGAGCATACCAAGACCAAGGCGAGGCATCCACAGACGAACGGCATCTGCGAGCGCTTCCACAAAACGATCTTGCAGGAGTTTTATCAGGTGGCGTTCCGGCGCAAGCTGTACCTGTCGCTGGACGAGTTACAGGCTGATCTTGATGCCTGGATGGCCTATTACAACAATGAGCGAACTCATCAGGGTAAGATGTGCTGCGGACGCACGCCTGTGCAAACCCTGATTGCAGGGAAGGAGGCGTGGAGTGAGAAAGTCACCAGCTTGAATTTGATCTGACAATCCGGCACCGTCAGAACGGGAGACTGTCAGATCAGGTCGCAACTTCTACAGCTGAGGCGACAAGCCGGTTTTGCCACGCTATACTCTGGCCCGCAGCAGCCTGACGCCGACACTTGGCCAGGCTGCTGCTGCGTCTTCGGGGCGGGGTGTAATTCCCCACCGGCGGTATGGCCTTCGGGCCGAGCCCGCGAGCGCTTTCGCCGCCTTGGCGAAAGGTCAGCAGATCTGGTGCGATGCCAGAGCCGACGGTGATAGTCCGGATGAAAGAAGATGATGCCTCCCGGCCTGCTCAAGGCAGCCGGGAGGGTTGGCGTGCGCGCTCGTTGCCCGCCGACGGGCCAGCCATGGCCCGCTTTTCTGCCCGGTGACGTGTTTCTCATGAACCATTTTTGAGGACCGTTCCCATGAATTCTCCTGTTGAATTACTCTCCCTGCGCATGGATGCCGCTCTGGCGGCGTTGCGGCGTGGCCTGCCGGTGGTGGTCAGTGATGACGACGACCGCGAAAACGAAGCCGATCTGATTCTGGCCGCCGATGCGCTTAGCGTGGCAGAAATGGCCCGGCTGATCCGCGATTGCAGCGGCATTGTCTGCCTGTGCCTGACCCCGGAACATGCCGAACGGCTGGCCCTGCCACCGATGGTGGCAGACAACCGCAGCCGCTATGGCACGGCGTTTACCGTCAGCATTGAAGCGGCAGAAGGGGTAAGCACGGGCGTGTCGGCGCAGGATCGGGTCACCACCATCCGCGCCGCCATTGCACCCGATGCCCGGCCCGAGCATCTGGCCCGCCCGGGTCATGTCTACCCGCTGGTGGCCCGCCCCGGCGGGGTGCGCGAGCGGCGCGGCCACACCGAGGCAGCCGTGGCGCTGGCGCAGCTGGCTGGGTTCAGTCCTGCCGGGGTATTGTGCGAGCTGATGAACCCGGATGGCAGCATGATGCGTGGTGCCGAGCTGGATGCCTACGCTGAACAGCACCACCTGCCCCGGCTGACGGTGGATGAGCTGGTACGCTGGCTGGATCGTTAGGGATACGCTGAAAAAATTGTCATTCCCGCGAAGGCGGGAATCCAGGTTTTTGATTTTACTGGGTTTTGTTTTTGGCAAAAACGGTTTGTCTGAATAAATCAGCGCATCCTTAGGGATGGATTACGCCACATTTTGCCCGCACGTTCCTGCCCGGCTGGTCGGCATCGCCCGCCGCAGACTTCGACATCGCCCGCACCTTCAGGTCTTCGAGACAGACAATCGCGTGGTTTTGGCTGATTGCGTTCGTCGCCTGGAGCAGGAAGTCTTTGCGGATGTTGCCGATGCGGCGAAGCGGCGCGTGTTGCGCTGTTGCTCGCCGTTCGGCATGCGTTCATTATTGAGGGTGTTTCTCAACGACAGGACGCCTGCGGCGTCCGCGCCTTATATCTATCACCTATCTGTCACCCCCCTGAAGAACGGTGATATAAGGCGCGTCGGATAATTGTGGTTTACCCCATTCCCGCCGGCTGCCTATTCCCCCTGTCTGCCGGGCCAAGACCGGGTGGCGGGCGGCCACAGGCGGGGGCATGACGGGATCAGCGCCGGCATGGCCCTCTTGCAGTCGGCTGAACCAAGGTAGCGCCATCATGTTGGCTTGCAGCACTGAACTCTGGCGGGAAACCCTGCACCATCACCTCAAGGGGCTGCTGGTCAATCTGGTGGCGATTGTTGCTGCTGCGCTGATTCTGCAAACCAATGCGCCGCCCTGGTTCAAAACCTGGGCGATGGCGTCGCTGGCGCTGACCACCGTGCGCTTTGTGTTTTACCTGCACTGCAAGCAGGTGCAGCGCCGTCAGCCCGGTACCCCGCCGCCGCGCGGTCAGGTGCGGCTGCACCATCTGGCCGTGCTGCTGGCCGGGGCCAGCTGGGGCGCGCTGGGCTGGTGGGGCATGCCGTTTTTTGTGGGCGCGCAGCAGTTTGCCATTCTGGTGATTCTGTCGGCGCTGGCCGGTGGTGCCACCGGCACGCTGGCACCGATGCGGGTGACTGGCAAGCTGTATGTGCTGCTGCTGATTGTGCCGGCCTGCGTGCAGATTCTTGCCCACGGCGGCGCAGCATCGCTGATGCTCACCGTGCTGGGCGGAATGTTTGCCTGGGTGATGGTCAGCAGCCACCACCATAACCATCTGCTGCTGGTGCGTTCCATTGCACTGGCGCGGGACAAGGAAGCGCTGGTGCAGGCGCTGTCGGCCAAAACCGAACAGGTGCTGAAAACCAACAGCCATCTGGAAGAACGGGTGGCCGAGCGCACCCGCGAACTGCACCAGATTGCCCACCACGACCTGCTCACCGGCCTGCTTAACCGGCGCGGCATCCTGTTTGCCGAAGCCTCCGTGCAAGCGCATCAGGCGGCCAGCCTGGCCACGCTGTTTATCGACCTCGACCGCTTCAAGCAGATCAACGATGGCCTGAGCCACGACTGGGGCGACCTGGTCTTGCAGGAGGTGGGCCAACGCCTGCAGCAGGTGGCGCAGACGCTGGCCAGCCAGTGTCATGCCCGGCTGCATCTGGTCAGCCGCTGGGGCGGCGATGAATTCATTTTATGTCTGGTATGCGATGCGCCTTCGGCGCTGGCCATGCAGCAGATGGCCCGCGCCGTGCAGGCGCGGCTGGCCGAGCCCTGTGTGATTGGCGGCCATCATCTGCATCTGGGGGCCAGCATCGGCGTGGCCCTGCACCCGATTGACCCGGCCCTGACCCTGAAAACCGCCATCAGTTGCGCCGACCTGGCCACCTCGGAAGCCAAGCGGCTGGGGCGTGGGCGGGTGGAGGGCTACCGCGACGAACTGGCTACCCGGCAGCAGCGCAAACTGGCGCTCAGTGTGGCGCTGAACACCGCCCACCAGGACGGCTCGCTGCACGTGCTGTTTCAGCCGATTGTCTGCGCCCACAGCGGCGTGCCGGTGGCCTACGAAGCCTTGCTGCGCTGGCACTGTGCCGGTCTGGGTCCGGTGTCGCCGGAAGAATTCATCCTGCTGGCGGAAGAAACCGACCATATTGTCGCCCTGGGCCACTGGGTGCTGCACCAGGCCTGTCAGACTGCCGCCGGCTGGCCCGGCCCGACGCCAGCCAAGGTTGCCGTCAACACCTCGATCAGGCAGTTGGTCAGGGCGGATTTTTGCGCCGAAGTCAGCGCTGCGCTGGCGCAATCCGGCTTGCCAGCAGTGCGGCTGGTGATCGAAGTGACCGAAAGTGTGCTCGACGCGCAACACCTGCAGCAGGCGCTGACCAGCCTGCACGCCCTGCATCAGCTGGGCGTGGAGATTCACATTGACGACTTTGGCACCGGCTATTCGTCGCTGTCGCGCCTGCGCGAATTTCCGGTGCATGCCATCAAGATCGACAAGAGCTTTGCCCTGTCCGGCGATGTGCATTCCCTGGCAGTGATTGAAGGCGCGGTGCTGATTGCCCATCGCTTTGGCCTGCGGGTGATTGCCGAAGGCATCGAGTCTGCCGCACAGGCCAGCGCGCTGGCTCTGCTGGGGGTGGACGAACTGCAGGGCTACTGGTTTGGCCGCCCATCGGCACAGGGGCCGGGCGCAGCAGCAGGGCGCTGATCGGTTTGTTTAATGTGATTGCGTAAGCCCTGAACACCCCACATCCCGATAAAAACAGCAACCCCGCCCAATGCGATGCATTGGGCGGGGTTGCTGTTTTGCCAAAGCGGCCTTGCTGAATCACGCCGCGCTTTTTTACAGCTTTTTTATACGCCCCACCTCAATCTTGATCCCGTCTTTACACCGCCCTGCCTAAAGTGACAGCGTGTTTCCGACCGGGAGTTTTCCATGAATGATCTGCTGTGCCTGACCAGCCTGCTGGCGCTGTATGCCGCCACGCACGGCCTGGTGTGGGCGTATGCCGCGCTGCGGCGCAAGGGGGCGCGATGACGCTACTGACCTGGATGGCTGCAGAGCTGGCGCTGGGCCTGGCGGCCTGGCTGGTGTATGCCTTGCTGAATGCGGAGGAAATCGGATGATGACCGCATTTTTCTGGTTGCTGGCGCTGTTCATGCTGTTGCTGAGCCTGAGCGTGCGCCCGATGGGGGCGTGGCTGGCCCCGCTGGCCACCGAGCAGTTGCCGGCGCGCTGGCAGACGCTGGACGCCGCACTGTTGCGGCTGGCCGGGATTCGCCCCCGGCCAATGAACTGGCGTGACTATGCGCTGGCGCTGCTGGTGTTCAGCCTGCTGGGCGCGGTGCTGCTGTATGCGCTGCAACGGCTGCAAGGCAGCTTGCCATTCAACCCGCAGGGGCTGGGTGCGGTGGAAGCCGGCTCGGCGTTCAATACCGCTATCAGTTTTGTCAGCAATACCAACTGGCAAGGCTATGCCGGCGAAACCACCATGAGCTATCTGACCCAGATGCTCGGGCTGGCGGTGCAAAACTTTTTGTCGGCAGCCAGCGGCATTGCCGTGGCGTTTGCGCTGATGCGCGGCTTTGCCCGGCGGGAAAGCGCCGATCTGGGCAATTTCTGGGTGGATGTGCTGCGCATCAGCGTGTACGTGCTGCTGCCTTTGTCCTTGCTGCTGGCGCTGGTGCTGGTCAGCCTGGGCGTGGTGCAAACCCTGGACCCGGCTCTGACCGTGCATCCGCTGGCCGGCGGCACCCAAACCCTGGCGCTGGGGCCGGTGGCGTCGCAGGAGGCGATCAAGCTGCTGGGCACCAATGGCGGTGGTTTTTTCAACGCCAATTCAGCGCACCCGTTTGAAAACCCCGGCGAGCTGAGCAATCTGCTGCAGATGCTGGCGATCTTCTTGATTCCGGCGGGGCTGTGTCATGCGTTTGGCCGGGTGGTGGGCGACCGTCGCCAGGGCTGGGCGCTGTATCTGGCCATGAGCGTGCTGTTTGTGCTGGCCGCCTGCGCGGTGGCGCTGTTCGAGGCACAAGGCAATCCACGGCTGACCGCGCTGGGCGCAGATGGCTTGATGGGCAATCTGGAAGGCAAGGACCTGCGCTTTGGCATGGCCGGCAGCAGCCTGTTTGCCGCGGTGACCACGGCGGCCAGCTGCGGGGCGGTGAACGCCATGCACGATTCGTTTACCCCGCTGGGCGGCATGGTGCCCATGTGGTTGATGCAGTTGGGTGAAGTGGTGTTTGGTGGGGTGGGGTCTGGCTTGTACGGCATGCTGGTGTTTGCCTTGCTGGCGGTGTTTGTCGCCGGGCTGATGGTGGGGCGCACGCCGGAATATCTGGGCAAGAAAATCGAGGCCTTCGAGATGAAGATGGTGGCGCTGGTGATTCTGGTCACGCCGATGCTGGTGTTGCTGGGTGCGGCGCTGGCGGTGGTCAGCCCCGCTGGCCTGGCCGGGCTGGCCAATGGCGGCGCGCACGGGTTTTCGGAAATCCTCTATGCGCTGTCGTCGGCAGCCAACAACAATGGCAGCGCCTTTGCCGGGCTGTCGGCCAACACCCCGTTTTATAACGGTTTGCTGGGTGGGGTGATGTGGCTGGGGCGTTTTGCCGTGATCGTGCCGGTACTGGCGCTGGCCGGCTCGCTGGCAGCCAAGAAAACCCTGCCGCCTTCGCTGGGCAGCATGCCCACCCACGGCGGGCTGTTCATTGGCCTGCTGATTGGCAGTGTATTGCTGGTGGGCGCACTCACCTACCTGCCCGCGCTGGCCCTGGGGCCCGTGGTTGAACATCTAACCCTGTGGCAATGACCAGGGCAAGGAGAACGCATATGTCCGAGAAAAAACTCACCCTGCCGCTGCTCGACCCGCAGCTATTGCGCCCGGCGCTGTGGGAGGCCGGCAAGAAACTGTCGCTGCGTGCCCAGCTGCGCAATCCGGTGATGGCCGTGGTCTATCTGGGCAGCCTACTGTGCAGCGCCTTGTGGGTGCAGGCGCTGCTGGGCCACGGCGACAGCCCGGCCTGGCTGACCGGCAGCATTGCCGTGTGGCTGTGGTTCACCGTGCTGTTTGCCAACTTTGCCGAAGCACTGGCCGAAGGACGCAGCAAGGCGCAGGCCGCCAGCCTGAAGGGCTTGAAAAAAGCGGCGTGGGCCAAAAAGCTGGCGGCACCCCAGCGCTATGGGGCTGCCTTCAGCACGGTGGAGTCGTCTGACCTGCGCAAGGGCGATGTGGTGCTGGTGCAGGCTGGCGAGACCATTCCCTGCGATGGCGAGGTGATTGAAGGCATCGCCTCGGTGGATGAATCCGCCATTACCGGCGAGTCCGCGCCGGTGATACGCGAATCGGGCGGCGACTTCAGCTCGGTGACCGGCGGCACCCGTGTGCTGTCCGACTGGATGGTGGTGCGCGCTACCGTCAACCCTGGCGAAACCTTCATCGACCGGATGATTGCCATGGTGGAAGGGGCCAAGCGCGGCAAAACCCCCAATGAAGTGGCGCTGACCATCCTGCTGCTGGCGCTGACCCTGATCTTTTTGCTGGTTACCGTCACCTTGCTGCCGTTTTCGCTGTACAGCGTCAACGCCGCCGGCAGCGGCGACGTGGTGTCGCTGCCGGTGTTGCTGGCGCTGCTGGTGTGCCTGATTCCCACCACCATTGGCGGCTTGCTGTCGGCGATTGGCGTGGCCGGGATGAGCCGGTTGATGGCGGCCAATGTGATTGCCACCTCGGGCCGGGCGGTGGAAGCCGCAGGCGATGTGGACGTGCTGCTGCTGGACAAGACCGGTACCATCACCTTTGGCAACCGGCAGGCGTCGGCGCTGCTGCCGGCCGCCGGCGTCAGCCAGCAACAACTGGCCGAAGCCGCCTGGCTGGCGTCGCTGGCCGACGATACGCCAGAAGGCAAAAGCCTGGTGGCGCTGGCGGCGCAACTGACCCGCGCCGCCGACAGCGGCATGCTCGCCGCGCTGCAACGCGGTGACACCCCCGCCGACAGCAGCTTTGTGCCGTTTACCGCGCAGTCGCGCATGTCCGGGGTGAATGTGGCAGGCCGGCAGATCCGCAAGGGCGCGGCAGATGCCATCCGCCGCCAGGTGGAAATGGCCGGCGGCCAGTTCAGCCCGGCGCTGCAGCAGCAGGTGGACAGCGTGGCCAGCCGGGGCAGCACCCCGCTGGTGGTGGCCGAAGGCGCACAGGCGCTGGGCGTGATCGAGCTGAAAGACGTGGTCAAGCCAGGCATTCGCGAACGTTTTGCCCAGCTGCGCCAGATGGGCATCCGCACGGTGATGATTACCGGCGACAACCGGCTGACGGCAGCGGCAATTGCTGCCGAGGCCGGCGTGGATGATTTTCTGGCCGAAGCCACCCCGGAAGCCAAGCTGGCGATGATCCGCGACTACCAGAAACGCGGCCAGCTGGTGGCGATGACCGGCGACGGCACCAACGACGCCCCGGCGCTGGCGCAGGCCGACGTGGCGGTGGCAATGAACAGCGGCACCCAGGCCGCCCGCGAAGCCGCCAATATGGTCGATCTGGATTCCAGCCCGACCAAGCTGATCGAAGTGGTGGAAATCGGCAAGCAGATGCTGATGACCCGTGGCGCGCTGACCACCTTCAGCCTGGCCAACGATGTGGCCAAATACTTTGCCATCATCCCGGCGGCGTTTGCCGCCACCTATCCGCAGCTGAACCTGCTCAATGTCATGGGCCTGAGCAGCCCGGCGTCGGCCTTGCTGTCGGCGGTGATGTTTAATGCGCTGATCATCATCGCGCTGATTCCGCTGGCGCTCAAGGGCGTGCGCTACCGGGCGCTGGGCGCAGCAGCCCTGCTGCGGCGCAATCTGCTGGTATATGGCGTGGGCGGGCTGCTGCTGCCGTTTGTCGGCATCAAGGCCATCGACCTGCTGCTCACCCTGCTGGGCTGGGTGTAGCCTGGCGCAGCCAGGCTGCATGCTGCACTGCATTGACTTTCACAAGGAAACCATCATGTCCCCTACACCATTTCTGGCTGTGTGTTCTCCCGCCCTGCGCGTGCTGGCGCTGCTTAGCCTTGTGCTCGGGCTGGCTTATCCGCTGCTGGTCACTGCCCTGGCGCAAAGCCTGTTTCCCCACCAGGCCAATGGCAGCCTGGTGCAGACCAATGGCCGGGTGATCGGCTCCAGCCTGATTGGCCAGTCGTTTACCCAGCCGCATTGGTTCTGGGGGCGTCCATCCGCCACGGCGGAACAGCCGTATCAGGCCATGGCCTCCGGGGGCAGCAACTGGGGCCCCAACCATCCGGAACTGGCTCAGGCCGTGACGGCGCGCATCGCGGCGCTGCGGGCGGCGGGGCCAGTGCCTGCCGGCCCGGTGCCGCTGGATCTGCTGACCGCATCGGCCAGCGGGCTGGACCCGCATATCAGCCTGGCCGCCGCTTTGTATCAGGTGCCCAGGGTGGCACAAGCGCGCGGGCTGGATCCGGTCCAGCTGGCCGGACAGGTGCGCCAGCTGGCCGAAACCGCCTGGTTTGACGACGGCAACCCCAGTTTGCGCCGGGTAAATGTGCTGGCACTTAACCAGATGCTGGGGCAGCCATGAGCGTGAGTGATGCGCCGCGCCCGGACCCAGACGCCCTGCTGGCCGCGCTGCCGCGCCGGCGTGGGCGGCTCAAGCTGTTTTTTGGTGCCGCCCCCGGCGTGGGCAAAACCTACGCCATGCTGGCCGAAGCGCAGGCCAAGCACGCCCAGGGGCTGGATGTGCTGATTGGCTGGGTGGACACCCATGGCCGCGCCGACACCGAGGCCATGCTGGCCGGCCTGGCAACCCTGCCGCGCAAGGCACTGGCACATCGCGGCAAAACCCTGGCCGAATTTGACCTGGACGCGGTGCTGGCCCGCCAGCCGGCGCTGGTGGTAGTGGACGAGCTGCCGCACAGCAATGTCTCCGGCAGCCGCCACCCCAAACGCTGGCAGGACGTCGAAGAGCTGCTGGCTGCCGGCATTGACGTGTACAGCGCAATGAATGTGCAGCATCTGGACAGCCTGAACGATGTGGTCAGCCGGGTCACAGGCGTGGCGGTCAGCGAAACCGTGCCGGATGCGGTATTTGACCATGCCGACGAAGTGCAGCTGGTGGACCTGCCGCCAGACGACCTGCTGCAGCGGCTGGCTGCCGGCAAGGTGTACCTGCCCGAGGTGGCCGAGCGTGCCGCCGGGCATTTTTTTCGCAAGGGCAATCTGATTGCCCTGCGCGAACTGGCGCTGCGCCGGCTGGCCGACCGGGTGGACGGCCAGATGCGCGCCCAGCGCGCGGTGCAAAGCCGCCCACCGGTGTGGGACACCTCGTTTGGTCTGTTGCTACATTTACCCGCCGATGGCTGCGACGACGCCATTCGCCAATGCCTGCGCCTGAGCCGGGCGCTGGCCGCCCCCTGGCATACGGTATGGGTGGACGATGGTCATGGCGACACCCGGACGCGGGCCCAGGCGCTGGCGGCGTTGTCGCGTGCGGCGGAGCAAGGTGCCACCACGCTGGTGCTGTCCGGCCCCAGCGCCGCTTCGCTGCTGGCTGACTACGCCCGGCGGCATAATCTGTCACTGCTGGCGCTGGGCGCTGGCCAGGCCCGGCTGGCGCAGGCGATGGCCCGGCAGGCACCGGAGCTGAACGTGCTGTGGCTGGCGCAGGCTGCGCCGCGCCGGCGGCGCTGGCTGCCCACGGCTACCCTGCCGCCGCTGGGCTGGAAGGGCAGCCTGGCCGCCGCTCTGCTGTGCGCGGCCATCACCCTGCTGGCGCTGCCCCTGCGCGGGGTGCTCGATCCGACCAATCTGGTGATGTTTTACCTGCTGGGCGTGCTGTGGGTGGCGGTGCGCCATGGCCGTGGCCCGGCAGCGCTTAGCGCGGTGCTGTCGGTGGCATTGTTCGATTTTTTCTTTGTCCAGCCGCATTTGTCGTTTGCGGTGTCCGACGTCGAATACCTGATTACCTTTGCCGTGATGCTGATTGTCGGCCTGGTGGCCGGGCAGCTGGTGGCCAGCCAGCAACACAGCGCCGCCCGCGCCCGCCAGCGCGAGGCGCACACCCGCACCCTGTACGAAATGGCCAGGGCGCTGGGCTCGGCGCTGCTGGCCGAGCAGGTCAGCGACATCACCACGCGATTTTTGCACAGCAGCCTGGACGCCCGCGTCAGCCTGTGGCTGCCCGACGCCGACGATGGCCCGCTGCAGCCGCATGCCACGCTCAATCCGGAAGGCGATCCGGCGATTGTGCGCTGGAGCTACGACCACACCGAAGCCGCCGGTCAGGCCACCCACACCCTGCCCACCGCGCCGTGCCTGTATCTGCCGCTGAAAGCGCCCATGCGCACCCGTGGCGTGCTGGTGATTGCCCTGCCCGACCCGGCCCAGCTGGCCGACCCGGACAACCGCCGGCTGTGCGAGGCGGTGGCCGCGCTGGCGGCGCAAACCCTGGAGCGGCTGCACTATATCGACGTGGCCCAGCACACCCTGGTGGCAATGGAGTCCGAACGCCTGCGTCATTCCTTGCTGGCGGCGCTGTCGCACGACCTGCGCACCCCGCTGACCGCCTTATCCGGTAACGCGGAAACCCTGTGCAATAGCTTGCGCCGCGCCCAGCGCCCGGAAGCCGAGCAGGCCAGCCTGCTGCTGGACGACAGCCGGCGCATGGCCCGGCTGGTAACCAATCTGCTGGAAATGGCCCGGCTGCAAGCCGGTGGCGTTACCCTGCGCCAGGACTGGCTACCCGCCGACGAGCTGATCGGCAGCGCCCTGGCCGCGCTGGGCAGCAGCCTGGACGCCCACCCGGTGGAGATCGACGTGGCCGCCGACTGCCCGCTGCTGTATGGCGACCCGCTGCTGCTGGAGCGCCTGCTGGTCAATCTGGTGGATAATGCCAGCAAATACAGCCCGTCCGGCAGCCCGATCTGCCTGTCTGTCGCCCGTGAGGACAACTGGATTGTGCTGCGGGTGGCCGACCACGGCCCCGGCCTGCCCGGCGGCGACCCGGCCCGGTTGTTTGAGGCGTTCAGTCGCGGCGAGCGTGAATCCAGCATCAGCGGCGTGGGGCTGGGCCTGGCCATTTGCCGCACCATTGCCGAGGTTCACCATGGCCGCCTGGCTGCCGCCAACCGGCCACAGGGTGGCGCGTGCTTTACCTTGTGGCTGCCGCTGACCGATGCCCCAGTGCTGGATTTTGACCCGGAGAACTGCCCCGATGACCCCTGCCACCCTGCTGCTGATTGAAGACGACGCCGCCATCCGCCGCTTTGTCCGGCTGGCGCTGGAAGAACAGGGCCACCGCGTGCATGAGGCCGACACCCTGGCGCGCGGCCTGGTGGAGGCCGGCGCGCGCCAGCCCGACCTGCTGATTCTGGATTTGGGCCTGCCCGATGGCGATGGTGTTGATCTGTTGCGCGATGTGCGCGGCTGGAGCGACGTGCCGGTGCTGGTGCTGTCGGCGCGGGTGGATGAAAGCGATAAAATCCTGGCGCTGGATGCGGGTGCTGACGATTACCTGACCAAGCCGTTTGGCGTGGGCGAGCTGCAGGCGCGGGTGCGCGCCCTGCTGCGCCGCCGCCCTGGCGACGCCAGCCCGGCCAGCAGCGTGGTCACCCTGGGCGACCAGGTCAGCGTGGACCTGCGCACCCGCCAGGTCACCCGCAACGGCGAGCCGGTTCACCTTACCCAGCTGGAATATCGCCTGCTGGGCGCGCTGATTGCCGAACGTGGCAAGGTGCTGACCCACCGCCACCTACTCAAGGCGGTATGGGGGCCCAATGCAGTGGAGCACAGCCACTATCTGCGCATTTACATGGCCCACCTGCGCCAGAAACTGGAAGCCACCCCCGCCCGCCCGGCGTTTTTGCTCACTGCAACCGGGGTGGGCTACCGGCTGGCGGCGGGGTAGAGGGCGCGGATGAATTCAGCAAAAACAATTTTGCTGAATTCATCCGCGCGTCCCAAGAGCAAGGGCTGACCCTGCTCAGGCCTGATACGGGTTTTCCAGCCCCTGCATCAGGCCCACCATGAAGGCGCGTACCTGGTGCTCGTCGCAGCCCATCAGGATGGCGTCTTCCAGCGCATCCTGGGCCATCTGGCGCAGCTCTTCCAGATTTTCGTGCATGACCTTGATCTTTTCGACGCAGGCCACCGGCTGGCCGTCCGGGTCACACCAGACGGGAAAGGTCATCGTGCTCATCGCTTTTTCTTGTGAGAAGGTTTCACCGCCGCCTTGCCCTTGCTGCTGCTGACGGCGCGATACTTGCTGTTGGCCTTGCTGCTGGCTTTATCGCGGCTTTTGCCTTTCAGCGTCTTGCCCGATTCGGCCTTGCCGGCTTTCAGCGTGTATTGGCTGCCCTTGGCGTTTTTCCCGGCCTTGGCCGCTTGCTTCTCGGCCTTGGCAATCGCCAGCTTTTCTGCCTTGCACTTGGCGGTGCGGGCGTTGCGGCTGCTCTTGCACGCAGCAGACAGCACCGGCACCTTCACCACGGGCTCACGGTCGCGGCCCAGCGTGGCGTGCACGCGGTTGCCACTGGTCAATGCCGCCACGCCACCGCCTAGCAGGGCGGCTGCACCGGCGTCGGCCAGTGTGCTCGATCCGGTTTCATCCGGCTGCGGCTTGCGTGGCAGGCTTTCGGCGCGTTTGATGTCGTCGCTGATGCCACGCGGCACCACACCGCCAGCGCCCTTGGCCATGCGCCGGGCACCATTGAAGCGACCACTCCAGTAGCTGGCGCTCAGGCTGGCGATTTCAATGTTCTTGCCGGTGCGCGGGGCGTGGATAAAGCGGCCATTGCCCAGATACAACCCGTTGTGCGAGTAATTGAAGCCACGGGTGTTGAAAAACAGCACATCGCCGGGCTTGAGCTCGTCGCGGCTCACCGGATGGCCCACCTGGGCCTGCTCGGCAGCGCTGCGCGGCAGATTCACCCCGGCAGACTGAAAAATATAGCGAATGAAGCCACTGCAATCAAAGCCATTGACCGGGGTGTTGCCGCCAAAGCGGTAAGCAATCCCCATCAGGCTGACAGCTTGCAGAATCAGATCCCCCACGGCCCCTTCACCCGGCGCTGATACATGCGGGGCGTCGGCAGCCGCAGGCGTCCGACCGGATTTTCCGGTAGGTTCAGCCTCGGTGTCGGGTGCCGCATACGCGACTGGCATGAGAAGGGCACACAGCAGGGCTAGCGTGCGGACGGTCAATTTCATAGACTGCACTCTAATCGAAGGATGTCTGCGCTGTAAAGCCGCGTTGTCCATGCTGTTGCCGGTCTATCGCCTGTATTGGGCGGGAATGTTTTCATGTTGAAAGAAACCTTGGTCGCCATGCGCGACCTGCCGCGCCTGCGCGAAATCAGCGCCATTTTGATCCGCCATGGCCTGGGCGAGTTTGCCCAGCGGCTGAAACTGCCCAAGGCCATGGAGCGCGCCACCGAATGGCTGCGCGTGCCCTTGCCCGATCCGGAAGAATTTATCGAAACCCCGGTGCGGGTGCGCCGGGCCTTTGAGGAGCTTGGCCCTACCTTTATCAAGTTCGGGCAGATTTTATCCACCCGGGTGGACGTGTTTCCGCCTGACTGGATTGCCGAATTTGAAAAACTGCAAACCGATGTCCCGCCGCTGCCAGAAGCGGTGCTGCTGCCGTGGCTGGCCAAGCAGCTCAATGGCGACCCGCACACGGTATTTGCCGAGTTTGACTACACCCCGATTGGCAGCGCCTCGATTGCCCAGGTACACCGCGCCCGCCTGCACGACGGCACGCCGGTGGCGGTCAAGCTGCGCCGGCCCGGCATTGCCGAAACCATCGAGGCCGACTTGCGTATCCTGTCGCACCTGGCCTACCTGGTGGAGCTGGAATTTCCCGACGTTCGGCGCTATCAGCCGGGGGAAATGATCAATCAGTTTGCCAAGTCGCTGCGCCGCGAGCTCGATCTGGCTGCCGAAGCGCGCAATATGGAGCGCTTTGCCCAGCATTTTGCCCACGACCCGGTGATTGTGGTGCCCAAGGTGTACTGGGAGCTGACCCACGCCCGGCTGAATGTGCAGGATTTTATCGAAGGCATTCCGGCCAGCCGGCTGGACCTGGCTGACGCTGCCGGGCTGGACCGCACCCTGCTGGCCTCGCGCGGGGCCGATGCGGTGCTGAAGATGATTCTGCTCGACGGGTTTTTTCACGCCGACCCCCACCCTGGCAATGTATTTTTCCTGCCCGACAACCGCATTGTGTTTATCGACTTTGGTATGGTGGGCCGCCTGTCGGCCAGCCGGCGCGATGAGCTGGTGGACCTGCTGGCGGCGCTGTCGCGGCGCAATGAGCGCGGCATTCTGGAGGTGCTGCTGGAATGGACTGGCAGCGAGGCGGTGGACGAAGCCATCCTGCAGGCCGATATCGGCGAGTTTTTGTTTCAGTATGACCAGGTGCAGCTGAAGGATCTCAACCTGTCGCAGCTGATCAACGATGTGATGGCGCTGATGCGCGACCACTCGATCATGCTGCCATCGGACTTGTCGATGCTGTTCAAGGCGCTGATCACCCTGGAAGGCTTTGCCCGGCAGATCAACCCGTCGTTCCAGATGGTGGAGCACCTGACGCCGTTTGTGCGCAAGATCATCATCGACCGCTATACCCCGGCCACCCTGCTGGAAAAAGGCGGACGCACGCTGATGGACCTGCTGGGCATGGTGGGCGGCCTGCCCAAGGACTTGTCGCGGTTTGCCAAGGAAGTGCGCCGGGGCAAGTTTCGCATTGACATCGACGTCAAGCGGCTGGATCACTTTGGCCAGCAACTGGACAAAAGCGCCAACCGCCTGACCCTGGGCATTGTCACCGGCTGCCTGATTATTGGCTCGTCGATTGTGATGACGGTGAAAGCCGGGCCGATGCTGTTTGGCCTGCCCATGCTTGGGTTTCTGGGGTTTGTCGTGGCGTTTCTCAACAGCCTGTGGCTGATGGCGTCGATCTGGCGTTCGGGCAAGGATCTGTAAACCCGCCTGGGCAACGCCCATTCAGCGCGAGGACGGCGTGTCGGTGTCAGAGGGAGGCGCTTCGGTCGATTCCGGTGGGGTGAATGCCCGGCAGGCGCGCTGTAAAAAATCCAGCTGCTGGCGGTAGGCCCGGCAGCCGGGGCAGTAGCTCAGGTGCAGGCGCAAGCCCAGGTTCTCGCCCAGCTTCAACGGGCGGTCCTGGCGCAGCGACATCAGCCAGGCGGCGTGTTTGCAGTTCATGCCGCCTCCTCGCCAAACCAGCGGGCTTGCAGGCACAGGCGCAACCCCTGGCGCGCCCGGTGCAGAATCACCCAGCAGTGATTCGGGGTGATTTCCAGATGGGTGCAGATTTCCGGGGTGTCCAGGTCAAGAAACTCGCGCATCATGAACACCCTGGCAGTGGCCTCGGGCAGATGGGTCAGGCAGGCTTCAAACACGGTCCAGAACTGGCGCTGCTGCAAGGAAGCGTCCGGGTCGCTCCATACCGGCGGACGGTCGTCGGCATTCCAGTGGCCACTGGCGTCGAACTGGGCGTCAAAATCGTCGTCGCCATCGCCAGTGTCCAGCGGGGTCAGGTACACCCGACGGCGCTGGCGGCGGATTTCGTCAATCAGCTTGTGCTTGAGAATGCCAAACACCCAGGTGCGCACCGCCGCCCGACCGGCAAACCGCTCCGGTGCCCGGCTGGCGGCCAGCAGCGCTTCCTGCACGGCATCTTCGGCGCTGTCGGTGTCCTGGTTCAGATACAGCTGGGCAAAACGCAGCAGGTCACGGCGCAAGCCCGCCAGAAAACCGGCATCCTGCAACAGACTGGCGGCTTCCTGGCCACCGACAGAAACACTCATGCTGGATTCCTGATCAAATTGATGTCTCCAAGCGCGCTGCGCTCAGGGTTTGGGCGATGCCCCCGCTGCCGCAGGCTGCGCCGCCCCGGCATTGTCCAGCGCGGCGGGGGGCGATGGCAAGGCCGGCAGATCCAGCGTATGGTGCACGCGCACCCGGCCCAGCCCGGCAATCTGGTGGGTCAGCGCATGCAGCTGATACGCCAGCGCTTCACGCTCGGCCTGATTCTGACAGGCGTGTGGATCCAGGACGGCTTCCAGCTCGATTTCACCATGCAGATAATGCAGCTTGAGCGACACCTGGGCGCGCACGGTGTCGTCCAGCACCTCGCTCAGCGCCTGTTCAATCCGCTGGCGATGCGGCAGTGCCAGCATCTGCGCCGAATGGCCGCTATCGTCTTCCGGGTCGATGTGTACCAGCACATCCAGCACCCGGTGCGCCTGCAGCACATGTTGCCGGGCAATGGCGGCAATATAATGCCCTTCCGACACGCTGATATAGCCGTCCACCAGCAAATGGGCGTCCACCATGGCCAGGTCGCCCATGCGCCGGGTGCGCAGATCGTGTACCCCGCGCACACCGGGGGTGGCCTTTAGCGTGGCGCGGATGGCGTCCAGTTCGTCTTCGCTCAGGCCACGGTCCATCAGGTCAGACAGCGCCGACCAGCTGAATTTCCAGCCCATATGGCCAATCATGAAACCCACCAGCGCCGCCGCCAGCGGATCGAGCCAGCTAAAGCCGAGCAGATTGCCCGCCACGCCGATGCCCACCACCAGCGACGATGCCGCATCAGAACGGGCGTGCCAGGCATTGGCCACCAGCATGCTGGATTTCACTGCCTCGGCCACCCGCAGCATATAGCGAAACAGCAGCTCCTTGCAGACCAGCGCCAGCCCGGCCACCCACAGCGCAATGCTGTGTACCGCCGGAATCTGGCTGGGGTCCTGGATTTTATGCCCGGCAGACCACAGCATGCCGGCACCCACGCTCAGCAGCAGCATGCCAATCACCAGCGATGCGGCGGTTTCAAACCGGCCATGGCCATACGGATGGTTGGCGTCGGCTTCGGCGGCGCTGTGGCGGTTGGCAAACAGCACGACAAAATCCGACACCAGATCCGACAAGGAATGAATCCCGTCGGCCACCAACGCCTGGGAATTGGCCCAGAAGCCCACCACCACCTGCACCGACGACAGCAGCACATTGACCGCCACGCTGACCCAGGTGCTGCGTTGCGCGGCAGCCTGGCGCAGGGCGGAGGGAGCTTCTTCGCGCGGATCAAACGAATGGGAATGCGTCACAATATAATTTCCATGTAAATCAAATGGTTGGCCATTGTGACACAGCTTAATGAATTTTCGCTTATGAAGCGCCAGCAGGAAGACGCGCGCGCCAGCTCAATAAAACACCGCTAGCCACACCGTGTCCTGCTCTGGGTCGGTCCAGTCCACCCGGTGTTTTTCATGCGCGGCAATATGCAGATAATCCCCCGCCTGCAAGGACACCATGCGCTGGGCAAATTCCAGCCGCGCCGCGCCCTGAATCAGCAACACCCACTCGGCCTGATCCTGGTCGTACCAGAAATCCGGTGCGGAATGCTGCCCTCTGGACACAATCCGCTCGATGCGCAGGGCAGCGTGCTGGAGCAGGATATCGACTATTTCATCCGGCATGGCGGTGGGCAACGGGGACAGCAGATTGGCGGCAGACATAACATCCTGTTCATCGAAAGGCGCGCCTGAGCGCATACTCAGGCCTGAATTGGCAATCCCCGCTATTGTGCCCAACCCGCACCAGGGTTTCCAGGGCCGTCTTCCGCGCCGGCATGCGCCGGAGCCACCCCGGCAGACCGGGCTTCTGCTGCTGCTTTCACACACACTTTCCCGTGCATTCCCCCAAAGCGGGCCTTCTGTGCCACGTTTGCCCGGCAAAACGTAGCCAGTGGCCGCAACATGCATTACCATGACATTCTTAGCAGGATAATAAACCCAAATGTCATTTTTATAGGCATGTGTCACATCCTGCCATGCCCTTGCCCAGGGTGCTGGGAGGCTGCCTCCGGCACACCTGACTATCGTGGTTCTCATCTATCTGTTCAATGAGGAAAAGGCCCAATCCGTCATGAGCCATTACCAACGTATTGCCTGCTTGTGCACCGAAGCGGTGGACACGCTGTATGCCTTGGGCGCCGAAGAGCATATTGCCGGAATCTCCGGCTTTACCGTCCATCCACCGCGCGCACGCCAGGAAAAGCCCAAAATCAGCGGGTTTTCATCGGGCAAGCTGGAGCGCATCCTGGCGGTGGAACCCGACCTGGTGGTGGGCTATTCTGGCCTGCAGGCCGAGCTGTGCCGGGATTTGTCCAAAGCCGGGGTGGAAGTGCTGCTGTTCAATCAGCGCACCTTGTCTGGCATCCTGCGCATGGTGCGGGTGCTGGCCGCGCTGGTGGAGCGGGAAAAACAGGGCAATCTGCTGGAAATCACCCTGCACACCCGGCTGGACATGGCGCGCACCCAGGCCAAGCTGTGGGATCTGGTCGGCTGGCGGCGGCCCGTGGTGTACTTTGAAGAATGGAACGAACCGCTCACCACCGGCATTGGCTGGGTGTCCGAGCTGATCCAGCTGGCTGGCGGGGTAGACGCCTTTGCCGAACTCAGCCAGGGAGCCAGCGCGCGCGAGCGCAAGATTGCCGACCCCGACGACGTGGTACGCCGCCAGCCCGACATTATTGTCGGCTCCTGGTGCGGTCGGGCGTTCAAGGCCGACGAAGTGCTGGCCCGGCCCGGCTGGGCGGAGATTCCCGCCGTGCGCCAGGCTGAGCATGGCATGGTGTGTGAAATTCCCTCCAGCGACATTCTCGCCCCAGGTCCGGCGGCAATCCAGCATGGTTTGAGTCAGCTGCAACAGCTGATTGGTCGCTGGCATGCCCACCACCACGGTACACTGGCGGAATGACGCCAACAGACTTTCCTTTTTCGATGTTGATGGTGCAGGGTTGCACCTCGGATGCCGGCAAAAGCACCCTGGTGGCCGGCTTGTGCCGGCTGCTGGCGCGCGATGGCGTGGCGGTGGCACCGTTCAAGCCACAGAACATGGCGCTTAACAGCGCCGTCACCGTCGATGGCGGTGAAATTGGCCGCGCCCAGGCGCTACAGGCACAGGCCGCCGGGCTGGCCGCGCACAGCGACTTCAACCCGGTGCTGCTCAAACCCAGCAGCGACACTGGCGCGCAGGTGATCATCCATGGCCGCGTACGCGCCGACATGTCTGCCCGCGACTACCACCACTATAAAACCACGGCGATGCAGGCGGTGCTGGAATCGTTTGCCCGCCTGCGCCAGCAGTACGCCTGTGTGGTGGTGGAAGGGGCCGGCAGCCCGGCGGAAATCAATCTGCGCGCGCGTGACATTGCCAATATGGGCTTTGCCGAAGCGGTGGACTGCCCGGTGATTCTGGTGGCCGATATCGACCGTGGCGGCGTGTTTGCCCACCTCACCGGCACGCTGGACTGTTTATCCGACAGCGAGCGCGCCCGCGTGGTGGGTTTTGTCATCAACCGTTTTCGCGGCGACATCCGCCTGTTGCAAGGCGGGCTGGACTGGCTGGAAGCCAAAACCGGCAAGCCGGTGCTGGCGGTGCTGCCGTATCTGCACGGCCTGATGCTGGACGCCGAAGACGCCATCCAGGCCGAGCAGCGCGGCGAAGGGCTGAACGTGGTGGTGCCGGTGCTGCCGCGCATCAGCAATCACACCGACTTTGACGCCTTGCGCGCCCATCCCGAGGTGAATCTGCAGTTTGTTGGCCCGGATGCGCCCAAGCCGGCGGCGGATCTGGTGATCCTGCCCGGCAGCAAGCACACCCGCGCCGATCTGGCATTTTTGCAGGCGCAAGGTTGGCCGGACTATCTGCGCCGCCATTTGCGCTATGGCGGCAAGCTGATCGGCATTTGCGGCGGTTACCAGATGCTGGGCCAGCAGATTGCCGACCCCGACGGCCACGAAGGCCAGGCTGGCAGCAGTGCCGGGCTGGGCCTGCTGGCAGTGAACACCACACTGGCCGCCAGCAAGCAGCTGCGCCAGGTCAGTGGCCAGTGCAGCTTTGCCAATGCGCCAGTCAGCGGCTATGAAATTCACCTGGGCCACACCGACGGGGCCGACTGCCAGCGCCCGGCATTTGTGCTGGACGATGGCCGCACTGACGGGGCCATCAGCGCCGACGGCCAGATTCTGGGCAGCTATCTGCATGGCCTGTTCGACCATCCCCAGGCCAGCCAGGCCTTGCTGGCCTGGGCCGGGCTGCATAGCCAGCAGCAGGTGGATCTCAACGCCCTGCGCGAAACCAGCCTGAACCGGCTGGCCGACGCCTGCCTGCCGCTGTATCAGCGTTTGCAGCAGATTGACCGCCGCACGCGCTGAGCGGTGTGGCACGCCATGCTCGAAGTGACGCCCGGCAAACCGGGTGTCACCCCCAACACATGACCCGGTGCGCGGCAAGCCCCGCCGTTCAGGGCGGGGAAGGATAGCGCGGACGGCGTAGCCGTCCTTGCCGTCGATGGGGGTGGGTTGTATAAAACCAGTATGCAACGCCTTCAAGCCTACAAATACGAATTGCGGCCAGACGGCCAGCAAGAGCGGCAAATGCGCCGCTTCGCTGGCTCGTGCCGCTTCGTGTTCAACAAGGCGCTGGCGTTGCAGCAGGCGCGCTACGAGCGTGCAGAGAAGAAACTGGGCTATGCGGGCCTGTGCAAGCTGCTCACCGAGTGGCGCCACAGCACAGAAACGGCATGGCTGGCCGATGCGCCAACGCATCCGCTGCAACAGACGCTCAAGGACCTGGAGCGCGCTTACGCCAACTTCTTCGCCAAGCGGGCCGACTTCCCGCGTTTCAGGAAGAAGGGCCAGTCCGACAGCTTTCGCTATCCCGACCCGAAACAGATCAGGCTTGACCAGGCCAATGCCCGCATCTTCCTGCCCAAGCTCGGCTGGCTGCGCTACCGCAACAGCCGGGAAGTATTGGGTGCGGTGAAAAATGTGACCGTCAGCCAGTCCTGCGGCAAATGGTTCGTGTCGATCCAGACCGAACGCGAGGTCGAGCAGCCAATTCCAAAGGGCGGTGCAGTCGGCATCGACATGGGTATTGCACGGTTCGCCACGCTCTCGGATGGCACGTTCCATGCCCCGCTCAACAGCTTCAAACGGCATGAAACCGCCTTGCGCCGTGCGCAACGTGCGATGAGCCGCAAAGTGAAGTTCAGTAGCAATTGGAAGAAGGCGAAAGCCCGCGTCCAGCGCATTCACGCCCGCATCGGCAATGCCCGCCGCGACTTCCTGCACAAGGCCACGACCACGATCAGCCAAAACCACGCGATGGTGTGTATCGAGGACTTGCAGGTGAGGAACATGTCCAAGTCGGCAGCAGGCAGCCCCGAAAAGCCGGGGAAGCAGGTTCGGGCCAAGTCAGGCCTGAACAAGTCCATCCTCGATCAAGGATGGGCCGAATTCCGCCGCCAACTGGACTACAAGCTGGCGTGGAACGGCGGACATCTCATCGCCGTGCCGGCGCAGAACACCAGCCGCACCTGTCCGTGCTGCGGCCATGTGTCGGCGGCGAATCGCCAGACGCAAGCCAGGTTCGAGTGTGTGGCGTGTGGTTTCGAGGAAAACGCCGATGTGGTCGGCGCGATCAATGTGCTAAGGGCGGGACACGCCCAGTTAGCCTGTGAAGTGAGCGGTGCGGTCATGCCGCCAGCAGCAGGAACCCGCCGAAGCGACTTATGCCAGCTCGATGCCGGGATGAGCGCCGTAGGAATCCCCCGACTTTAGGCGGGGGAGGATGTCAATGACCCCGTCTGGGCAGAGAGCATCATCCATCCCCCTACAGGGGCCGACGCTCCTGCCACCGTCCTCATGGCGTTACGGCACTGGCGGCCAAGGTTGCAAGCGGGTGTTTTTCAGCGGCTTGAGCAGATACTTGGCCAGCAGCCGGTAAGTGTCCAGCTCAAACACTGGCTCAGCCGGGTTCAGCGGCTGGCCATCGCGCCAGCTGCCCAAAAAGCGCCAGTGGTCAAACACATGCTGTTCCACGCTGCCGCTGACCTCATCCTGCTCGACCACCGCCACGGCCCCGTCAAACGGCCATGGCTTGAGCTGCAGCCGCTGCAAGGCATGCAGCAACCGTTCATTATGCTGGCTGGCCGATTCCTGGCCCACGCACGCCCCCCGGCAGCGGCCCAGTTGCCGGGCAAAGCAGGGCTGGCCTTTTTTGCCGCTGACCCGGTCGATGCCCAGCACGCCATGGCACAGCCGGTAGGCGTCGGCCACGTCGGTCAGGGTTTTCTTGGCTTCGCGCACCGAACGGAACACCCCAAAAATATCCCGCGCCTGCCCCAGATCCATCTCCTGCCCTTGCACCAGCCGGGGCAATAAAAAACCGTCTTCTCTGGGCCACAGCTGCCAGGCGCACAAGGCGCGCTCGCGCCGGCCCCGCACATTGTGCACCGGCTGCAGCGCCTTGATCTGCTGCGACTCCATCAACAGCGCGCCAAACTCACCCACGGTTTCAATCCAGTCGATCCGCGCCACCTGCTGGCTGATGCGCATTTCCTTGTTTTGCCGGGTGTCCGCGCCAAAATGCGCCCACACCCGGCTGCGCAGATTGATACTCTTGCCCACATACAGCGGCACACCCTTTTCGTCCCAGAAGCGGTACACCCCTGGCGTATCCGGCAAGTCTTCCAGCAGGCTGGCGTCCAGATGTGGCGGCAGCGCCGGCGGCTGGCCAAACAACTGCCTGGCGGCCTGGTTCAGCGCGGCTTCGCCCAGTTCGGCGCGTGCCGCCGACAAAAACCGCCACACCGCCTCGGCGTCGTCCAGCGCACGGTGGCGGCTGGCGCAGCCCAGCTGAAAACGGTCGATTAGGCTGTCCAGGCTGTGTTTGTGGTGCTGCGGGTAGAGCAGCCGCGACAGCTTGACCGTGCACAGCTGTGGAGCCTGCCAGTTCAGGTTCAGCCGGCGAAAAGCATTTTTCAGCAGGCCGTAGTCAAAACGTGCGTTATGCGCCACAAACAGCCGGCCCTGCAGCAGCGCCAGCACCGTAGCGGCCAGCGCCTCAAACGGCGGCGCGTCGGCCACCATGGCGTTGCTGATGCCGGTCATCTGCTCGATAAATGGCGGAATCGGCTGGCCAGGGTTGACCAGCGCCCGCCATGGCCGCACCTGCTCGCCGTCTACCAGCAAAATGCCGATTTCGGTGATGCGGTCACGGGTGATGTGGCCGCCAGTGGTTTCCAGGTCAACAATGGCAAGAGGACGATCAAACACAGGCAGGCTTTCGCAATGGGCAGTCGGATTGAAACAAGCGGGCGAGTGCAGTTGGCGTGACATGTTCCGGGGGCGGATATCGTGCGCTCGCCAGCCAAAAAACGCCAGACTATACTCCGCCCCTGCCACGCCTCCAAGCTGGCGGCCAGATGAACCCGCCACCAGCGCCGCCGCCCGCTGGCGGGCCTCGAGGGCGAGAATCTCGGGCTATCCCGAATAAAGTCAGGCCATGCCTGTTCCACAATCGCCCCGGCCTGATTACAATCCGCCCAGCCCACCGCCAGGCCGCGCCCACGCGGCCCAGCGGATTTTTGTTTCCGGATTTGCCAAAGCCCCTGATGACCCTTGCCAGCCTGCCCGCCGCCTTTGCCGACCGCCTGACCCGCATCCTGCCTGCCGACCAGCTGCCTGGCGTGCTGGCCAGCTTTGCTGCGGTCAAGGACGTGGCATTTCGCATCAACACCCTGAAAGCCGACCCAGACCGCGTGCTGACCGCCCTGCGCGCCGCCGGCCTGGATCCCCGGCCAGTCAACTGGTCGCCACTGGCCTGGGTGCTGCCCGCCGCCGACAAACGCGCGCTGACCGAAACCCTCGCGTTTTACGCCGGGGAAATCTATATCCAGAACCTGGCCAGCCAGCTGGCCCCCTGGGTGCTGGACCCACAGCCCGGCGAAATGGTGCTCGACCTGGCCGCCGCCCCCGGCGGCAAAACCTGCCAGATGGCAGCGATGATGGCCAATCAGGGGCAGATTTCTGCCGTGGAACCGGTGCGCGACCGCTATTTCCGGCTGAAAAACAATCTGGAACAACAAGGCGTCAGCATCGCCCGCACCTACCAGAAAGATGGCCGCGCCGTGGGTGCGCTGGTGCCGGAGCGGTTTGACCGGGTATTGCTCGACGCGCCATGCTCCAGCGAGGCGCGCTTTGACCTGAACGACGCCAGCTCGATGGCCCACTGGAGCCCGGCCAAGGTGCGCGAAGTGGCGCACAAGCAAAAACGCCTGCTGCTGTCGGCCATCCATGCGCTGAAACCGGGCGGCGTGCTGGTGTATTCCACCTGCTCGTTTGCCCCGGAAGAAAACGAATGCATCCTGCACGCCACCCTGCGCAGCCTGGGCGACGCGGTGCAGCTGGAAGCGGTGCGCCTGCCGGTGGCGCACCAGCCGGGCCTGACCGAATGGGACGGCAAAGCGCTCAATCCCGCCGTGGCGCACAGCGTGCGCGTGCTGCCAGATGCGCTGATTGACGGGTTTTTTCTGGCCAGGCTGGTCAAGCGGCAGTCCACCCGCTAAGCAGCGCTCACAGCCTCCACCCCGCCTGACCCTAACGGCTCAGGCGGTTTTTCTGCCAATAAACTGCACCACCGAGGCCAGCCCGGTGTGATAACTGCCTTCGCACACGTCGCGGCTCAGCTCGCGCAGCAGCACCGGCTCAAAACCGGGAAACCCCTGGCGAACCTTGTCCAGCGACATCAGCATATCCGCATCTTTCGGCCCGCCGGTGTTGCGCGGCAGCTGATCCAGCGAATACGCCTCCAGCAGCACCAGCCCACCCGGCTGCAAGCTTTGCGCCAAGAGCGGATACAAGCGCGCACGCAGCGCGCCGGGCAAATGGGCAAAAATCGACACCACCGCGCCATACCCGCCAGCGGCTGGAACAAATTCCGCCAGATCGGCCACCTCGGTGCCAATGTTCACCCCACGCGCCGCCGCCAGCGCCTGCGCCTTGGCCAGCCCCACCGCCGAGCTGTCCACCCCATGCACCGCCAGACCAAGCCCGGCCAGAAACACCGCATTGCGCCCCTCGCCTTCGGCCAGCGACAACACCGGGCCGGCAAGCAAATGGGCATGTTCGGCCAGAAAGGAATTGGGTTCGGTGCCGTAGATGTATTCGTCCACGGCGTAACGGTCGTTCCAGTTCATCAGGGAGCCCTTGTAGGTGAGTAATTCCAATTACAGATATAAAATGAAATAATATCTCCACCCTATCGATGGAGATGAACATGGCACGGCTTCCGGGCGGGATGGAACATCTGGCACAGGCTCAAGATTTGCTGAAAAAGGCAAAGACAGTAGAAGAGTTGCGCACCGCTCAGGCGGTTGCGCTGCCACTGCTGTTCAACCTCAGCATCGAGCAGACGGCTCAAATCATTGGTCGTTCGGTCGGG
>Ga0209599_10000482_pt1 | contig 25515 bp, 21 predicted proteins | sample Shrwel_input2_FT_FD_187534 | JGI IMG/M metagenome (GOLD analysis project Ga0209599, IMG submission 187534) | Subsurface microbial communities from deep shales in Ohio, USA - Utica-3 well 1 S input2 FT (SPAdes) (version 2) ... | reverse complement strand
TGACGTAAGCTTTTGATATGTGTATCTATTGTTCGTTCTAAGCTATGGTCTGGATGTTCCCATGCGGCTTGCATCAACTGATGACGTGCAAACACTTGCTCGGGATGTTTTAATAACACAACCAACATACGATATTCATAACGGGTTAAATTGAGTAATTGGCCATGATAGCTAATTTGCATTTTTTCGGCTTGATGTTGCCACACACTTGTATTTGGAGATGAAGTAACAACGCCGTTTACTGATTCAACACGCCGCCAAATCACCCGAATCCGTGACACTAATTCACGCGGGCTAAACGGCTTGGCGCAATAATCATCTGCGCCAATTTCTAGACCAATAATCCGCTCGACCTCGTCATTACGTGCGGTTAAAAACAATAAGGGAGTTTGATGCTGTTGGCGAATCTGCCGACACAAATCAAAGCCATTACTGTCAGGCAAACCCACATCTAAAATAATAAAATCTACGCCATGTTGCTTGAGGTAATCTAAAGCGGGTAAGCCCAGATTAAACCATTGCACTTGCCAACCCTCGCGTTCTAAAGCAAAAATCAGTGTTTGTGCAATCGCTTCATCATCTTCCACTAAGAGTATTTTTTTTAGCATGATTTACGCTCAAAAGACGGCACGATTAAGCCAATTTTCTAATTTCAAGTTCGGAATACGGGAAAATTCACGGATATTATCAGTGACCAAAATAGCGTCCAATGCCAAAGCGTGTGCCGCTATCAGTAAATCATTTTGACCAATCAATTGCCCTCTCTGTTCTAAATCGGCTCGAATTTGACCATAATGTGTGTCTGCATTTGGCTCTAAAGGATGAATTTTTAAGACGTTTAATAATTGCTCAACACGCTGAGTTAATGCCGAAGAATTCTTTTTGGCTGCACCAAAACGTAATTCACAAGCAACAATAATACTTGTGGTTCGTTGTGATACATCAAGTAACAACAAATGCTGAGCAGCTTCGCCTACAGGCTGTTTGATAATGGCAGACAGAATATTGGTATCTAATAAATAAATGGGAAGATTCATATTAAAAAATATCTTCTTCGTCTAAAGGCAAAACATCATCTATCTGTGGCCAATCTATATCTAAAGTCGACCATGAAGCCAATAATGCTTCTAAGGTATGACTTTTTTTAATCGGTTTGATAATTAAATCATCTCCTATTTTTTGAATAATCACCTCATCTGCAAGCAACTCAAATTCGCGTGGAATGCGTAAAGCCTGATTACTGCCATTACGAAACAAACGGGCATGACGTTCTAGGTGCATAAATTACTCTCCCATTCTTGTATATGCTCGGGACTTACGCATTTCACTGAAATTAGCGCATTTTGTGAACATAAAGGCATTGATAATGCCTGAAAAACGATAACCGCGTAAGTCATATGCTATAGCATATGCCAGATTGCCATAAAAAAACGGTATTTACCACAGGCAAATACCGTTTTTTGTTTAATCGTCAGGCGATTTACGAATCGGCCACTACAGTATTACAATAATTTACGGCCTTTACCTGCGGCAATACGCAAACGTAAACCGTTTAAGCGAATAAAACCTTCTGCATCTTTTTGATTGTATGCACCACGGTCATCTTCAAAGGTAGCAATGTTAGCATCAAAAATCGAATCATCCGATTTACGACCTGCAATAGTGACATTACCTTTGTATAATTTTACACGTACCACGCCATTTACATAACGCTGCGACTCATCAATCATAGTCTGAATCATTTGACGTTCTGGACTCCACCAATAACCGTTATACACTAAACTGGCATAACGTGGCATGAGTTCATCTTTCAAATGCGCCACTTCGCGGTCTAAAGTGATGGACTCAATGGCACGGTGAGCTTTGAGCATAATTGTGCCACCTGGTGTTTCGTAACAACCGCGTGACTTCATACCGACATAACGATTTTCGACTAAATCTAAACGGCCAATACCATGTTTACCACCCAAAACATTTAACTGGGTCAACACTTGGGCAGGTGTTAATTCTTCACCGTTAATGGCAACAATATCACCATTACGGTAGCTTAATTCAACATATTCTGGGGTATCTGGTGCTTTTTCTGGGCTAACTGTCCAACGCCAAATGTCTTCTTCTGGTTCCCAAAATGGGTCTTCTAAACCACCGCCTTCATACGAAATATGCAATAAGTTAGCATCCATCGAATACGGAGATTTTTTGCCTGCTTTGTTATAATCAATAGGAATATTACGTTCGGCAGCATAGTTCATTAAGGTTTCACGCGAGGTTAAATCCCACTCACGCCATGGGGCAATCACGCGCACATTGGGCGTTAAGGCGTAAGCACCTAACTCAAAACGTACTTGGTCATTACCTTTGCCTGTTGCACCGTGAGAAATAGCGTCTGCGCCTTGTTCTTGGGCAATTTCAACCAAACGCTTGGCGATTAATGGACGTGCAATTGATGTACCTAATAAATACTCGCCTTCATAAACGGCATTGGCACGAAACATCGGAAACACGAAGTCACGGACAAACTCTTCGCGCAAATCTTCGATATAAATTTTTTCTACACCCATCGCTTGGGCTTTGGCGCGTGCGGGTTCAACTTCTTCACCCTGACCAATATCGGCAGTAAAGGTAATCACTTCACAGCCATAGTTTTCTTGTAACCATTTAACAATTACGGAGGTATCTAAACCACCTGAATAGGCTAAAACAACCTTTTTAATGTCTGCCATTTTTTTAACCTTTAAGCCATTGATAAAAAACGCGCTATTCTACGTCATTTAAGCCGTTATTGACTATGAGAGTTTTAGATACATCTAAAGCCATTAAAAATGACTATTAACAACTATTAAGCCTATAGTGTGTAGTAAGCAAACGATAGTCTAGTAAATATAGCCAAAAACTATAAACATCATAGTATTAAATCATTGGTAATAATTTCATCGCTTGTCTAAGATTTTTCTAGCAACGTACAATAATCCATAAAGGAATTTATCATGAGCAACGAACCTAAATGTCCCTTTGCCACAATGCACAACAAAACCACTACCGCAGGTGCGCGCTCTAACCGCGACTGGTGGCCTAAACAATTAAACCTGAACATTTTGCATCAACACGCCCCCTTATCTAATCCAATGGATGCTGATTTTGACTACGCCCAAGCCTTTCAAAAACTCGACCTTGCCGCACTTAAACAAGATTTAACTGCCTTAATGACCGATTCTCAAGATTGGTGGCCAGCCGATTGGGGTCACTATGGCGGCTTATTTATTCGTATGGCATGGCACAGTGCAGGGACTTATCGTATTGCTGATGGTCGGGGTGGTGCTGGTACAGGTAATCAACGTTTTGCGCCACTCAATAGTTGGCCAGATAACGGTAACCTTGATAAAGCGCGGCGTTTGTTATGGCCAATTAAGCAAAAATATGGCAATAGCATTTCTTGGGCTGATTTAATGATTTTGGCAGGAAATGTCGCGTTGGAGTCTATGGGCTTTAAAACCTTTGGTTTTGGCGGTGGTCGAGTCGATATTTGGCAGCCCGAAGAAGATATTTATTGGGGAAATGAAGACACTTGGTTAGGCGACAAACGCTACAGTGGCGAACGCGAGTTAGATAATCCACTCGCTGCGGTACAAATGGGCTTAATTTATGTCAATCCCGAAGGGCCAAACGGCAATCCAGATCCTATTGCCTCTGGCCGTGATGTGCGTGAAACCTTTGCACGTATGGCTATGAATGATGAAGAAACAGTTGCTCTCGTTGCAGGTGGTCATACTTTTGGTAAAGCACATGGCGCAGGCGACCCGAGTTTGGTGGGCGCAGAGCCTGAAGGCGCATCACTTGAAACCCAAGGTTTAGGCTGGATAAATAAACTAGGCACAGGTAAAGGCGTACATACGACAACGAGTGGTATTGAAGGGGCATGGAAACCCAATCCGACCACATGGGATAACGGCTACTTTGATATGCTGTTTGGTTATGAATGGGAGTTAACCAAAAGTCCCGCAGGCGCGCATCAATGGGTGGCTAAAGACTGTAAACCTGAGCATTTGATTCCTGATGCCCACGACCCAAGCAAAAAACATCCCCCCATGATGACCACCGCAGATTTATCCTTACGTTTTGACCCTAATTACGAAAAAATCTCACGCCGTTTTCATCAAGATCCACAAGCTTTTGCCGATGCCTTTGCTCGGGCATGGTTTAAATTAACGCATCGGGATATGGGGCCAAAAGCCTTGTATTTGGGCAGCGAAGTACCCGCCGAAGATTTAATCTGGCAAGACCCGATTCCTGCCGTTGACCATGTGTTAATTGATGAACAAGATATTACGGCACTCAAAGCACAAATTTCTGCTTCAGGTTTAAGCGTCGCTGAATTAGTGGCCACTGCATGGGCTTCGGCCTCAACTTTTCGTGGTTCAGACAAACGTGGTGGTGCAAATGGGGCGCGAATTCGTCTTGCGCCACAAAAAGACTGGCCAGTTAATCAACCCGCACAACTTGCAAACGTATTAACCCTCTTAGAAAACATTCAACACGGCTTTAATAACAACCAAACCGATGGTAAAAAAATCTCTTTGGCTGACTTAATTGTCTTGGCTGGTAATGCGGCTATTGAACGCGCAGCAAGTGCTGTGGGTTATCACATCACTATACCGTTTAATGCAGGTCGTACCGATGCGTCTGCTGAGCAAACCGATGTCGAATCCTTTGCGGTATTGGAACCACAAGCCGATGGTTTCCGTAATTATCAGTCAGAAGCCTTTAGTGTTCGTGCTGAAGAATTATTAGTGGATAAAGCTCAACTATTAACCCTTAGCGCACCCGAAATGACGGTTTTAGTTGGTGGTTTGCGGGTACTTGGGGCAAATACAAATGGCTCATCGTATGGCGTTTTTACCCAACGCCAAGGCCAGCTTAGTAATGACTTTTTTGTTAATTTATTGGATATGAACATTCTTTGGCAACCTACCTCCGAACAAACCGATTTGTTTGAAGGGCGTGACCGCAAAACAGGCGCAGTTAAATGGCTAGGTAGTCGCGTTGATTTAGTGTTTGGTTCTAATTCGCAATTACGCGCTTTGGCCGAAGTTTATGCTCAAAGTGATGCCCATGCTAAATTTGTTCGTGATTTTGTAGCTGCTTGGACAAAAGTGATGAACTTAGACCGTTTTGATTTACGTTAATCAGGTCGGGGATAAACATCGTTTATCTAGGTTTTTTGACATTTAGGGGGATAAACATCGTTTATCCCCTACTAGGTTTTTTTGACATTCAGTGCATTTGCAGCAGCTTCTCGACGCAAGATAACGTCTTCTGGTGTGGGGTAAGCACGAATACGATGTCGGCCTGCTTTTTTGGCGGCATAAACCCCTTCATCTGCATTATCTATTAAGGTATTGATAGTGTTTTGAGTGTTGGGAATTAACGCTGACAAACCAATACTCACCGAAACATGCTTGGCTGCTTTTGAACTTTTATGAGGAATGGCTAAATTATCTATCGCTTGCAATACCTCTTGCGCTAACTCATAAGCTCCTTTTAAGTCGGTATTAGGCAATAACAGCACAAACTCTTCGCCACCATAACGTGCCGCTAAATCAGCAGGACGTTTGGCCATTTTTTTTAAGGTTTTACCCACTTGACTTAATACTCTGTCCCCTTCCAAATGGCCATAAGTGTCGTTGTAAGGTTTAAAATGGTCAACATCTATAAAAATCAAGGCAATAGTTTGTTGCTCACGTTCAGAAATGGCCCATTCACGCGCCAAAGTCTCATTAAAATGACGACGATTGGCCAAACCAGTCAAGCCATCTTCTTGAGATAATCGTGCCATTTCTTGACTAAGTTGATTGAGTTGTTGTTTTTCAATTTCAATGAGCCGTGATTGCAAAAACCCTCGTCTATCACGTTGGTCTAACATAGAAGCAATTAAAAAGCCCATCAAATTAGACAAGCCCGCATATTGAGCATATTGGCCAAACTCAACAGGTAATTTAAAAGTAATAATGACCGACATTGCCAATAAAGCCGCAAACAAGCCAACCAAAAAAGCATTCATTAAGCGTAAACCGCCCAAGCTATACATCAACATATAAATAAATATCACCACATAGCTGGCTTGTTGATTGATATAGGCACTGTCAAACAAAGACGCGGTGACTGTCATGCCAGTCAAACCCACAAAAGAAGCTGTTCCAATGTACCACGAATAATATCGGTCAAATTTTGCTTGAGAGACACAAAACGCTATCGCTAAAAACACCAAACCGCCACCAATATAAATCATCATCCATATTGAAATATCGTGAGGCAATGAAGCAGGTACGGCAACATAACGTACTTGTTGATACGTCAGTAAACCAATAAACAAATAAAACAACAACGAGATAACTTTATTTGCTTTCATGGTACTAATAGCACGTTGTACCAAATAATCCCGATACTCATCTTCCATGCCATCAGAAAAACGTTCACGCAGACGTTTGTGATTACTCAACAAGGCAACAATCGCGGTGCGTTGCTGTGCCAAACCATCTTGGCTTAACGCCGCAATTGGATGCGCTTGACTGTGGGCAGAGCCAGTTGATTCTTTTTGCATTATTTATCTCTTGTTATTTCTTATAATTGATTGGCAATCATTACACAAAGAAGTCTTCTAAAAATAGCGCAGTTCCAGTACGATTTCATCCTTTAATTCTACAGATTTAGATTGTACGCCATGACTAGCACTCAATTAACGCTTACTCGCCCAGATGATTGGCATATTCACTTACGTGATGGTGCTGTTTTAAGCAACACTGTCGCCGATGTTGCCCGTTATTTTGGTCGAGCTATTTGTATGCCCAACCTCGTGCCACCCGTAAAAACAACCGATGAAGCACTGGCATATTATCAACGGATTGTGACAGCTCGCCCTACTGCTTCCAATTTTGAGCCGTTAATGGTGCTCTATTTAACCAACAATACCGACCCCGCCGAAATTGCCAAAGCCAAAGCAACAGGTAAAATCCATGCGGTCAAACTTTATCCCGCAGGCGCAACCACAAACTCCGATGCAGGAGTCACCTCACTAGAAAAAGTGTATCCTGTTTTAGAACAAATGGCAGTACACAACATGCCTTTGTTGGTACATGGTGAAGTCACTCATGCCGATATTGATATTTTTGACCGTGAAAAAGTGTTTATTGAGACTATTTTAATACCACTGACACAACGCTTGCCAACGCTAAAAATTGTTTTAGAACATATCACCACAGCCGATGCGGTGCAATTTGTGCAAAATACAGGCTCAAACATTGCCGCAACGATTACCGCACACCATTTATTATTTAACCGTAATCATATGCTCGTTGGTGGCATTCGTCCGCATTATTACTGTTTACCGATTTTAAAACGCAAAAATCATCAACAAGCGTTATTAGAAGCCGCAACTTCAGGTAATCCTAAGTTTTTTTTAGGCACAGATAGCGCACCTCATGCGATTGGAGCAAAAGAAGCGGCTTGTGGTTGTGCTGGCTCTTATACTGCTCATGCTGCGATTGAACTGTATGCCGAAGCCTTTGAGCAAATGAATGCTTTAGACAAATTAGAAGGTTTTGCCAGTTTTTATGGTGCTGACTTTTATGGTTTGCCTCGTAATAGCGACACCATTACTTTAATCAAAGAAGATTGGCTAGTTCCTGAAAGTTATGCTTTGGGACAAAGTGTGGTTGTACCGATTCGTGCAGGGGCAAATATAGCGTGGCGTGTGCTTTAATGACTGACAAACATGCACTAGCACAACGTTTTCGCGGTTATTATCCCGTGATTATTGATGTAGAAACAGGCGGCTTTAATGCCGATACAGACGGCTTGCTGGAAATAGCTGCCGTTCCTCTACAATTACTGGATAACGGTCACTTTGCGCCACTTCCTGCTCTACACGCGCATATACAACCTTTTGAGGGAGCTATTCTTAATCCAGAGGCTTTAAAGTTTACAGGTATTGACCCATTTAACCCTTTACGGAATGCACAAGCCGAAAAAGACGCGCTCAAGCACATCTTTCATGAGTTAAAAAAACATCAACGTGAAGCAGATTGTAAACGTTGTATTTTGGTGGGACACAATGCCAATTTCGATTTACAATTTTTAAAAGCGGCGGTTGAGCGTACTCAGCTAAAAAATAGTAACCCGTTTCATCCGTTTTCGGTGTTTGACACGGTGAGTCTAGCGGGCTTGGCTTTTGGGCAAACGGTATTAGCCAAAGCCTGTTTAAGTGCGGGCATTGATTTTAATAACGAAGAAGCGCATTCAGCATTGTATGACGCACAAAAAACTGCCGAATTGTTTTGTTTAATTGTCAATCGTTGGCAAGCTTTGGGTGGCTTTGATGCTGCTTTAAAAGAAGATACTTTCTAGTAAAAAAACCCGTATCACTACGGGTTTTTAATTACACATCGTCATCATCGTCTAAATCATAATCAAATTCTTTGATTTTGCGCTGCAAACGACGCTCTTCCAAAATATCATCAATCACTCGACGCTTGGTTAATGAGTTTTTGACATTATTACTTTTGCTGACATCGTCATTATCAAAATCGCCACTAGACTCTTCATCAAAAGCGTCATCTAATTCAAAATCTTCTGATTTTCCGCTAGACATAGTCACCTCTCAATAGTCAAGGAGCGGCTATATACTAGAATAGCGAAAAAAAGTAAATAGTTTTAGTAAAAAATGTGATGAAATGCAAATTTAGCAAGATATTAAGCAAAATAGAGCGATAAATTAGATGATAATTGACGAGACATGATTTAGAGAAGATACATAAGATTGGGGTGATCGATGGGGTTCGAACCCACGACAACCGGAATCACAATCCGGGGCTCTACCAACTGAGCTACGACCACCATAGAGAGACTTTTGATTAAGAGGGGTACGCTTATTGGCGCGCCCAGCAGGACTCGAACCTGCGACCCTCGGCTTAGAAGGCCGATGCTCTATCCAGCTGAGCTATGAGCGCGAGGCTCTACAAGGCATTAAAAATGGTCGGGACGGTAGGATTTGAACCTACGACCCTCTGCTCCCAAAACAGATGCGCTACCAGGCTGCGCTACGCCCCGACTTTTTAATTTCACTCAACAAACATTGATATGTTGTTAAGCGAGGGCTGCATGATATGCACAAGCACTCGCCTAGTCAACTTATTTTAGCAAAAAACACATCAACTGCTTATTTTATCAGCGTTTTGTTTGTGCAAAATCCAACATACGTTGTAATGGCACTAAGGCTTTAGGAATCAATGCACTATCAACAAAAACTTCTTGCTCACCTGTTTCTAACACTTGTGCCAAATTTTCTAGCTCATTCATTGCCATCCACGGACAATGCGCGCATGAGCGACAGGTTGCGCCATTTCCTGCGGTGGGAGCTTCCATAAACTCCTTATTGGGACTTGCTTGCTGCATTTTGTAAAAAATGCCTCTATCGGTCGCTACAATAAATTGTTGATTGGGTAAAGTTTGTGAGGCTTTAATCAATTGAGAGGTAGAACCTACCGCATCAGCAATATCTACGACGGCTTCTGGCGACTCGGGATGTACTAATACGGCAGCATCGGGATAGACTTTCTTTAAATCTAATACACCACGCGCTTTAAATTCTTCATGGACAATACAAGCACCATCCCACAACAACATCTCAGCACCTGTCACTTTTTGCACATAACGTCCCAAATGTTTGTCAGGAGCCCAAATAATTTTTTGTCCCAATGCAGCTAAATGCTCCACCACATCGACCGCAATACTCGAAGTCACTACCCAATCAGCACGCGCTTTAACGGCTGCTGAAGTATTGGCATACACAACCACCGTATAATCAGGATGAGCATCACAAAAGGCAGCAAACTCATCAACAGGACAACCTAAATCCAAAGAGCAAGTTGCTTCTAAAGTTGGCATCAAAACGCGCTTTTCGGGATTTAAAATTTTGGCGGTTTCACCCATAAATTTTACCCCTGCCACCACTAAGGTTTTGGCAGGATGCCTGTTACCAAAACGTGCCATTTCTAATGAATCAGAAACGCAACCACCCGTTGCTTCGGCTAAGGCTTGTAAATCATGGCTGGTATAATAATGAGCAACTAATACTGCTTCTTTTTCTTTTAATAGGCGTTTAATTTTAGCAATTAACTCGGCTTTACGTTCGGCACTGATTTGCACTTCGGCGGGGGTATGCAAATGGTCTAAATAATCTTTTACTAACTCTTTAGCCGCATTATCAATCAAATTATTCATATCTTCTCACTCTCTCGTCAAGATGACTCTCAATATTATCTTTGCCTAACGATATTAAGGGTGGATTTTACGCTGAGTTAAGCCATTAAGGGATTTTTTCAGCATACAAAATTTAATTTATTCACTATAAATGACTCAAATTCAATTTTTAGACTACAAAACAAGCAACCAATAGGTAATAACTGCTTATTTTAACGATAATTATTTGACAATTTACATCATGCTTAATAAAATGCGCGCCTCACGATGTAATGCTTGGGGCTATAGCTCAGCTGGGAGAGCGCTACAATGGCATTGTAGAGGTCAGCGGTTCGATCCCGCTTAGCTCCACCAATATTATATTTTGAACGAACCAGTAGGTCCCCATCGTCTAGAGGCCTAGGACATCGCCCTTTCACGGCGGTAACCAGGGTTCGAATCCCTGTGGGGACGCCATATTCCGAAAACCCGCTGTGAGCGGGTTTTTTTTTAGGCCGTTAACAAAAGTGTTGCTGGGTGTTGTGCTTTTATCAGTCTGCATACGATGCAGTGTTGTTAGCTTAGATTATGTGCCGAATAAGTCAGGACTTACGCATTTCGCCGAAATTAGCGCGTTTGGTGAACATAAAACCGTTAAAAACGGTTTTATAGTGAGCAAAAAAGCGATAACCGCGTAAGTCCTATCAATGTAATAAGCGGACAAAAATGATGATACACGCCTTGTAATGCCCTTGTTTTTAGTTGTGATGTGGTTAATTTATGTCTAAGACATAAAACAACAACATGACACGGTATTATTTTTGGGAACAGTTTGTATGTTTACACTGCATCCGCGTTTAGCCGAAGACACCCTCCCCTTGGGTGATTTTCCATTAAGTACTTGCCGTTTAATGAACGACATGCACTACCCTTGGTTAGTTCTTGTACCGCGTGTGCCTAGTGTGCGCGAAGTATATGAACTGTCGGTATTAGACCAGCAGCAATTGTTGCGTGAGTCTTCTTGGGTAAGCGAACAATTAGCTAAGTATTTTCGCGCCGAAAAAATGAATGTTGCTGCGATTGGTAATTTAGTACCACAATTGCACATTCATCATGTGGTGCGTTATAGCAATGATGCCGCATGGCCACAACCTGTATGGGGTAAACACCCTGCTATGCCCTATACCGCCGAAAACCTTGCTTTTATGCGTGAAACATTGATGTTAGCCTTTAGAGGCCGCGAAGGTGTGCCTTTTGAGTGGACATTGACTTAAACTAAATCAGTATCGTGCTTAGGCCATTATTGCTAAAGGGCAAATTTGCATAAAGTTTGCCCTTTTTAACGTGTGCTATTTTTGATTTTTTAATCAATAAAAAAAGGCGAACATCAGTTCGCCCTTCATCATAGCATACGACTTACGCATTTCACCGAAATTAGCGCGTTTTGTGAACTAAAAGTCGTTAAAAACGACTGTTTAGTGAACAAACAAGCGATAACCGCGTAAGTCCTAAGGATAGTAAAACCTATTGGAAAGTTTCACCTTTTGCAGCCATGTCACGCAATAATTGTGGCGGCACAAAACGCTCACCAAACTTCGCGGCTAACTCGTCTGCACGTTGAACAAACTCAGCCACACCAATATAGTTAATATATTGCAATTGGCCGCCTGTCCACGGTGCCATACCAATACCAAAAATCGAACCGATATTGGCATCAGCCACCGAACGTAACACACCTTCTTGATAACAACGTGCCGCTTCAAGTGATTGACGATACAACAACCGCTCTTTTAACTCAGTAAACTGAGCAACAGAAGGTTGTTTTTTATCATCAGTGATAAATTGAGACAAACCCGACCAAATGCGCTTTTTGCCATCGGCGGGATATTCGTAAAAACCTGCACCGTCTTTTTTGCCAAAACGCTTAAACTCATCGCACATTTTATCAATTAAGGCAAATGCTGGCTCGGTGGGCAACTCTTTACCTTCGGCTGCTAAGTCAATTTGGGTTTGTTTACGCACTTTACGCGTTAACTCCATATTCACTTCGTCAAGAATCGCTAATGGACCAACAGGCATACCCGCTTGTGCAGCCGCTTGTTCGATGGATAAAGGATTAAAACCTTCGGCCAACATATTGACACCTTCCATACAGAAAGTACCAAACACACGCGAAGTAAAGAAGCCACGGCTGTCATTAACCACAATTGGCGTTTTCTTGATTTGCAACACGTAGTCAAAGGCTTTCGCTAAAGTTTCATCGTTGGTTTTTTCACCACAAATGATTTCAACTAAGGGCATTTTGTCTACTGGAGAGAAGAAATGCAAACCAATAAAGTTTTGTGGACGTTGCGAAGCAGTTGCTAAACCAGTAATCGGTAAAGTAGATGTATTAGAAGCAAATACTAACTCTGCATCACAAACCGCTTCGACTTTTTTAGTGACATCGGCTTTGATTTCTCGGCTTTCAAACACCGCTTCAATGACTAAATCACAACCAGCCAAGTCTGCATAATCATTAGACGCTTTAATCATTCCCAATTTTTCGGCTGCGGCTTCTTTGGTCATGCTGCCTTTAGCAACACGTTTATCAAGTAGTTTTTGGCTATAGCCTTTACCACGCTCGGCAGCGTCTAAAGACATATCCAATAACACAACTTCAATACCAGACATTGCCGATACATAAGCAATGCCCTGACCCATCATACCTGCACCAAGAACACCGACTTTTTTGCTTTTCCAGACAGGATACACATCTTTAGAAGGACGGCTTGCACCTTTATTGATTTTTTGTAAATCAAAGAAAAAGGCTTTAATAAAGTTTTTCGACTCTTTGCCACAAGCTAAGCTGGTGAAATAACGGCCTTCAATTTTTAAGGCATTATCAAAATCAACTTGCGCGCCTTCAACGGCCACACACAAAATCGCTTTAGGAGCAGGATAGTTTGCGCCTTTGATTTGTTTGAGCAAATTGGAGGGGAAAGCAGGTAAATTCATCGCTAATGCGGGTGTGCTTGGTGTGCCACCAGGCATTTTATAGCCTGATTTATCCCAAGGTTGTTGCGCGCTCGGATTAGCAACAATCCATGCTTTAGCCTTAGCCATCATGTCTTCTGGCGTTTCGGCGATATCATCAATAATGCCTACGCTTTTGGCTTTAGCGACTTTCATGCGGTCGCCTTTCATCAGCACGTTCATTAAGGCATTTTGAATCCCCAACATCCGCACAGTACGAACCACACCACCTGCACCCGGTAATAAACCTAAAGACACTTCTGGTAAACCAAATTCAGCTTTTGGATTATTTAAAGCAATACGGTGATGACAGGCCAACGCAATTTCTAAACCACCACCTAAAGCCGTGCCATTCATGGCAGCCACAACAGGCTTACCTAGCGTTTCTAAAGCACGTAATAAGGCTTTTAACTCACTGACTTTTTGTTCAAAAAGTGGTGCATGTTCAGGCTTAGCTTGTATCAATGCCGTCAAATCACCACCTGCAAAGAAAGTTTTTTTAGCAGAGGTAACAATAATCCCTTTAATACGAGCTTTTTCGGCTTTGAGTTTAGCAACTGTTTGAGTCAACGCTTGCTCAAACACCTCATTCATAATGTTGGCTTCGCTGGTTGGGTCGTCCATTGTTAAGGTTACGATACCGTCAGCGTCTTCAGCCCAGTGCATACCAATAATATCAGTCATTTGTTATACTCCCCTTACACACGCTCAATAATGGTTGCAATGCCCATACCGCCACCTACACATAAGGTTGCGAGACCACGTTTTAAATTACGACGCTCTAACTCATCCAACAAAATACTGACAATCATACAACCTGTTGCGCCTAATGGATGCCCCATCGCAATCGCACCACCATTGACGTTAACAATATCGTCTTTAATGCCCATATCTTTGATAAAGCGTAAAGCAACAGCAGCAAAAGCCTCGTTAATTTCCCACAAATCAATATCTTGTGCTGTTAAACCTGCCTTTTCTAACGCTTTACGCGCAGCAGGAGCTGGGCCTGTTAACATAATGGTTGGGTCTGCACCTGACAATGCAGTAGCCACAATACGCGCACGGGGTTTTAAACCTAATTTTTTACCTGTCTCTTCGTTGCCGATAAGCATTAAGGCTGCACCATCAACAATACCCGAAGAGTTACCTGCGGTATGAACGTGATTGATCGTTTCTACCCAATGATATTTTTGCAAAGCAACGGCATTAAAACCGCCCATTTCACCCATCATCACAAACGATGGCTGTAACGCGCCTAAACCGTCTAAAGTGGCGTTAGCACGAATGAATTCGTCTTTGGCTAATACCGTCAAACCGTTAATATCTTTTACTGGCACAACCGATTTATCAAAATAGCCATTAGCTTGGGCGGCGGCGGCTCGTTGTTGGGACTGTAAAGCAAAGCTATCAATATCGGTACGAGAAAAACCCTCGATAGTAGCAATTAAGTCTGCACCAATACCTTGAGGCACAAAACCTGTTTTTAGGCTAGTGGCTGGGTCCATTGCCCATGCACCACCATCTGAACCCATCGACAAACGCGACATGGACTCTACACCACCCGCGATGACTAAATCTTCAAAGCCTGAGCGAACTTTCATGGCGGCTAAATTGACCGCTTCCAAACCTGATGCACAAAAACGGTTAATTTGCACACCTGCCACTGTATCTGCTAAACCTGCGGCTAAAGCGGCGGTTTTGGCAATATCAGCACCTTGGTCACCCACAGGCGTGACACACCCCAACACTACGTCATCTGCCAAGTGTTTAATCGCTTGGCCATTACGTTCTGCTAAGGCATTCATTAAACCAACAACTAAGTCAATGGGTTTAATGGTATGCAAAGAACCATCTTTTTTGCCTTTGCCGCGCGGTGTACGCACTGCATCATAAATATAAGCTTCTGTTGTCATCCTTTAGTACCTCGAGTCTATCGCGTTGGAAAAAATACAACTTATTGGATGAGCGTACAACAAATCAAAGAAAAAGAAAAGACCAAGCGATTGCTTGGTACAAAATTATTTTTTATCGGAAAAAATATACCCTTTATCTGATTTATGGTGCTAATACGCCTTTCTTATTATCTGCTTGAGTATGATTGCTAAATAATAAAAACTTTCTGAGTGTTACCAGTACAACTTCCTGACACACAATATAGGCCTATATTTGTACAAATTGGGTAATTTTGTTATTCAGTAGTTGATTATTACTTTATGAATCATTATCTTGGCTTAGTAAAAGTACAAACAGAAAAGTTGTTTTTACTCAAAACCTTACTGTATATTAAGATTGTGTCGCCCGTCTTTATCTTCTCCATCTTAGGGTATAGGCCAAATAGCATGTTGTATTTACAAGTAACATGTTGTTAGTCATCCTGCTCAGAGGACGGGGCATCATTACACAATAAAAATCTAGACCATTGAGCTAATATTTTAATTAGTTCCTTTTAATGGATACATCAAATCGTTATGTCAGTCTCACGCAACCAACTACAACAACTGTTAGAGCTAGGCGCAAAACATATGCGCCTATTAGCTTATATGGTTGCTGTTGCTGTTTTTGCTTCAGGTATTTATGCGGGCATTTACCATCCCAAAATGACAATACTCATTCCTTTGGTTTTGGTGTTAGCATTTTTTCAATCATGGTTACATCGCCGTTTACGTAATGTTGTTCCCAATCAAGCAGTCGCTATTACCTTATTATTAGATGGTCTGATTACGGGTTTTGGTATCGCCGCCATACATTATGCCGTTGTACCTATGTTGGTATTTATTGCCATGCTCAATGCCACAGTGCTTGGTTTTGGCAATTTATTTTTGTGGATATTTACAGGTTTCTTTTGTGTGTTAGGCTCATTATTGGGCGGTTTTATTTTTGGTTTAGAACCCGGACTACAAGAGCAAATTCCTACCTCGGTCAATATTGTATCTTTAGTCGGCGTGGCGGTATATTTTGGTTTAAATTCTTTTCATGCTCAAGCCCAGTCGCGCGCGCTCATGACCGCTAAACAAGAGTTACAAGAACAAAAAGAAGACTCGTTTCAGATGTCTCGCAAATTGATTAAATATCTTCCTCCTCAAGTATGGGAGTCGATTTTTAAAGGCAAACGTGATGCCAAACTACAAACCCAACGTAAAAAACTCACCGTATTTTTTTCTGACATTAAAGACTTTACCGAAACATCGGACGAAATGCCGCCTGATTTATTAACCGAAATGCTTAATACCTATTTTGAGCGTATGTCAAAAATTGCTCTGCAATATGGTGGAACGATTGATAAATTTATTGGCGATGCGATTTTAATTTTTTATGGTGACCCTGTATCCAAAGGCGCAAAAGAAGATGCACTTGCTTGTGTGTCAATGGGTATTGAAATGCGCCGCGAGATGCAAATTTTACGGCAAAAGTGGCAAAGCCAACATATTGATAAACCCTTACATATTCGTATGGGTATCAATACAGGTTATTGTCATGTGGGCAATTTTGGCTCTGAAACGCGCATGAGTTATACCATTATTGGTCGTGATGCCAATTTAGCCGCCCGTTTGCAAGGTATTGCTGCGGTTGATGAAATTTTAATTTCGCACGAAACTTATCTATTGGTACGTGAACAAATTTTGTGTAAAGAAAAGGGAGCTGTTTCTTTACGTGGTATTGCCAAACCCGTACAAGTGTGGGAAGTTGTTGACTTCCATAAAGACATTAACAGTCACAGTACATGGATTGAACATGAGCTTTTAGGCTTTACCATGCACATGGATTTAAGCAAAATTCGTAATTTTGAAAAAGAATCGGTGTTAAAAGCCTTAGAGCAAGCCGAGAAAAAATTACGCGACACCAATATTCTGTAAGGATAGCCCTTGTGGCTATCCATTTAAAGCAAACACAAGACCTACAATAGGGTTTCCCCCATCATCATTATCTAGAAGCGCATGAATAAAAAAATTATTGCCACACTAATAATTGGTACTGTTTTAGGTGCAGGCGGCAATTATTACCTGCAACAACGCCCTACGCCTGTCACCCTCATTAAACCCCAAAGCAGCCAATTACAAAGCACGATTTTGGCAACTGGCCAAGTCAAAACGCGCACCTCTAGCACCATTCACAGTGAAGGTGCAGGATTAGTTAATTTTTTGGCTGAAGAAGGCCAAACGCTGGGCAAAAATCAACCATTAGCGATAATTGAAGATAAAGAAGCCGCTAGTATTTATCAACAAGCACAAGCCAATTTGCACAGCGCACAACTCAAATTAACTCGCCTTAGTCAGATTGAACGCAAACAAACCAAACTCAAAGTAGAACAAGCTCAAATTTTAGTGACACAAGCACAACGGCAACTTAGTAACATTCAATCCTTAGCGCAACAACAATTGGCTTCACAAGACACACTCTATCTTGCTCAAGAAACCTTGGCTTTACGACAAAAAGACCTCGCTACCGCACTCCTGCAACAACAAGCCGTCGCCGAGAAAGGCTTAGAAGAACAAACAGCACTCAGCCAACAACAAGCAGCACAAGCTCAGTTGACACAAGCCAACATTCGTCAACAACGACAAACGATATTAAGTGCTTTTGATGTTATCATTTTAGAACGTAAAACCAATTTAGCCCAGTATGTTAAACAAGGCGACCCGTTATTAACCGTTGCGGCACTTAAACAACAAGAGTTAATTGCCCGTGTTGATGAGCGTTGGTTACCGCAATTGCACCTGCAACAAAGTGCAACTGTCATCGCTGATGCCTTTCCACAACAGGCCTTTAGTGCTTACATTACGCATATTGCGCCTTCGGTCAACGACACACGCGGCACTTTAGAAATTCGTTTAACCAGCCCACAATGGCCTAATTTTTTAAAAGAAGGCATGACCGTTTCTATTGAATTACTCAGTCAAAGCCAACAACAAACCATCGTTATTCCTAGCCGTTTAGTACAACAAACTGAAAATCAATACTGGGTGTGGGTTGCTAAAAACAATCAAGCACAGCGAAAAAACATTCGTGTTGGTTTACGTCATCTTGACCAAACGCAAGTATTAGATGGTATTGACAGCAAAACCCAACTTATTGACAGCAAAACGCCCTTACAAATCAAACAAAAAATCCGCATTCAAGGACAATAGTCATGGTTTGGTTTGAATGGCAATTAGCTACCCGACTACTCAAAGAAGGTAAGACTCAAAGTTTGCTTATCGCCAGTGGTATTGCTTTGGGTGTGGCGGTGATTGTTTTTATTACCGCGTTAGTGACGGGTTTACAACAAACGATTATTGACCGTACTTTAGGCACACAAGCTCATATTGTCATTACTGAACCTGATAAAGTCTTACAGCCCAGTTTGACAGGTGATGTGATTTTTAGACAACTTCAACCACGTCCACAACGTAGCGAGCCAATTTTGAACTGGCCATTATTGAGCAAACAACTCGCGAAGAATCCACAGATTAAAGCGGTGTCACCTGTGTTGTCGGGTGCAGCTTTTGCCTTACGTGGTCAAGCGGATAAATCGGTGGCGATTTTGGGTATTGACCCTACGGCTTATCAGCAAATTATTCCACTCAAAGACTATATTAAACAAGGTCAACTGCGTCTAAACAGTGACGAGGCGATGATAGGCCAACGCTTGGCCGATGATTTGGGTTTAAAAATTGGTGACAGCATTGTGCTTTTAGCTGCCAATAATCGACAAATCACCGTACGCGTGACGGCTATTTTTGAATTTGGTATTAAAGATTTAGACCGCCGTTGGGTGTATTTATCGTTACGCTCTGCCCAAAATTTACTCGACTTACAAGGCCAAATTACAGGCATAGACTTACAAGTTTATACGCTGTTTGATGCCGAAAAAATTGCTCAACAACTACAACAACAATATCCAATCCAAGCCGAAAGTTGGATGAGCAGCAATCAACAACTGATGACCGCGCTCAAGTCGCAAACTGCATCTACTACTTTGATTCGATTTTTTGTGTTGATTTCGGTCGCTTTTGGTATTGCCAGTGTGTTGGCAATTGCTGTAGTGCAAAAACAAAAAGAAATTGGCATTTTGCGGGCAATGGGTTTAAGTCAAAACTCGGTGTTGGTGGTGTTTTTGATTCAAGGCGGATTATTAGGTTTAGTGGGTTCTATTTTGGGGTCTTTAGGGGGGGTAGGTTTAGGCCAACTCTTTTCTTTAGTTGCGCGTAGTGCAACGGGCGAACCTTTGTTTCAATTAGCACTGACTCAAGAATTATTTATTAGCACGATGAGTATTGCTACTGTCACAGGGCTAATTTCTGCAGCTATGCCTGCTTATCGTGCGGCCAAATTAGACCCTGTACAGGCGATTCGTTATGGATAAAGTGTTAATTATTGAACATTTGAATCGTATTTATGGCTCAGGTGACGCACAAAATCATGTGCTTAAAGATGTCTCTTTTAGCTTAAATAAAGGTGAATTTACCGCCTTAATTGGTCAATCAGGCTCAGGAAAATCGACTTTATTAAATTTAATTGGTTTATTAGAACAGCCCTCAAGTGGCGAAATTTATTTAACAGGTCAACAAATTAGCTTACTGCACGAACAACAACGCACCCACTTACGCAATCAGGCTTTAGGTTTTGTGTTTCAGTTTCATCATTTATTATCGGCATTTACTGCCATAGAAAATGTGATGATGCCACTAAAAATTCGTGGTCTGCCCGAAAAACAATTACGTCCCCGCGCCCAAGAGTTATTACGCAAGGTAGGATTAGCCGATTATGGCCACCGCTACCCCACCCAATTATCAGGCGGTCAACAACAACGCGTTGCGATTGTGCGAGCCTTAATGGCTCAACCTGCTTTGGTCTTGGCAGACGAACCAACAGGTAACTTAGATTCACAAACCGCCGACAGTATTTTTGACTTATTACGTCAAATTAACTTAGAAGACGGTACGGCATTTTTAATTGTCACCCATGATGCTAATTTGGCCAAACGTTGCGATAGACAATTGGTATTAAAAGATGGCGTGTTGGTGAGTGATTTAGAATCAATTAATACTTAACAGACCATTCCACTAAGGGCTCAGGTAGTTTTTCTAATACATAAGTTTCAAAATCTTTATCCCAACCCGTCAGAACCAATATTGCTATCAACACCATTGAGCCACCCATAATCCGTTTACTCCAATAGGCAAAACGCAGTAAACGTTCTTTATTAGCAACAAACTGTTGTCGTGTTAATAAACCAATTACCATCATGGGTACAGTAGCACCGAGTCCAAACAGAGCCATCACCACAGAAACTTGGACTAAACTTTCACCTTGCGAAGCTAAACCAATCGCAGTGCCGAGTGTTGGCCCAACACATGGCGACCACACCGCTCCCAAACTCAAGCCAATCACAAATTGACCAGCCAAGCCCGAAGACACACCGCGACTCAACCATGATTGACTTGATGACCCCAAAGGTGATAACCATGCCGACAATTTATCTTGTAAAGTTTGGCTCAACAATAACACGCCAAAAACCACCAAAAAAGTCGCACTGATATAACGAATCAGATTAGGGTCAATGTCTAAAGACAAACCTAAGCTGGCAATACTCACCCCAATCAGCGTAAAAGACAACACCATGCCACTTGCTAAAGCAACAATACCATAACGATGCTCACTGGCTGCTGAACCAATAATCATAGGCAACAAAGGCAATACACAGGGTGACAGCGTGGTTAAAATACCCGCAAAAAAACTGATAGGATATGCAGAAATAGCCAATGACATGATATTTATCCTTAGTTAGTATTATCAAGTACCAATATCAATCATACTTTTGATACTATCCTCACGGGTGTCCCCAATAGACCTCACTTTCTCAGTTTTACCTTTGTACATAATCAAGACACTTTGCTGTAACACTTTGAGTTGTTTAGCAATGTCTTTTTGATTATCAAAATTAACGCGTAAAATGGTTAACTCATCATAGCGATTTTTGGACAAAATACGGTCTAATTTAAGACTCTGTTGTGAACATGTTGGACACCACACCGCATGAACATGTACTAGAACAGGTTTATTATTTTGTTTGAGATGTTCAAATTCAGCCGTAGTAAAGGGTTTTATGACCCATGCCGAAGCATGAAACGATGCTATTAGTGCCAAAAAAAACAAAGCGAAATGCTTTTTCATAAGAACCTCTTATAATTAACCAATTGACAGTGGAAATAATGATACTTAGATAGATGCTACATATTCTCTTTTGTTACAACGTCAATGTTTTTTTATCGTCAAAGACGCTACAAGATGCGTCAAAATCACAATTACGTTAGAATTAGGCCGAGTTTATTTATCAAGAGCAAACGGCAATGAGTGAGATAGTCAAAGTAGTGACAGGCGAAAAATTACGTGGTGCAGAAAAAGTGGCGCGTATTCCTGTCAAAGTGATTCCTACCGAGACTTTACCGCGCAAACCTGACTGGATTCGGGTACGAATTTCTAACCCCAACGAAGTACAACGTATTAAAGGACTGTTACGCGAACAAAAACTGCATACTGTGTGTGAAGAAGCGGCTTGCCCTAACCTGCCTGAATGTTTTGGTGGTGGCACAGCGACCTTTATGATTATGGGTGATATTTGCACGCGCCGTTGTCCGTTTTGCGATGTGGCTCATGGCCGCCCCAATAATTTAGACCCCGAAGAACCCAAACATTTAGCGGAAACTGTCGCTAATTTAAAATTAAAATATGTGGTCGTCACGTCGGTTGATCGTGATGATTTAAAAGATGGTGGCGCACAACATTTTGTGGATTGTATTAGCCACACTCGCTCACTCAATCCTCATACCAAAATTGAAGTATTAGTGCCTGATTTTAGAGGAAGAATGGATATTGCTTTGCGGATTATGCGCGAATGTCCACCTGATGTGTTTAACCACAACATTGAAACCGTACCGCGTATTTATAAAGCGATTAGACCGGGTTCTGATTATCAACATTCCTTAAGTTTGTTAAAACGCTTTAAAGAAGAATGCCCAGACGTAGCGACGAAATGTGGCTTGATGGTCGGTATTGGTGAAACGAAAGAAGAAGTGTTTGCCGTTTTGGATGATTTACGCGCTCATAACGTTGATCTGATTACCATTGGCCAATATTTACAACCCTCGAAAAGCCATGCCCCTGTTGATCGTTTTGTGCATCCTGATGAATTTAAAGAGTTTGCCGATTACGGCATGAAGATTGGCTTTAAAAACATTTGGAGTGGGCCAATGGTACGGTCGTCGTATCATGCGGATCGGCAGTATGAAGGTAAGGCGTTGACTTAAGATGTCCGTCAAACGCCTCTCATCACTCAATCTTCTACGCACTTTTGAAAGTGCAGCACGATTACAGAGTTTTAAACTCGCCGCCGAAGAGTTACACATCACCTCTTCTGCGGTGAGTCAACAAATACGCGACTTGGAGTCGCAACTCGACGTTAAACTCTTTGATCGGCAAGGACAAGGTTTGGTGTTGAGTGAGGCGGGTCGTCATTATTGGCAAGACATTAATCCTCTTTTATTAGCCATCACACGCAGCACCGAAGCCTTACGCCAACGTTATAGTTGCACGATGTTACGGGTCAGTTTAATGCCACCTGTCGCTAATAATGTCGTGTTTCCACACTTACATGACTTTCAACAAGCCCATCCTGATATTAAATTACGCCTTGATGTCACCTTAGCCAATGCAGATTTATTACACTCAACCGTTGATTTAGCCATTCGTTTTGGTGAACCGCCGTGGCAAGGCTGTGAACATCGCAAACTGTTAGCCGTTTCTATTCAGCCCGTTTGCCCTGCTGCTATTAATAAAGCCTTTGATTTAACGGGACATCCGCTCAATTTACGCCATGCGCCATTGATTCACATGACCAGTCGGCCACAAGCGTGGCCAGAGTTTTTTGCTAAAACAGGCTTAGGAACACCTTCACCCACAGACGAGTTTTATGTTGATGACTATCCTGCTGCATTAGAAGCTGCACGTAGTTTAGGCGTGGCATTGGCTTTGTATCCCCTCGAAAATCCCTTATTGGAAAAACAACAATTAGTTGCGCCCTATCCACCACTAGGCCCTATCGGTGCAATTTATGCCGTCTGTGCTGAAGGACGGTTGCAAGAACCTGCTATTCAGTCTTTTTTAGACTGGTTAACAAGCCAATTAAATAGGCTTAAACCCAGTCTAAATTGAAAACAGTAGTTACTGATAAAGCAGCATTTTGAGTTAATTTTTACAAGCTGCCCTCACTCTAACTCTCTCCCTCGGGGAGAGAGGACTTTACTCCCTCTCCCCGAGGGAGAGGGTTGGGGTGAGGGAGAAAAAAGCGATCATAAATAATAAGTTATTGAATTGCTTATCCCGAACTCAGGTTAGTTAAGTTTTTCTAATCTATCTGCGCTATTTTTATCGTTTGTTATCTGTTTGAGTGATAGAGATACTAGCCGTCATTACTCCTGTTGGAATGACGATTATGTCTGCATTATCACTCACTCACACCACTCGTCCACGCTTAGGCCATTTGCGCCAAGATGAATTGGCTGAGTTATTTTCCACGTTAGCCACAGCCGATATTAACGCCTTAGCTGGCCATCAATGGCATGGTCGATTACTCGCACCGTTTGCAGCACAACATTTACCACGTCCTCTTTTATTCGCGTTGAGCGCGTTATTGGCAACACCGCTCAATCCTTGGTATGGCAAATCTTTTGACCGTCAAGTAGGTGCAAATCATTGGTTCGCTGGGATTAGCCTTCCTTTTGGTGAATATGCCATTTCCACCCAGATTAGCCCTCATGATGGTGCGGCTGTTTTATGGTTAGATTATAACGTCACCGCTAATCCTGCGCTGTTACGAGCCATTCGCGGTGAAGTACGAACCTTGTCAGACGGTGTATTTTTGGCGCGAATGAACTGGCAGACCGCAAAAGGTTTGTTTTGTGTTGCCTACTTCACCTTACAGGCAGATTAAAGATGATGGCTTCCTGTATAGACACGTTAATCATCGGCAGTGGTTTTGGCGGCGCAGTGGTTGCAGCTCGTTTGGTAGAAGCAGGACAAAAAGTCACGTTATTGGAACGCGGCGCTTGGCGAGAAACGGCTGCACTCAAAGACTATCCCTTAACACAACGTGCCCCATTACCACACGGTAAATACTTTGCCAGTCATTTATTGCGGGAAGTTAGTGTTGGTGGTCGTTTGGCGCAACGAAAAGTGCTGAACACAAATGGCTTATTTGATATTCATTATGATAAAGGCATGACCAGTATTTGTTCATCGGGTGTTGGTGGCGGTAGTCATGTCTATTTGGCGATGAATACGCGTCCTCTTTTAGCCAATTATTGGGATAATCGAGCCAATGGTCTTAGTGCCGACAACATGGAAGCGCACTACCAATGGATACTCTCACGCATGGGGTCTCAACCTGCTCAGGAATCCGATAATATTGTCAATTTAGTGCCGCAGCGACTAGGTCATCATCCTGCATTGGATACCGAAATTGAGCAACCTGCTTTGGGTTTTCGTTTTGGTCATGCCTATGCTAACAATGCTTTTTTAGGCGATGCCAACAGCCATAAAGTCACGCTGGATAGTTTATTACTTGCGCCATTATTAACCAAAGGCTTAACCGTTTACGCTCAACATGAATGTTTAACGATTCATCAACAACAGACTGGCTATCGGGTAGAGGTATTTGACCACAGCGTACAAAAATATCGTTTTTTATTGGCTAAACGAGTTGTGATTGCCGCAGGCACACTTAATAGTTTGCGGCTATTATTTCGTTCTCAGGCATTAGGTGGTTTGGCGCATATGCCTGCCTTGGGTAAGGGCTTTTCGGGTAATGGCGATGTCTTTGCCTTCTGGCAAGCTGGCTCAAAAGACGATGATTTTAGAACAGGCACACCCACTTTAGGACGTTTTAAGCTACGTGGTTTGCCTGATAGTCCGATGCTGTATGCCTTAGGTATCAATGGCATAGACCAAATCCCTTTGTTGCCTGCTTTTTTGCGACGCTCTGCTAAATCTTGGTTAGCCTTAGTGGGCATGGGGAATGATGAAGCCAATGGTCGGGTGACATGGCGTAATGACGAGTTACATATTGATTATCAACAAGCAAAAAATCCCATACTCGCGCACATCTATCACGCCTTTGATTTACTCAGTCAACACGATAAAAAACGGGTGTGGTTTCTGCCGCAACGGGCAATCACTGTCCATCCTCTCGGCGGAGCGCGTGTTGGCAATCATCAGCAAGATAGCGTCATT
>Ga0209599_10000481_pt1 | contig 25524 bp, 23 predicted proteins | sample Shrwel_input2_FT_FD_187534 | JGI IMG/M metagenome (GOLD analysis project Ga0209599, IMG submission 187534) | Subsurface microbial communities from deep shales in Ohio, USA - Utica-3 well 1 S input2 FT (SPAdes) (version 2) ... | reverse complement strand
CGCCAAACGCCACCTGCTTTTGCCGTTCCAGCGAATTGGTGGTGGAGCCACATTCCAGGTCGATGGTGCCGTTGGTCATCAGCGGAATGCGGGTTTGCGAGGTGACCGGGGTGAGCTTGGTCACCAGTGCCGGCATTTTCAGTTCTTTTTTGACCGCTTCGACCACTTTATTGCACAGGTCCATCGAGTAGCCCACCGGCTTCTGGTTGCCATCCAGGTAGGAGAACGGGATCGACGATTCGCGGTGGCCGACGACGATGGTGCCGCTGCTCTTGATCTTTTGCAGGGTTGGCAGGTCGTCGGCCAGGGCTGGGGTGGCACACAGGGCAGCGGCAATCGCCAGAGCGGTAAAGCGGATCGGGGTGCGCATAAGTTCTCCTTGGGCAAAGCACGGATGCTGCCCGCTGGGCAGCACAAAAAATCGGGGCAGGGCGGGGTTTACTCGCTTTGGTGCATGGGCGACAGCACCTGCTTGAGAAACTGCTTGGCGCGGTCGTGCTGGGGTCGGGTAAAGAACTCGGCAGGCGGCGCTTCTTCGATAATCTGGCCGTGGTCCACAAACACCACGCGGTCGGCCACTTCGCGGGCAAAGCCCATTTCGTGGGTGACCACCATCATGGTCATGCCGGATTCGGCCAGGTCTTTCATCACCTTGAGCACTTCGCCAATCATTTCCGGGTCGAGCGCGCTGGTGGGCTCGTCAAACAGCATCACTTTGGGCTGCATGGCCAGGCCACGGGCAATCGCCACGCGCTGCTGCTGGCCGCCAGACAGCTGGGCCGGAAAGGCGTCGCGCTTGTGCGCCAGGCCCACCCGCTCCAGCAACTGCTCGCCCAGGGTGCGGGCGGCGGCGGGGTTGACCTTTTTCACCTGAATTGGCGACAGGGTGATGTTGTCCAGCACCGACAGGTGCGGGTAGAGATTGAAGTGCTGGAACACAAAACCCACTTCGGTGCGCAGTGCATTGAGGTTGGTTTTGGGGTCGACCACATTGTGGCCGTTCACCCAGATTTCCCCGGAGGAAATCGCTTCCAGCTGGTTAACCGTGCGAATCAGCGTGGACTTGCCCGAGCCGGACGGCCCGCATACCACCACCACTTCGCCCGCCTTGACTTCAAGGTTGACCTCATTGAGCACATGGAGCTTGTGGAACCACTTGTGCACATTCACGAAACGAATCATTGCATTTCCTTGCAAAACGCCCGGCCAGCGCACGGGGTGCGCGCACCCCACAGATTAGCCACCGGGCCCGGCGCTGCCTTTGCGCCACGTCAACCCCGAACTGTTGCCCAGGGAGGATCACCCCCCGGCAAAACCGCGCAGATTCTGCGGGCAAAGCCCCTGCTTGGCAAGCTGCGCTGCAGCACGTTTACACGGCACCACCAGGCTGCGCCGTCAGATAATTACAGATGGCGACAAAGCCGCCCACCGGCAGGTTTTCCGGGCGAATGCCGGGGTCAATGCCCAGGGTGGCAAAGCCCTCGTCGTCGAGCACGCCCTTGAGGTTGTTGCGCAGGGTCTTGCGCCGCTGGGCGAACGCTACTTGCACAATATGTGCCAGCTGCTGTTCATCCTGGGCCTGATGCGGCAGGGTGGGGTGCGGAATCATGCGCACCACGGCAGAATCCACCTTGGGCGGCGGGTCGAATGCTTCGGGCGGCACATCAAGCATCCGCTCCATGTAAAAGCGGTACTGCAGCATCACCGACAGCCGGCCATAGTCCGCCGTGCCCGGTTCGGCCACCATGCGGTCGACCACTTCTTTTTGCAGCATGAAGTGCATGTCGGTGACTTGCGTGCCAAAGCTGGCCAGGTGAAACAACAACGGGGTGGAAATGTTGTACGGCAGGTTGCCAACGATTTTCAGCGGTGTGCCCAGCGCGGCAAAGTCAAATGCCAGTGCGTCGCCTTCGTGGATGGTCAGCTGCGTGGCAGTAAAGGTACGACGCAGGCGGGCAATGATGTCGCGGTCGATTTCCACCACATGCAGATGGTTCAGCCGCGCCAGCAAGGGCCGGGTAATGGCCCCCAGGCCGGGGCCGATTTCTACTACCAGGTCGTCACGCGCCGGATTGACCGCATCGACAATGTCTTCGATGGTGCGTGGGTCTTGCAGAAAGTTTTGGCCAAAGCGTTTACGCGGGATATGTCGGGACATGAATTTTTCAGCGGGTGGGTCAGGATAAAGCCAACGGCCAGGCGTTGGCGATGAGGGCGGAGCATGCCCGCCGCACGCCCGCTGACAGCGTGGCCTACAGCGGGCGTGGTGGGATTATAAGCCTTCCAGCGCGCCGGCCAGCAGCAGATAACGCAGTGTCTTGCCCAGCGTCAGCCACAGCACGCACGGCCACCAGGCCAGACGCAGCCAGCCGGCTGCCACACATAGCGCATCGCCCAGCAAGGGCACCCACGACAGCAGCAGCATGGGCGCACCATAATGTTGCAGCCAGCGCAGCGCCCGGCCCGGCGTGGTGACTGCCGGCGCGCGCCGGCCCAGCCACAGGCTGGTCAGCCCGCCAGCGGTGTTGGCCACGCTGGCCACCATCACCGCCTGCCACAGCAGCTGGGGCTGATAATGCAGCAGCGCCGCCAGCGCCAGCTCGGAATTGCCCGGCAGGATGGTGGCCGAGGTAAACGCCGACAGCGCCAGTCCGGCCAGCGCCCAGTCGGCGGCAGATAGGCCCAGCACGCTTAAAAACAGAACGCCTGGCCGGACTGCTGGCTGATCATGGTCGCCAGCCGGGCAAAGAACTCTCCGCCATCGCGGGTGTCCAGCCAGTTGCCGTTGGCGTCCTGGCGAAAGTGAAACCCGCCGGACTTGCCGGCCAGCCACATTTCGCTGTTGGGCACATGGCGGTTGACGATCACCTTGCTGCCGTCGTCAAACTCCAGCTCCAGCACATTGCCCTGCAGCAGGCTTTCCACCTCGGCACCAGCGGCGTCCAGCGCCGACTGGATGCGCTCAAACAGGGCATCGGACACATTGAGAAATTCGCTTTCGGTCATGGGGATGGGTCTCTTGGTCGGTTTGGCCGCCACGCCGGGCTGGCAATGCGGCGGCGCGGCATGATATGGGCCGGGAATACCGGTATGATTGAGGTTTTCGTGATTGTGCCACAGAAGGCGCTACTGCCCGGAGACCGCCATGCGAATGCTCTGCCTTGCCACTGCGCTATGTCTTGCGCTGGGCGCTTGCGGCTATAAAGGCCCGCTGATTGCACCCACGCCCGCCCCGGCGGCCAAGCCCCTCCAACCCTGATGCCCTGGATGCCCCGTGATTTCGCATTTTGACTACCAAGACCGCACCCTGTGCGTGGACACCGTTGCGCTGACCCGGATTGCCGACACCTTTGGCACGCCCAGCTTTGTTTATTCTGCCGATGCGCTGACCGAAAGCTTTGCCCACTACGCCACTGCCTTTGCCGGCCAGGACCATCTGGTGTGCTTTGCGCTGAAAGCCAACTCCAACCTGTCGATCATCCGCCACTTTGTCCGCCTGGGTGCCGGCTTTGACATTGTGTCCGGTGGCGAACTGCAGCGCGTGCTGGCCGCCGGCGGCGACGCTGCGCGCGTGGTGTTTTCCGGGGTAGGCAAAACCGAGGCCGAAATGCGCCTGGCGCTGGAAGCCGGCGTGCTGTGCTTCAATGTGGAATCGGTCAACGAGCTGGAGCGGCTCAACCAGGTGGCTGGCAGCTTGGGCCGGCGCGCGCCGGTCAGCCTGCGCGTCAACCCGGATGTGGACGCCAAAACCCACCCGTATATTTCCACCGGCCTGAAAGACAACAAGTTTGGCATTGCCTACGCCAGCGCCCGCGAGGTGTACCGCCGCGCCGCCGCGTTGCCGCATCTGGACGTGGTGGGCATCGACTGCCACATCGGCTCGCAGCTGACCGACCTCAGCCCGCTGCTGGACGCCCTGGACCGCTTATTGCTGCTGGTGGACCAACTGGCCGAGGACGGCATCACCCTGCACCACCTGGACATCGGCGGCGGCGTGGGCATTCGCTACCGCGACGAAACCCCGCCCGACCTGAACCGCTACGCCCAGGCGGTGCGCAACAAGCTGGCGGGCCGCAACCTGAAAGTGCTGATGGAGCCGGGCCGCTCGCTGGTGGGCAACGCCGGCGTGCTGCTGACCCGGGTGGAATACCTCAAGCTGGGTGAAACCAAGCACTTTGCCATTGTCGATGCGGCGATGAACGACCTGATGCGCCCGTCGCTGTACGACGCCTGGCACGATATCGTGCCGGTGAGCCAGACCGACGGCCCGGCGCATCTGGTGGACGTGGTCGGCCCGGTGTGCGAATCCAGCGACTTTTTGGGTAAAGACCGCCAACTGGCGGTCGAGGAAGGTGCGCTGCTGGCCGTGATGTCCGCTGGCGCGTATGGCTCCACCATGAGCTCCAACTACAACACCCGCCCGCGCGCTGCCGAAGTGCTGGTGGAAAACGGCCAGCCACGCCTGATCCGCGAACGCGACAGCTTTGCGCAAATGGTGGCCAATGAACTTAATCTGCTGGAACCCCGCTGACCATGCCCAATTCTTCCCTGCTGATCCGAGAAGCCCGTCTGGACGACGCCCATGACGCTGCCGAAGTGGTAAAACTGGTGGACAGCTACGCCAGCGACATCATCGGCGGCGGCAAAAGCCTCACCCCCGACGTGCGCGAACGGCTGATTCCGGCGCTGATTGCCCACCCGTCCAAGCTGATTTTTCTGGCATTTCAGGGCGAAGAAGCGGTGGGGCTGGCGCTGTGTTTCATCGGTTTTTCCAGCTTTCAGGCCCGCCCGCTGATCAATATCCACGATCTGGCGGTATTGCCCAGCCATCGCGGCCAGGGCATTGGCCACCGGCTGATTGACGCGGTGGCGGTGCGTGGCCGGGAAATGGGCTGCTGCAAGATGACCCTGGAAGTGCGCCCGGACAACGAACCAGGGCTGGCGCTGTACAAAAAAGCCGGCTTTAACCGTTCGATGCTGGGCAATTATCCGTACTGGATGATGGACAAGAGTTTGTAAGCGCAACTGCTGCCTGCTTGGCGAAACGCGCCGCTTTTGCAGAGGACTCTGCTCCCGAACCCTGAATGCCGATCAATGCATTCAGGGTTTTTTCATCGGCGGCTGTCAGGTTTGTCTTGCCCGCACGACTCATCCAGGTACCCGGCCCGATAGTCTATCTGGCCGGCGTTGCGCCGCCACCTTACCGGAGACCCGCCATGTCCGCCCCTTCCCCGCATGATTTACTCAAAACCCTGTACACCATGGCCATGATGGTGGAGGCGCGTGACGCTTACACCGGCGGGCATTTGTGGCGGGTGGCGCAATTTTCCCGACTGCTGGCCGGCCATCCGCTGACTGAGCTGGCGATGGATGCCGTGCTCTTGCATCACGAAACGCCGGATGGGCGGGGTTATCCACAAGGCCGCAAGGCAGACGACATTCCACTGGTGGCGCGCATTGTGGGCATTGCCGATGCATTTGACCCGGTACGCGGCAAGCCCCGCCGTTCAGGGCGAGGAAGGATGGCAAGGACGGCGTAGCCGTCCTTGCCGTCGATGGGGGTGGGCTGTATAAAATACCAGTATGCAACGCCTTCAAGCCTACAAATACGAATTGCGGCCAGACGGCCAGCAAGAGCGGCAAATGCGCCGCTTTGCTGGCTCGTGCCGCTTCGTGTTCAACAAGGCGCTGGCGTTGCAGAAGGCACGCTACGAGCGTGGAGAGAAGAAACTGGGCTATGCGGGCCTGTGCAAGCTGCTCACCGAGTGGCGCAACAGCGCGGAGACAGCATGGCTGGCGGATGCGCCCGTTCATCCGCTGCAACAGACGCTCAAGGACCTGGAACGCGCTTACACCAACTTCTTCGCCAAGCGGGCCGACTTCCCGCGTTTCAAGAAGAAGGGCCAGTCAGACAGCTTTCGCTATCCAGACCCGAAACAGATCAAGCTCGATCAGGCCAATGCCCGAATCTTCCTGCCCAAGCTCGGCTGGCTGCGCTACCGCAACAGCCGTGAGGTGCTGGGCGCGGTGAAGAACATCACCGTGAGCCAGTCTTGCGGCAAATGGTTCGTGTCGATCCAGACCGAACGCGAGGTCGAGCAGCCAATTCCAAAGGGCGGTGCAGTCGGCATCGACCTGGGCGTGGTGCGCTTCGCCACGCTCTCGGACGGCACGTTCCATGCCCCGCTCAACAGCTTCAAGCGGCACGAAGCCCGCTTGCGCAAAGCGCAGCAGGCGATGAGCCGCAAAACCAGATTCAGCCACAACTGGAAGAAGGCCAAAGCCCGCGTCCAGCGCATCCATTCCCGCATCGGCAACGCCCGCCGCGATTATCTGCACAAAGCCACGACCACGATCAGCCAAAACCACGCGATGGTGTGTATCGAGGACTTGCAGGTGAGGAACATGTCCAAATCGTCGGCAGGCAGCCCCGAAAAGCCGGGGAAGCAGGTTCGGGCCAAGTCCGGCCTGAACAAGTCCATCCTCGATCAAGGCTGGTTCGAGTTCCGCCGCCAACTGGACTATAAACTGGCGTGGAACGGTGGACATCTCATCGCCGTGCCGGCGCAGAACACCAGCCGGACGTGTCCGTGCTGCGGCCATGTGTCGGCGGACAACCGCCAGACGCAAGCCCGGTTCCAGTGTGTGGAATGCGGTTTCGAGGAAAACGCCGATCTGGTCGGCGCGATCAATGTGCTAAGGGCGGGACACGCCCGGTTAGCCTGTGAAGTGAGCGGTGCAGTCATGCCGCCAGCAGCAGGAACCCGCCGAAGCGACTCATGCCAGCTTGATGCCGAGATGAGCGCCGTAGGAATCCCCCGACTTTAGGCGGGGGAGGATGTCAACAGCTCGCGACCCTACCGGGCCGGCATGCCGATTGCCCGTGCGCTGCATATCATCGAGGAGCATCTGGGCAGCCAGTTTGATCGTGAGCTGGGCTTGCTGTTTATTGCGCTGGGGCGGGAAGGACAGCTGGCGCATATTGTCGGCCACAGTGAGCCCGGTCTGCCGCTGCAAACCTGCCCAGGCTGCGGGCCAATCATTCCGCTATTGCGACACCAGGGGGATGGCGACACCGTGCTGTGCCCGTCTTGTGCCGGAGAATACCGTTTGCAGGTGGAGAACGGCCTGCGCCGGTTGATGCCCACTGGCCGGCGTGAGCCGGCGCAGGCCAGGCAGCCGCGTGCCACCCGGTGCTGATCGAAGAACTGGTGGCGTCGGCTGGAGTGGCGCTGTTACCGCGCCGGCGCGGGCTGATGGGCTGGCTGCGGGCAGCGTAAGCGCGTTTCCCCCGATACCCTCTGCAAACACTGCTGGTAATGGCGCGGCGTGGTGGCCAGCCGCTGCTTGAACTGGCGCTGGAAATGGCTCTGGTCGGCAAAGCCCAGCTGCAGCGCCACGTCGGCAATCCGTTCGCCGCGCTTGAGCAGCTGCTTGGCGCGGTTGATGCGCTGGTCAATCTGGTAGGCGTGCGGGGTCTGGCCGTAGCGGTGCTTGAAGTGGCGAATCAGCTGGTAGCGGCTCAGCCCGCTGCTGCTGGCCAGTTCGCCCAGCGACAGCGGTTCGGCCAGCTGGTCCATGATGCAGTCTCGCGCCCGCTGCACCGGCGGGCTGGCGTCGGGGCGGGTGTGATCGGGGTCGGCGGGCAGGTTAAAGCCATAACGGGCCAGAAAATCAATCAATCCGGCTTCCAGCGCCAGCGCTGAACCGGCGTGCTGCAGGCCGGCAAACAGCGCGCTGAACGCCTGCGCCGCTGCCGGATCGGCGCGGTGTGGGCGGGCAAATGGGGTGTAGTCCTGGCGCGGCAGGCCGGGCAGTTCGTCCTGTAACTGGCCCACCCAGGCGGTATCGACAAACAGCATGCGATACGACCATTGCCCAGCCGCCGGATTGCAGGCATGGGCCACGCCGGGGTTGATCAACACGGTCATGCCCGGCCCGATGGCATGCTGGCGGCCATGGTTCAGGTAGCGCGCCGTGCCGGCGTCAATCACGCCAAAAGAAAACTCATCATGACTGTGCAGGTGGTAACACGCCGACGAGCGGCTGGCCTGGCGCATTTCCACCCAGGGCAACACGGCGCTACGTTGCAAGCTCAGGCTAGGGTCGTGCATAGGCGGGGGCTCCTCATTTGGGGCAATCCATCGCGGCTTATTGCGAGGCCGGCAGCAGCATGGGCACCATCGACCCCAGCAAGGCCAGCGCCATGCCCCGATTGAACCAGCGCTGATGGCCGGCCTGCGCCAGCCAGGGGCGGATCAACTGGCCCAGCGCCGCCCAGCAGGCCACCGATCCCCAGCATATCACGCCGGAAATGGCGCAAAACACCGCCAGCCGCCCGGCGCTGTCCGGCCCGCTGCCCACCAGCACACTCACCCCGGACATCGCCACCCACCATGCTTTCGGGTTGAGCGTCTGGCAGCACACGCCCTGCCAGACGCCAGGCAGGCACGGCGCGCTGGCATCCTGGGGTGAACTGGGTGAGGCCAGGGCAATCTTGCCGCTCAGATACAGCACATAGCCCGCCCCGGCATACGGCAGCATCGCCCCCAGCGCCGGCCAGGTGTGCCACAGTTGCTGCAGGCCAACGCCGGACAGCCAGACAATCAGCACATAGCTGAGGCTGGCCCCGCTGACATGCGGTAGCGCCCGGACAAACCCCGCCTGCGACCCCACCGCCGTGGCCAGCAGATTGACCGGCCCCGGCGAAATGGCGCCCGCCAGGGCAAACAGCACGATGGACATCAGCCAGGGAGTGGACATCACACACCTCAATGCAGGAAACAAGCCGGCAGTGTAGGCGGTGGGACAAGCGGGTGTATTGAATGAAATTGCGCAGCGCTCAGGGCTGGAGCACCACATAGCCAGCTTCAATATTGCGCTGGAAAGCCGGGGGCAGCTGCGACCACTGGTGCACATCCACGCTGATGGGCAGCAGGCTGTCTTGCAAGGCGCCGACCAGTGATGCCCAGCCAGGCACCGTCTGGTCAAGTGCGCCCGGCTGGCGCAGCACCAGGTCCAGATCGCTGCATGCCTGTGCGCCGCCGGTCACCCGGCTGCCATATGCCCAGACTTCGGCACCGGGGGTGTGCTGGCGCAGCAGCGCCTGCACCAGCTGCAGGTGGCGTGGGGCCAGCTCCAGGGTGGATAGCTCATGCGCTGGCATCGAATACCTGCTGCAGGGTGCGCGCCAGCTGGCGCACATCCTGCAGGTAGTCCGGCAGCAAGGTCAGCGTGTGGTTGGCAAAGTTTTGCCCGTAATCATGTGCGGTGTTGTTGCGGTTGGCGCGGTAGGCCAGCCAGCGCTCCACGGCTGGCGGATCAATCAGCCCGTGCCGCCCGGCCTGGCGCAGCAGCTCGTTAAATACCAGCGCATCCACACTGCGCGGGTTGCCGCTGTAGGCCTTGAGCGCCTTGCGCAGCAGTTTTCCGGCAGTTTCCAGCGACAGCTCAAAGCTTTTGATCGCCGCATTGCGGAACAGGTCGAACATGATGTCGTCCTGGCTGGCCTGCTGTTGCAGCGCCAGCAGCGCGTGTTCCAGCGTGCTGGCGGTGCGCAATAACTGTTCTACCGTCAGCTGCATCAGCCTTCCTTCAGCGCCGCCATCTGCTGCTTGGCCTTGCCAGCGGCATCGCTGGTGGGGAACTGCTTGATCAGCTTGGCCCAGGTGGTGCGGGCGGCGGCCATGTCGCCCAGGTCGCGCTGGCAATTGCCGATATTGCGCAGCGCATCCGGGGCCTTGGCGTGGCTGGCGTATTTGCTGACAAATTCGGTGTGTACGCTGATGGCCGGCTTGCACTGGCGTTCGGCGGCGTAGGCCATGCCCAGCCAGTAGTGGGCGTCGGCCTGCTGGCGGGCGTCCGGGTATTTGTCGGCAAAGCCTTTCAGCGCGGTGATCGCCTTGGCAAAGTCGCGGTTGCGCAGCAGGGTCAGCGCGCGGTCGTATTCCTGGGTGGCTTCGTCCACCGGCTTGGCGTCGGCTGTCTTGGCGGCGATTTTGCTGGGGTCGGCTTCACTGCTGGCCGGGGCTGCCGCCTTGGTTTGTGGCGCGCTGCCTTCCAGCTTGACCAGGCGCAGGTCGAGGTCGCTGTACAGGTCGTTCTGGCGCTTTTGCATGGTTTGCTGGTTGTAGTTGACCACGTCAAGGTCGCCGCGCAGGCGCGCCACTTCGGCGTTGAGCTGCTCAACCTGGGTGACCATTTCCAGCAGCTTTTCGTTGCTGATCTTGGATTCGATCTGGGCCAGCCGTTGTTGCGCCATGCGGTCGCGTTCGGTCAGCTGACGGCGCACGTCGTCCACGTCGGAAGTGCTGGCGCACCCGGCCATCAGGGTGGCGGCGGCAAGTACGCAGAGCAGGGCAGGAGTCTTGGAGGCCATGGCGGTTTACTGTCGATCAGGGAAAGTGTGCAGTCTAAAACGTGTGGGGTCGGGGGTCGAGAGGGAATCAAGGCAATTGCATCCATGCCATGCCTGACGGCCCATCAGCCGCCACGGTGCCGGGTTTGTGTGGCTTCCCGCTGTTGTGGGGCATTCATGATCGCCGGGGTGACGTAGTTGCCGTTTTCCAGGCGGAGCGTGCTGTAATGCAGCAACGCTGACACCCCCGGCGGGGCAAAGGCTTCCAGCTGTTCCTGCACCAGTTCGGCGTGGGAAAACAGGTGTTTGTAACCGCTGTCGTGGAGGTGTGCCATGACGGCATGGTAGCGTGGCGGATGGGTGGGCTGCCGTGGCCGGGCGAGCCTTGCGTGCAACATGGCCTGATTGTCACTGTCCCATTGTGATATGCGCCGCTTCGGGTTACCGTCGGCAGTTGCCGGCTTGTCTGCCGCGCACCCCACTGCATCAACAAGGAAGTTTCATGTTTGCCTGGTTTGAACGGCGGATCAATCCCTATCCGGATGGCCCGCCCCCGCAACCCCCAACAGGGTTTTTTCGATTCATTTGGGCGGCGTCCGCTGGCATGCGCGGGCTGATTGTGGCGATGACCGCGCTGACCGCCACCATTGGCGCGTTTGAAGCGCTGCTGTTTTCCATGCTCGGTTCGATTGTGGACTGGTTAAGCCAGGTGCCGCCCGACCAGCTGTGGCAGCAGGAAAAAAGCCATTTATTGCTGCTGGCGGGCATTTTGCTGGCCAGCCCGCTGCTGGTGTGGTTGCAGTCGCTGTGCAAGTTTCAGGGCCTGCTGGGCAATTTTCCCATGCGTCTGCGCTGGAATTTCCATCGCCACCTGCTCAGCCAGAGCATGCAGTTTTATCAGGACGAATTTGCTGGCCGGGTGTCGGCCAAGGTGATGCAAACCGCGCTGGCGGTGCGCGATACGGTAATGATTGTTGCCGACATCATGGTGTTCATCACCATTTACTTCATCACCATGGTGGCGGTGGTGGGCAGCTTTGATCTGGCGCTGGTGGCACCGTTTATCGGCTGGCTGCTGGCTTACGCGCTGGCGCTGAAGTTTTTCATTCCGCGTCTGGGCCGCGCCGCCAGCGCCCAGGCTGACGCGCGCAGCCTGATGGCCGGGCGGATTACCGATGCCTACACCAATATTGTCACCGTCAAGCTGTTCTCTCAGCGCGAGCGCGAGGCGGGGTTTGCCAGAAGCGCGATGCAGGAGTTTATTGTCACCGTCTACCGGCAAATGCGTCTGGCCAGTGCGTTTGAAATCGTCAACCACAGCCTGAGCATGGGCCTGATTGCCTGCACCGCCGGGGCCACGCTGTGGCTGTGGAGCCAGGGGCAGGTGAGCATTGGCGCGGTGGCAGCGGCCACCGCGATGGCGCTGCGGCTCAATGGCGTGTCGCACTGGGTGATGTGGGAAATGTCCAATCTGTTTGAGCATATCGGCACGGTGCAGGACGGCATCGCCACCCTGGCCCGCCCAGTGGCGGTGACCGACCGCGCTGAGGCCGGCGAGCTGCAGGTGCGCCAGGGTGAAATCCGCTTTGAGCAGGTGAGCTTCAGCTACGGCGGGGAAAAAACCGTGATCGACCAGCTTGAGCTGACCATTCGCCCCGGCGAGAAAATTGGCCTGGTCGGGCGTAGCGGCGCGGGCAAGTCTACCCTGGTGAACCTGCTGCTGCGCTTTGACGACGTGGCCAGCGGGCGGATTCTGATCGATGGCCAGAATATTGCCGAGGTGACCCAGGACAGCCTGCGCGCACAGGTGGGCATGGTCACCCAGGACACCTCGCTGCTGCATCGCTCGGTGCGTGACAACCTGTGCTATGGCCGGCCCGACGCCAGCGAGGCCGAGATGATGGCTGCCGCCCGTCGTGCCGAAGCGCATGAGTTCATTCTGGGCCTGAGCGACCCGACAGGCCGCCACGGCTATGATGCCCATGTGGGCGAGCGTGGGGTGAAGCTGTCGGGCGGCCAGCGCCAACGGATTGCCATTGCCAGGGTGATGCTGAAAAACGCCCCGATTCTACTGCTGGACGAAGCCACCAGCGCGCTGGATTCTGAAGTGGAAGCTGCTATCCAGAGCAGCCTGTACACGCTGATGGAAGGCAAAACCGTGGTGGCGATTGCCCACCGCCTGTCTACCATCGCCGCCATGGACCGGCTGATTGTGCTGGATCAGGGCCGGATTGTCGAACAGGGCGACCACGCCAGCCTGCTGGCGCAAGGTGGCCTGTACGCCCGGCTATGGGCGCACCAGAGCGGCGGGTTTCTGGCCGAGGTGGGGGAATAACGGCAGGTGGCGGCGACCATTCTTGCTGCATGCGCCAACACGCAACATGGCACTGTTGCCCATGCCGCAGCAGCTTGCACGTTCACGCCGTTGTTCCCGCGCAGGCGGGAATCCAGCCGTTGCCACCGCGTGCGCCGGCAGCATGATGCAGAAGGCAGGCAAGCCCGCCTCACGCTTTGATTGAATTCAACAGGACGGCACAGCATGCAAATCGGTGAACTGGCCCGGCAAGCCGGGTGTGCGGTGGACACCATCCGCTACTACGAAAAACAGGGTCTGTTGCCGCCGCCGGCGCGTTCGGCAGGCAATTTCCGCGACTACGCCGACAGCCATGTCGAGCGGCTGCGGCTGATTCGTCATTGCCGCACGCTGGACATGAGCCTGGAGGAAATCCGCGCGCTGCTGGCCGTGCATGACCAGCCGCAGGCAGATTGCAGCACGGTGAATGCCTTGCTGGATGCGCATCTGGGCCATGTGCAAGCCCGTTTGCACGCCTTGCAGGCGCTGGAGCAGGCCTTGCTGAGCTTGCGTCAGCGCTGTGCCAGCACCGGGGCGGCGGCGCAGTGCGGCATTTTGCACGAGCTGACCCACACCCTGGAGGCCCCGTTGCCCGCGGCGGACGGGCATGTGCGCGGGGTGTGCCACCGCTAGCGCCAGCCTGGTACTCCGGGCCTAGTAGCCAGTCACGCTGAAACACAAGGGTTCATGTCGCCACGAAGAACTACTCGCCGCACGACACCGAGTCATTCCCGCGCAGGCGGGAATCCAGGCGTGTCCACAGCGCACAGCGGGGTGAGTTCTCACGAGCGCTTACCTGCGCCATGCCCACCGCGCACACTGTGGTGCGGTCTGGGTTCCCGCCTGCGCGGGAACGACACGTCAGATGAAACTCATGCCGAAAGCGGTCTAGGTGCCAGTCAATCGGTTCAAATCATGGTGACTGGCTACTAGTCGCCACTCACGCTGAAACACGAGGGTGTATGCGAGCAAGCCAACGTCGGATGTCTTGCTTAATTTATTTCAACACAACAGCTTGATTTGACACGGAGAACCATCTGCCACACCCCACCGCGTCATTCCCGCGCAGGCGGGAATCCAGGGGTATCCACAGCGCGCTGGCTGTCCTGCAACGCTCAACCCCCACCGCGCACGCTGTGGCGCGGTCTGGGTTCCCGCCTTCGCGGGAACGACACGTCAGATGAAACTCATGCCGAAAGCGGTCGAGTCGCCTGTCATTCGGTTCATCTCATCGTGACTGGCTACTAGGCGTGTGCGGCGGGCTGCATCCGGCTCAGCCGCGCCAGGCATTGCGCGCCCGGCTCTGGTTTGGCAAACAGATAGCCTTGCAGATAGTCGCAGTGATGCGCGTGCAAGAAATCGCGCTGGGCGGCGGTTTCTACCCCTTCTGCCACCACTTTCAGCCCCAGGCTGTGCGCCAGCGCCAGAATCGACGCGCAGATGGCGGCGTCGTTCTTGTCGGTTTCGATGTCCTTGACAAAAGAGCGGTCGATTTTCAGCAGGTCCACCGGCAGCAGCTTGAGGTAGGCCAGTGAGGAATAACCGGTGCCAAAGTCGTCGATGGCCAGCGATACCCCCAGATTGCGCAGTGCCTGCAGTTTCTGGATGGCTACTTCCGGGTCTTTCATCACCACCGATTCGGTAATTTCCAGCTCCAGATCGCCCGCCTGAATGCCGTGACGGCGGATGGCCTGGCTGACGGTGTCCACCAGGCTGGCCGAGCGCAGCTGATGGGCGGACAAATTCACCGCCATGCGCACGCCATAGATGCCCTGCGCCTGCCAGTGCGCCACCTGCTGGCAGGCCTGTTCCAGCACCCAGGCACCCAGTGGTTCGATCAGACCGGATTCTTCGGCAATCGGGATGAATTTCAGCGGTGGTACCATGCCGCGCGTTGGGTGCGGCCAGCGCACCAGCGCTTCCACGCCGCATGCCTGGCCGGAGTTGGCATGCACCTGCAGCTGGTAATGCACTTGCAGTTGCTGTTCGGCCAGCGCGTGGTGCAGGTCGCGCTCCAGCTCCATGCGCTCGGCGGCGGCGGCGTTCATGTCGGCGGTAAAAAACTGGATATTGTTCCGCCCCTGCGCCTTGGCGTGGTACATCGCGGTGTCGGCGGTTTTCATCAGCGCTTCCACGCTGTCGCCGTCTTCCGGGTACAGGCTGATGCCGATGCTCGGGGTGGAGTGCAGGGTATTGCCTTCGATGTCATACGGGCAGGCCAGGGTGCTGAGAATTTGGCAGCCAATCGGCAGCGCGTCGTGGGCGGCGGTGTCGCTGGTGAGCACCACCACAAATTCATCGCCGCCCAGCCGGGCAACAATATCGCTGGCGTGCACGCTGCGGTGCAGGCGGGCGGCCACTTCCACCAGCAGTTGGTCGCCAATATGGTGGCCCAGCGTGTCGTTGATGATCTTGAAGCGGTCCAGGTCGATGAACATCACCGCCAGCCGGGTGTCGGCGTACTGGGCGCTGGCCAGCGCCTGGCCCAGGCGCTCCTGCAGGCTGTGGCGGTTGGACAGCCCGGTCAGCTTGTCGTGGTGGGCCAGGTGGCGGATGCGTTCTTCGGCGTGCTTGCGCTCTGTGATGTCGGTAAACAGCGCCAGGTAGTAAATCGGCTGGCCGCTGGCGTCGCGGATGGTCGAAATATTGATCCACTTGGGGTAAATCACCCCGTCCTTGCGCCGGTCCCACAGCTCGCCCTGCCAGTGGCCGGTGTCGGTCAGCGCGGTCCACAGCGCCCGATAGGTCACTTCCGGGGTTTGGCCCGAGGCCAGAATGCTGGGCGTATGCCCGCGCAGTTCGGCAAAGCTGTAGCCGGTAATCTGCTCCAGCGCCGGGTTGACCTGCACAATCCGGTTGTTCTGGTCGGTGACCAGAATCGCCTCGGTGGTCTGCTCAAAAATATTGGCGTACAGCCGCAGGGATTCTTCGGTTTGCTTGCGCTCGGTAATGTCGGTGGAAATGCCAACAATGCCGCGAATCTCGTCGTGCTCGATGATCGGGCACTTCACCGTCAGGTAAATCCGCTCCTGGCCGTTTTCCTGGGTGCGCTCTTCAAACGACACCCGCTGGCGCGCGGCCATCACCTTGCGGTCGTTGGCTTCGTGCTCGTCGGCGGTGCGGGCGTGCATGAAGGCATGCCGGCGCTGGCCAATCATCTGCTGGCGCGACCGGGAAAATGTCCGCTCAAACTGCTGGTTGCACATCAGCAGCCGTTCATCGCGGTCAAACACATAAATCAGCGCGCCGGCGCTTTCGATGATGGCCTGCAACAGGTTGCGGCTGGTTTGCAGTGCTTCTTCTGCCCGCTTGCGTTCGGAAATATCATGCACCACGGCATGGATGGTTGGCTTGCCGCGCATGGTGACGGCAATCAGGGTCACCTCGGTAAAAAACGGCGTGCCGTCGCCGCGCAGATGGGTCCATTCAAACCGGTGGCTGCCCCGTGCCTGGGCGATGGTCATCATGTGTTCGGCTTTTTGCTGCGACAGCAGCCCATCCGGCTGGTATTCCGGTGACAGCTGCGCCGGATGAAAGCCCTGGTTTTCGCCGGGGTGCTGGCCAAACACCCGGCGGGCGGCGCTGTTGGCCTTGACCATCAGGTGGCCTTCGACAATCCACGATGGATCGGGCGACTGGTCGAACAGGGTGCGAAAGCGTTCTTCTTCTTCGCGCAGGGCTTCTTCCACTTTTTGCCGCTCGCCGACTTCGGTTTCCAGCGCGGCATTGCGTTCGTGCAGCTGGCGGTTGTGCCGGGCGCGCAGGCCGGTGAGCAGCGCCAGCAGCAGGCTGATGGCCAGGCCCAGATGAAAATACGGTGAGCTGTAGAACAGCCGGGTTTTCCAGCCCTGGCGCGGCACGGCGGCCATCTGCCACTTGCCGCCCGGCACCTGGATGTCCATCAGCAGTGGGGATAAGGCAAACACCTCGGCGTCGCCATCCACCAGCGCGCCAGATTCGCCTTGCGCATCTTTGCCGCGCACGGCCAGCCGGATGATGGCTGACGGGTTGGCGGCGTCTGGGTGCAGCAGCTGGTCGATATTGGCCACAATCGACACCGTGCCCCAGTAGTGCGGCGTGTCGCGGCGGAGCTGGGGCGACGTGAACACTGGCGAGCGCTGAATCAGCGCCCGTCCGCCCTGCACCAGCTGCACCGGGCCGGCCAGAATTGGCGTTTGCCGCTCGCGCGCCTGGTTAACCGTGCGGTATTGCTCGGGATAATCGGCAAAGCGCATGCCCAGCACTTTTTCATTGCCTGCCAGCGGATAGACCATGCTGACCTGATCGTTTGGGGCCACGGTGATATTGCGCACATGCGGGTTTTTGCCAATCGCCAGATGGGCCATCTCGACAAATAAACCGGGCTGGATGCCGCCCTGCAGCGAAATCAGATGCACCAAACCATCGGTAGAATTGAACGTGGCCTTGAGCACGCCTTCCACCCGTGCCCGCGCCAGTGCCAGCTCGCCCAGCACCCGGTTGCGCTCTTCCGACGCCTGACGTTCGGCATCCAGATGGCCGCCCACCGCGCTGACGGTCAGGCCGAGTAAAAAGGCCAGCACCGATGACCAGGACGAGGGCAACAGGCCAAGAAATGTGCTGATGGTATGAAACAGATGTTTGCTGATGGCCATACTTGCCCAGGGTCCACGCCGTAATCACTGCATCGGTTCATTCTACGATGGCCTTGAGTGAGATGGGCGTGTTTCTACGTAGACACCAGGGAGATTGCCCCCCCATGGCAGGACAAGTCGCGTCGCCCCTCCCTGCCATGGTCCTGAAACGCCCATGATAGAATCAACGCCATTTCCCTATCTCAGCCTGCCCCGCCGCCATGTCCACACCGACCGCCCAACGCATCCGCTCCCTGCTTGACTCGCGCATCCTGATTCTGGATGGCGGGATGGGCACCATGATTCAGCGCCACCACCTGCAGGAGGCCGACTATCGCGGCACGCGCTTTGCCGACTGGCCCAGCGATGTCAAAGGCAATAACGACCTGCTGGTGCTCACCCGGCCCGACGTGATTGGCGGCATTCACCAGCAGTATCTGGACGCTGGTGCCGACATCATCGAAACCAACACCTTCAACGCCACCTCGATTGCCATGGCCGACTACGGCATGGAAGCGCTGGTGTGGGAGATGAACCACGCTGCCGCCAGGCTGGTAAAAGACCTGTGCGTGGCGATGACCGCCGCCAACCCGGACAAACCGCGCTTTTGCGCCGGTGTACTCGGCCCGACCAACCGCACCTGCTCGATCAGCCCGGACGTGAACGACCCCGGCTACCGCAATGTGACGTTTGACGCGCTGGTGGAAAGCTATACCGAAGCCATCGACGGCCTGGTGAAGGGCGGCGCGGATGTGCTGCTGGTGGAAACCATTTTCGACACGCTGAACGCCAAGGCGGCGGTGTTTGCCATTCATCAGTATTTTGATGAGCACCCGGAGGCGGAACGGCTGCCGATCATGATTTCCGGCACCATCACAGACCAATCCGGCCGCACCCTGACCGGGCAGACCACCGAGGCGTTTTACAACAGCCTGGCGCACGCCAACGCGGTGAGCTTTGGCCTGAACTGCGCACTCGGCCCCGACTTGCTGCGCCCGTATGTAGAAGAAATGTCGCGGATTTCCGCCACTTTTGTGTCGGTACACGCCAACGCCGGTCTGCCCAATGCCTTTGGCGAATACGACCTGACCCCGGAAGCCATGGCCCCGCAAGTGCGCGAATGGGCGCAGTCTGGCCTGGTGAATATTGTCGGCGGCTGCTGCGGCACCACGCCCGAGCACATTGCCGCCATCTATCAGGCGGTAAAAGACCTGCCGCCGCGCCCGCTGCCACAGATTGAAGCCAAATGCCGGCTGGCCGGGCTGGAGCCGTTCAACATCGGCGACAAAGACCTGTTTGTGAATGTGGGCGAGCGCACCAATGTGACCGGCTCGAAAGCCTTTGCCCGGCTGATTCTCAACGGCGACTACGCCACCGCGCTGGACGTGGCCCGCCAGCAGGTGGAAAACGGCGCGCAAGTCATCGACATCAATATGGACGAGGGCATGCTCGACGCCCACGCTGCCATGGTGCGTTTTCTCAACCTGATTGCCGCCGAGCCGGACATTGCCCGCGTGCCGATCATGATCGACAGCTCCAAATGGGAGGTGATCGAAGCCGGCCTGAAGTGCATTCAGGGCAAGGGCATCGTCAACTCGATCTCGATGAAGGAAGGCGTGGACAAATTTGTCCAGCAAGCGCGCCTGCTGCGCCGCTATGGCGCGGCAGTGATTGTCATGGCGTTTGACGAAGTGGGCCAGGCCGACACCTACGCACGCAAAGTGGAAATCTGCGAAAAAAGCTACCGCATTCTGGTGGACGAAGTGGGCTTTCCGCCGGAAGACATCATCTTTGACCCGAACATCTTTGCCGTGGCCACCGGCATTGAAGAACACGCCCGCTACGGCCTGGACTTTATCGAAGCCACCGGCTGGATTAAAACCAACCTGCCGCATGCCAAGATTTCCGGCGGGGTGTCCAATGTGTCGTTCAGCTTCCGGGGCAATAACAAGGTGCGCGAGGCGATTCACGCCGTGTTCCTGTATCACGCCATCAAAAACGGCATGACCATGGGCATTGTCAATGCCGGCGCGCTGGAGGTGTACGACGAGGTTGACCCGGTGCTGCGTGAGCGCATCGAAGACGTGGTGCTGATGCGCGGCGATGACATCATGGCAGTGACCGAAGCGCTGATTACCCTGGCCGAGAGCTTCCGGGGCGACGCCAAGGAAGCCAAGGGCGAAGACCTGGCCTGGCGCGAGCAGCCGGTAGAAAAACGCCTGGAACACGCCCTGATCAAGGGCATCACCACCTATATTGTCGAAGACACCGAAGAAGTGCGGCAAAAGTGCGCGCGGCCCATTCATGTGATCGAAGGCCCGCTGATGGACGGCATGAACGTGGTGGGCGACCTGTTTGGTGCCGGCAAGATGTTTTTGCCGCAGGTGGTGAAATCCGCGCGGGTGATGAAAGCCGCCGTGGCCCACCTGGAACCGTACATCGAAGAAGAAAAAATCCGCATGGGCCTGCAGGACGCGCCAGCCAAGGGCGTGATCATCATGGCCACCGTCAAGGGCGACGTCCACGACATCGGCAAAAACATCGTTGGTGTGGTGCTGCGCTGCAATAACTACCAGGTGATCGACCTGGGCGTGATGGTGCCCTGCCAGAAAATTCTCGACGCCGCCATCGAACACAAGGCTGACATCATCGGCCTGTCTGGCCTGATTACCCCCAGCCTGGAAGAAATGAGCCATGTCGCCAAAGAAATGCAGCGCCAGGGCTTCACCATTCCGCTGCTGATTGGCGGTGCCACCACCAGCCGGGTCCACACGGCGGTTAAAATTGCCCCGCACTACCAAGGCCCGGTGGTGTACGTGGCCGACGCCAGCCGCGCCGTGGGCGTGTGCTCCAACCTGCTGTCCGACACCCTGCGCAACGCCTTTGTGCAGGAAGTGGCCGACGACTACGCCAAGGCCCGCGCCATTTTTGAAGGCCGGGGCGACGCCAAGCTGCTGCCAATTGCCGACGCCCGCGAACAGCGCCACCGCATCGACTGGGCCCGCTACACCCCGCCCACCCCGGCCTGGACCGGCGTGCGCCGCTTTGAACAGTACAATCTGGCCGACATTGCCGCCGTGATCGACTGGACGCCATTCTTCCAGAGCTGGGAACTGGCAGGCCGCTTCCCCGCCATTCTGACCGACGAAGTGGTGGGCGAATCCGCCAGCGCGCTGTGGGCCGACGCGCAGACCATGCTCAAGCAGATCATCGACGAAAAATGGCTGAGCGCCAGCGCCGTCATCGGCCTGTTTCCGGCCAATAGCATCAACCACGACGACATCGAAATCCGCGACCCCGACACCGGCACCACGCTGATGACCTGGGTGGGCCTGCGCCAGCAGCTGGTAAAAACCACCAAAGACGGCCAAGCCACCCCCGACTGGTGCCTGGCTGACTTCATCGCCCCCAAAGACAGCGGCGTGCAAGACTATATCGGTGCCTTTGCCGTCACCGGCGGCCTGGGCATCGACCCGCACGTGGCCCGCTTTGAAGCCGCCAACGACGACTACAGCGCCATCCTGCTCAAAGCCCTGGCCGACCGCTTTGCCGAAGCCTTTGCCGAACTGATGCACAAACGCGTGCGTACCGAATTCTGGGGCTACGCCCACGGCGAAGCGCTGGATAACGACGCGCTGATTGACGAAAAATACCAAGGCATCCGCCCCGCCCCCGGCTACCCGGCCTGCCCCGACCACACTGTCAAACGCGAACTTTTCACCCTGCTTGATGCACCAGGCATCGGCATGAGCCTGACCGAAGGCTACGCCATGCTGCCCACGGCGGCAGTATCCGGCTTTTACTTCAGCCACCCCGACAGCCGCTACTTTGGCGTCGGCAAGATCAGCAAGGATCAGGTGGAAAGTTATGCACAACGCCGTGGCGTGAGTGTGGAACAGGCGGAACGGGATTTAGCGCCGAATTTGGGCTACAACGCCTGATGCCTGTGCCCTTGCCTGGCCAAACCCTAGAGCAAGCTGGCGAACACCCCGAAAACGCGCCGGTGTCGGATTTACATCGGCGCTACCCGGATTTGCTGGGTGCGCGGGCGGCGATGCAGCGGGCGGCGGAAGCTGCCCGAAGGCTGGCGGAGCAGACGGGGACGGAGCTGGTGGTGGAGAAGCTGATGAGAGAGGTGCTCTCTGGCGCAGGGACGGCTATTGATATTTGCGAGGTGATAGATAGCTGAGAATGACTTCTCCGGTGAAATGTATTTTGTTTAAACGGCGGTTTCTTAGTTTAATATGCCACTTATGGTGCTTTCTTTCGCCATTTTCGCGTAGGCTGGAATCTAGCGTAGTCACAACGAGTGGCTGGAGGGGATTGTCACAAACTAGGGTTTGTGCAATAGTTTATAGGCATGTACATGTGTTTGGCCATGGTGTTTTCATTGAGATTCAAGTGTTTTTTTGCTGATTAGTTTTTTAGAAGAGTATTTACATACTTTATGGGTTAGTATTTTTGCCTATTGTGTGAGAGCAATGGGCCGCAGTTTATAATATAAGTATGCGTACACCGTTAGGTTAAAAAATGTGGCAAAATTTTGATTTTCAGAGAAAAAGACAAATTGATGCTCTGGGCTTGTTTTACAAAAATACTTAGCCCGCCTAATATAAGCCAATGTAACCATCGCCATCTATACAAATTAATCTCCACCATGTCTTTTAATTATTAATTTTTCAGGAATATATTATGGCATTAAAACCATGCAGGGAATGTAAAACAATGGTCAGCAATAAAGCAAAAGCCTGTCCTAATTGTGGAGTGCAGAAACCAGTAAAGAGAAGCACAAAGTGGATATGGATTGTTTTAGGAATTATAGCTCTGATTATCCTCTTCAGCCCGTCGAACGATAGTTCCATCAAGAATGCAAACTCCACGGGTAGTGGTACGCCTCAAAGCTCCGAATCAACTGTCGAGCAAGCTACTAAGCAAATTGAGACGGCCATGCAAGACCCAAGGAAAGTTCGTCTAATGGAGTGCATGGGCATTAACCCCTGGAAGGAAAAGCCGGCAATGTGGTCGCCTCCAACAGAGGATGAGTGCAATCAGCTAACACTGGTTCTTGGTGCAGAGGCTGATACAAGAGGAAAATCTTTCTCAAAGGACTAAGGATAAAGAATTGTCATTCCCGCGCAAGCGGAAATTCCGAGTATTGATTTTTTTTGTATTATGCTTTCGGCAAACACGATTATTCTGAATAAATTAGTGTATCTCCAGGGAGAAATTTTTAATTGATTTGGTTTACGTGAGATTTTACATGCTTTTCTAGGTTTTTTGCACTGCAACTAGTTTTTACTGGAATTTACTTGGAGAGTATTATGAAAGCACTTGTTTTCTTGTTTGTTTTACTATTGTCATTTCAATCCTTGGGTGAAGAGTTTAGAATTCCCTTGAAAAAAGGGCTGCCATATGAAAAAGTAAAGCCTTTTCTTTTGAGTTCTGGATGGATTCCTGTTCAATTTAAAGATCGTGAAGGCTTAGATCTCCAAGAGATGGAGTATTGTCAGAATGGCATTGGGAGATGTGCATTCTGGCTCACATCTGGAAATGGAAAGTATTTAGCTATAACCACCACTAATGATGGCTATGAAATTTTAAGCTGGAGAAAAGAGGGAAAATTACCTACTTATAAGTAAATATATGTTAATAACATATTTTCTCGTATTTCTTATTTTCACTTCAGCGGCAAGATTGTCTATATAAATTATGGATTGTGTTAAAATTCTCAATAGTACGGGCCTCGTGCTTGGCATGATTGGCGTCGTATTAATATTCATTTGGGGGCCACCGCAACCTCAGCTTAATGGAGGTGTTGGTCTAAGTCTGGAAGACGGTACACCTTTGGAAAATGGCTTAACTGTGGCCGAAAATAACCAGATTGTGAAGCGTCGCCGCTATCAACACAAGATTATTTCTGGGCTAGGCCTTTTGTTAGTGTTTCTTGGGTTTCTTGCTCAATTCATCGCGGTGCAATTATCTTAAATTTATATTAAATCGGTGGCAAACCTAACCATCGAGGGCAGACCCCATTTCCCCTCTTCACGTCGCCCATCCTGACGGTGAGGCAAAGTTTTGGCTCACGCCCACCGTTCACCTTGCCACGTCCACCGGATTGACTTCACGTCAGCTTGTTGACGCGCAGCGTGTTGTCACCTGTCACCTCAAGGAAATTCAAGATGCATGGCACCATCACTTCGGTGGCTGAGGTCACCAACATCTCCAAGCACGGGTTCGGGCTTCTCCTTGATGAAGAAGAGCTTCTCCTGCCCTTTGAGAAATTCCCGTGGTTCAGGTCTGCCACCATCGACCAGATCACCACGGTAGAGCGGCCTTCACCAGAGCATCTTTACTGGCCCGGGCTGGATATCGACCTTGCCGTGCAGTCTATCCGGCAACCCGAGGCATTTCCGCTTGTCGCCCGGTTGTGATTGGCACTTGGGTATCTGTAAATTGGCTACGAGCGGCGCACAAAACCCCGCATGAGCACACCCGCTCAGGCGCGCAGCCCTCACCCTAACTTTTTCCGTTATTTTCCACAGGAGACAGCCGATGCTCAGCCACGTCATGGTCGGAACCAACAATATCGAACGCGCCAAGCAGTTTTACGACGCGGTGCTTGCCGTGCTAGGCGCGGGTGAGCCGGTGCGCAATCAGGCACCGTCGGGCCATACCCGGCTGTTTTATCTGCACGATGGCAGTATGTTTTGCGTGACCGAGCCAATCAACGATGAGCCGGCCACGTTTGCCAATGGCGGCACGATTGGCTTCAAGTGCCATTCGCCCGAGCAGGTGCAGGCGTTTCACGATGTGGCGGTGGCGCATGGCGGCCAGTCGATTGAGGCCCCGCCGGGGCCGCGTCAGGGCAGTTTGGGGCCGTTGTATCTGGGCTATGTGCGTGACCCGGATGGCAACAAGCTGTGTGCGATTCATCGGGTGAAGTGAATCGGCACCCGCCAGCGGCTGGGCGCCTGCTGGCTTACTGGCTGAACACCTCCGCCAGACTATCGGCGTCCAGCGCACGATCCAGCCAGTGTTCCAGCTCGTCCACGCTGGCGGTTTGCAGGCGGGTGAGGCGGTCTTCGGGCAGTGGGCCAAAGCGTTTTTGCAGCAGACGGCGTAGTGCTTTTGCCTCGCCGGTTTGCTCACCTTCCAGACGGCCTTGCAGCAGGCCCTGCTGCATCCATTTTTCACTATACAGTTGCTCAACAGAAGTCACGTAACGCATTTTCTCTTGCTCCTCAAGCACTTCGATATTGTGCCACAGCGACCGTTTCAGCTGTTCTGGCAGCCGCATCATCCAGTCCAGCACGCTGAACAGGTCAATCACCTTTACCACCGGCTATCGTAGTCGTCGGGGGCATCCATGCGGGGCTTTCAGGCAGTGGTGATGCGCTCAGCATATGACAGGATACGGGTATAAGCTATTTGGAGAAATACGCAATCGGGCGGCTGAACCACCGCCCGCGTACAACAGCATTACTGGGCAAACACCCCGGCCAGGCTGTCCGCATCCAGCGCCCGATCCAGCCATAACTCCAACTCATCAATGCTGGCGGCTTGCAGGCGAGTGAGCACGTCTTCCGACAGTGGGCCGAAGCGTTTTTGCAGTAGGCGATGCAGGGCGTAGGCTTCGCCCTCGGCACGTCCTTGGACTAGCCCCTGCTGCATGCCTTGCTGCATGCCCTGCAGCAAGCCCTTTTCAATCCCGATCTGCTCCACAGAAGTCACATAACGCATTTTCTCTTGCTCCTCAAGCACTTCGATATTGTGCCACAGCGACCGTTTCAACTGCTCTGGCAGCCGCATCATCCAGTCCAGTACGCTGAACAGATCAATCACCCGCTGTTTGCCCCAGCCGCGCTGGTATAACAACTGCACCAGTTTCCACTTGGCGGCAAAGCGGGCGTGCATGTCTTGCCGGGTGGCCTGGGTCAGCAGGTGGGCCAGGGTCACCAGGGCAAAGGGGTTGGGGTTGCTGTACAAACCAGCTTGGTCTTGGGCGTAGTCCAGCAGTTTTGCCACGGGAAAGCATAACTCGTGCTTGCAGCCCAGCACGGCAAAGGCAAAACGGTCTGGCCGCCAGTTTGGGGTGGTGTCGGCCAGCAGCGCCAGGCTGGCCACCGGCTGGCGGTAGCGGTCATACAGGCGGTAGTTGTAGACAAACATCCGCTCGGCAAATTCCGCCTGGGCGCTGCCCT
>Ga0209599_10000479_pt1 | contig 25555 bp, 23 predicted proteins | sample Shrwel_input2_FT_FD_187534 | JGI IMG/M metagenome (GOLD analysis project Ga0209599, IMG submission 187534) | Subsurface microbial communities from deep shales in Ohio, USA - Utica-3 well 1 S input2 FT (SPAdes) (version 2) ... | reverse complement strand
CATTTACTTATATCGAAAAAGTTTGTGGATTCCTATTGATACCATAACAGGAATTCTATTCTTACTTGTTGCTTTTGTAGAAAAGCTGGAACAAAAACCTGAGGAAAAAATTACTGAAGAGATATCAAACCATTCAATACGGTCTAAAGCATATTCACGAGATAAAATTATTAATCCTAGAAAATTAAATCAAGAATAAACCAACTATGGAAAACAATCAAATCACAGAAAACCTTAAAGCTCATTTTTTAAGATTGTACCAAATGGCAATTTGTGATGATGATTTCAGCACTTTAGAACTGAAAATGCTCTACGAATGTGCGGAAGAAAGAGGCATTTCATCTAAAAATCTTGACGAAATATTACTTAATCCTATCAATTTTAAATCTCTCGTTCCCCAAACCATTGAAGAAAAAGTAGATTATCTGTATGATCTTACGGTAATGATTTGGGCAGACGGAATTGTTTCACCAAACGAATATTCTGCAATGGAAAAATATGTTCTGATGTTTGGTTTTATGGAAGAAAATGTAAAATCAATTGTTAATTATTTTATTGAATCTGTAAAAATTGGTAAAAATAAAGCAGATATTTTATATGAATTAAAAAACTAAATACCATGACAGCAAATATTAAAAACTTATTCAAACTCAAATCAACACCTGTTGAAATTCCAAAAGAGGAAGAAAAAGAAGTTTCAACAACCGAATCTGATTCCAACGCAGAATCTTTGGACGAAATCAGAAAAAGAACCTATCATGAATCCGGATACAGAGATAGTTCCCGTACCAACGGAAACCATTCTACCCTTTCAATATGTCTGGATGCTGTATATTCTAAATTTCAAAACGAAGAAAAAGAAATGGTAGAAAAGCAGCAGAAACTTAAAGAATCTTATGTAAATGAGCAGAAAAACAAGGAAACAGAAATTAAAGCTTTAACGGTCTCTGTGGAAACTAAAGAAGATCAGTTAAAAAATAAAAATAAAGAGGTTGAAAACCATCAAAATCAGATTCAGATTTTAAAAGCTGAGATCAACGATTTACCCAGAAATCCGGAAAAATACAATGTAAAAGCCACAAAAGGTGCTTCAACAAAATTTTGGATCGGGCTTATTCTTCTTTTTCCTATTACATTGTATTTATTAACTTTCTATATTTCAACTTCTTATTCGGCTTTTTTCAAAAGTTTTGATGCAAAAGTTACTGTTATACAAAGCGTTTTGGATGCAAGAGCTTGGGAAAGAGCTTGGTCTGAAGGTTTTATTGAAGGTGCATTTGTTACTTTTATACCTTTTGTCTTTTTAGGATTAGGATTTTTGATTCATATGTTTAATGAAACTAAAACATGGGTAAATTATGTCAAACTCGGCTTACTATTTGTGGTCACTTTTATTTTTGATGCCATTTTAGCCTATCAAATTGAGTCTAAACTATACGAACTAAACAAAACATTTGACTCTCCGTCATTTGATCTTAAAATCGCCTTTACTACAGTTCAATTTTGGGGAATAATTTTCGCAGGTTTTATTGTCTATATTATTTGGGGGCTTGTTTTTGACTTTGTCATGAAGGAACATAAAGAAAAAGATAAAATTAAGAACGAGCAGGAGATCAGACAGAAAAACGTTCTGTTCCTTTTAGAAAAAATCAATGTTCTCAAAAAAGAGATTGAAGAAATTCTTGCCAATATTGGAAATACAAAAGAAGTTGTCATCAAGACACGTGGAAGAATAGAAGAACTTCAGAATATTATTGACGGAGTAATTATTCCGACCAAAGATTATAAACTGTATGCTTCAGAATATGTTCAGGGCTGGATAACTTTTATTGGCGAAAAAATAGCCGTTTCAAGAACCGAAAAACAAAATATGATTGATGGCTGCATTGAAACGTACAATAATAATCTTGAAGCTGTGGGGGCCAACTCCGAAAATCAAAACTTAGTTTATTTATCATCTTTATAATTAAAACATGAAAAAAATATTTTACTTATTAATGATTTTTTCGCTGGTTTCCTGTTATAAAGAAAATGGAAATCCTTCAGGTGATGAAAAAGTCTCTGTTATTATTGATTCAAATAATATAAATGTCAGCATTTTAATTGATTTATCAGACAGGATAGATCCAAAAAAAAATTCGAATCCTACGATGGAATATTTCCAGAGAGATACAGAATACATCAAAGCGATTGAAAAGGGATTTTTAAACCATATCAAGTCTAAAAAAATCATTACTTATGATGATCAAATGCAGGTTTTCTTTAATCCTGAACCTTCAGATCCGAAAATGAATGAATTTACTCAACAACTAAAGGTTTCTTTCGATAAAAATATAACGAAAGATTACTTTACAACTGTTGAAAAAAGATATTCTGAATTACCTTTAAGTATTTATCAGTCAGCCATTCACGACGGAGATTATATCGGATCAGATATTTGGGAGTTTTTCAGAAATAAAGTAAAAGATTACTGTATAAAAGATGACCGCAGAAATATTCTCTTTATTTTGACCGATGGTTATATGTATCATAAAGATTCAAAATTTTCACAGGAAAAGAAAACTTCTTATTTAACTTCAAAATTGATAAAGACCAATAATCTGACAGATTCTAATTTCAAAACTACAATTGAAAAAAATAAGTTGGGTTTTGTAAAAGCCAATGAGAATCTGAGTAATCTTGAAGTAATCGTTTTGGGAATTAATCCAGAAAAAGGCAATCCATTCGAAGAAGGCGTCATCAAAGAATACTGGGAAAACTGGTTCAAAGAAATGAAAATTAAAAACTATCAGTTAAAATCGGCAGATTTGCCATCCAATTTAGAGCCTATTATTTTAAAAGCAATTTCGGGTAAAAACTAAAAACGCTACATTATATTGACAGGCGGGAAGAAATTTCCGTCTTTTTATTTGCTCGAATTTTAATTTTGCATTTTTATTATTAAATTCTAATAGTTTTCAAGTCAAGTTTTCAAAGTAATCTTTGTCATTCCGCAGGAATCTCAATATTGAATATTAAAAATAGCTTAGATTCCTACGGAATGACAAAGATTGGTTTTTACAACTTCTAAAATAAATCAGACTATAAATTGTTCAGGCTTCATTTCTACCTATTAATATTCTTTTCCCTATTTTTGTGAAATTCGTTGTATTATGAAAAAAATTGTTCTGATTGAAGATGAAACCAGCGTTGTTTCTTTTATAAAAAAAGGACTTCAGGAAAAAGGCTACGAAATTTCTGTTGCATTTGATGGTCGCACCGGAGTAAATCTTGTGCAGGAAAACGATTTTGATCTGGTCATTCTGGATATTATGCTTCCCGAAATGAACGGATTGGATGTCTGCAAAGAGATCAGAAAAACCAACAAACATGTTCCTATACTTTTTTTAACAGCTTTGGGAAGCTCAGAAAATATTGTTCTGGGGTTGGAAAGCGGCGGTGACGATTATTTGGTAAAACCCTTCAAGTTTATCGAGCTTGTTGCAAGAATTAAATCTTTACTGCGAAGAAGTGTTCCTTTTTCAACGCCGGAAATCGAGGAAGATGAAACTTATAATGAATATATTTTTAAGTTCTCAGATGTTACGGTAAATGATTACACGAAAAAAGTAACCAGAGCCGGAGAAGAAATTTCACTCACTACAACAGAATACAAATTGCTCATGTATTTTCTTAATAATCCTGAAAAGGTAATCTCAAGAGCCGAAATTCTGGATGCAGTTTGGGGTGTAAATTACGATTTGGGAACCAATGTTGTAGATGTTTATGTCAACTATTTAAGAAAAAAAATAGATCATCACGATGATAAAAAACTTATTCATACCGTGATAGGAATGGGATATGTTCTGAAAAAACCATAGAAAAAATGTTTAACAAAGTGATTACCAATCAAACCAAAACGATGGTGCTTTTAATGGTTGTTTTTATAACAGTCATTTCACTGTTCGGAGGTCTGGTTTACTTTTCTATTGTTAATTTTTCTCATCAGCGTTTTTATGAATTGTTAAAAATCCGTACCACAACAATTGTTCAGATTGAGAAGAGCAAAGAACGTCTTGATCTTCCGGAAAATCACATCCTTAATAGTCTAAACGATGAAGAACTTCCGATGGAACGCGATTATGTTTTTGCAGTTCCGGCAGATTCAAATTTTAAAAATATCTCAAAAGAACTCACTATTCCCGATAGTTTTTTTAAAAATATTATCAGAAAAGGAGAAGCCAATTACAACGATAAAGAATTTTACTACATCGGTCAGTCATTCAAATACAAAAACAAAGAATATATTGCAATTGCCTCTGCAAAAAACCATTACGTGGTTTATTATCTGGGGTTTCTGAAGAAAACAATTATTACCTGCATGGTTCTTTCGATTTTCTTCAGTATGATTTTTTCTTTTTATTTATCTAAAACTTTATTCAAACCTATCCTGAAAATCACAGGAAAGGTAAAGCAAATCAGTTCTGAAAATCTTCATTTAAGACTGGAACCTCAACCAGACAATAAAGAATTAAATGAATTGGTTGATACTTTCAATACGATGTTAACCAGAATAGAAACTTCGTTTGAAACTCAAAATCACCTTATTGGAAACGTTTCTCATGAACTGAGAACACCGTTAACTTCAATCATGGGTGAAGCCGATGTAGCCCTTTCTATCACCAGAACAGCAGAAGAATACAAAGAAACTTTGGAAATTATTCTTGACGAAGCAGAAAAACTCGACAAAAAAATTAAAGCACTTTTAATTATTGCGCAAACCGGTTTCGACGGAAAAATCCAAAAGATTGATAAAGTAAGAATCGATCAGTTATTGTGGGATGTGATCGAAACTATCAGAAAAATAGACTCCAGAAACAATATCTATCTCGACATCAGCATGTTGCCCGATAATCCTAAAAAACTGAAAGTTCAGGGAAATGAGCAGCTTCTGCATCTTGCGGTTGCCAATATTGTGAATAACGGCTGTAAGTATTCTAATTTTCAGCAGGTAAAAGTTTCTCTGGGAGCTACAGATACCGATGTTTACATCATTGTAAAAGATACAGGAATCGGGATTCCGGAACGTGAGATGGATAAAATTTATGATCCTTTTTTCCGTGCTTCAAACACTCAAAATTATGAAGGATACGGCATTGGTCTTCCTTTGGCTAGAAATATTGTGAGAATGCATAATGGTGAACTTATTGTAAGTTCGCACGAAAACCAGGGAACCACAGTGCAGCTTCGTTTTCCCACTATTTACAATACTCAAAAAGAAGAGAAAACATCTTAGTTTTTCTGAAATATATTTTAAAATGAAATTCTAATCTCATTTTAATCTCTTTAATTACATTTTAATTCTATTCCCAACGTCTTCTAATCTTGCAGATATAGATTTGTATTATCAAAAAAAGTAATTACTAAATCTAAAGATATGAAGACCATTTTAATTGCAACAGACTACTCTCTTGAATCTTTAAACATTTTAAAGAAAGTTTTAAAAGAGAAAAATGACGCAGAAGACAAAACACAGTACAATATTTTGCTTGTATCTGGTTATGATATGGGAGATTCTATCCGAGATCTTTTATTCAATACCAAATCAACAGTTTTCAGCAAAATAAGATCAAAAGAATTCTGCGACGCGTACAGTATCATCAAAAACAAATACCCGCATTTAGTGAAAAATATTGTCTGCGATATTTTTACGGGAAGTTTCCAGAGAGCTTTCAACAATTACGTAAAAGCACAAAATATTGAAGAAGCCTATTACAACTCTTCATTGAAGGAGAAAAACAAAAAAGGAAAATTTGATCTTTCTCCCTACATCAAAAAATCAAAAGACATCAAAGTAAAGGAGATCACATTGGGCGCTCCTGAGTTCATGCCGGAAAGAGGAAAACTTGCAGAAGTTTTTGTGGAAGTTTAAAGGTAAATAATCACTTATTAAAATTTAAAAATGTTAAGAAATTATAGTAACAGCAGGACATTGGGAGATAATATAAGATTGGGGTCGCTGACTGCCTTTACGGCAGGAACTATAAACATAGCATCTCTTCTTATTTTTCTCTCATTCACCTCAAACGTAACGGGACACTACGCTGTATTTTCAGCCGAGATCAGCAAAGGAAACTGGTCGCAGGTTGCCGTTGTTGGTGCTTGGATTTTCCTTTTCTTCTTTGGAAGTTTTACGGCAAACTTTTTTGTGATTAATTTTAATAAAAAAAGTAAATATTTTGCTCATGCAATGCCATTGGTTTTAGAAATCTTGTGTCTTGTTGGAGTTGGTCTCTACGGACAGTTTTATTACCGCAAAACATTGGAAGAAGCCGAAGTTCTTGTTGCATTAATGCTCTTCGCCACAGGTTTACAGAATGGTTTGACGGCAAGTATCTCTAACTTTTTGGTAAAAACAACCCACCTTACCGGAACAACTACCGACTTAGGCATTCTGATGTCAATGTTTACTCACAAAAAGTACAGAAAAAACCCTGAATTAATTGCAAGAGCAAAGCTTTTATCAAGCATTATGTTTTCGTATGTTTTAGGAGCGGTTTTCTCAGGATTAGTTTATTATTCATTAGAATTCAGCGTTTTTTATATCATCAGTTTATGTTTATTGGTTGTGATAGGATATGATTTTTACAAGATTAATGTCAGACATTTCAGAACCAATTACCGATATGCGAAAATCTATAACAAGCCAAATTTTATGGCATTCATGTACAACAAAATTCACGGCAGTGGCGAATTAATGGTAAAACAAACCGAAAAAGAAAAATCTAAGCTCATATTAGAAGAAAAAATGACGTAAAAAATCCTCACAAATTTAGCAGCACAAATCGTATATACTTAGTTTTGTAGCCTCTGTTTGCTTTTGCAGGCAGGGGTTTTTATTAATCTAAATTTCTGTGTTTCCTCTAAAGTATATTCTCTGTGGAGCTGTTAATTTTTAATTCATCATTTAATTATTTTAATTCTTATTTCCTTTGACTATTTTTGTACGTTCATTCATCTTTTTATGTCAGATATTATTCAGCTTTTACCGGATCATGTAGCCAACCAAATTGCAGCAGGTGAAGTGGTGCAGCGTCCCGCTTCTATTGTAAAAGAACTTTTGGAAAACGCCATTGATGCGGGAGCTTCAAAAATAGAACTGATTATAAGAGATGCCGGGAAAAACCTTATTCAGGTTGTAGACGATGGAAAAGGAATGTCTGAAACCGATGCAAGAATGGCTTTTGAAAGACACGCCACTTCAAAAATACGGGCAACAGACGATATTTTTAAAATTGCAACGAAAGGTTTTCGTGGTGAAGCTTTAGCTTCTATTGCCGCAGTTTCTCAGGTAGAACTAAAAACCAAACAGACAGATTCTCCTCTCGGAACCAATATTTACATCGAAGGCGGAATTTTTCAGTTTCAGGAGCCTGTACAGACTGCCGAAGGTTCTAATTTTTTGGTTAAAAACCTTTTCTACAATGTTCCGGCAAGAAGAAAATTCCTTAAAAACAACAATATAGAATTCAGACACGTTATTGATGAATTTCAGCGTGTTGCTTTGGCTCATGAGAATATTGAATTTTCTTTGTTTCACGATGATGATCCTGTTTTCAGACTGAGAAAAGGAACTCAGATGCAGAGAATCGTAGATGTGTTCGGAAGAAAATTGCATCCTCAGTTGATTCCTATTAAAGAAGATATTCTGTGGTGCAAACTTCACGGGTTTGTTGCTAAACCTGAAGGAGCTAAGAAAACCCGTGGCGAACAGTTTCTTTTCGTAAACGGAAGATTTTTTAAAAGTCCGTATTTTAATAAAGCGGTGCAGGAAGCTTTCGAAGGACTGCTTTTACCGGGATATATTCCAACATTTTTCCTGTTCCTCGATCTAGATCCTGAGAAAATAGACGTTAATATTCATCCGCAGAAAACCGAAGTAAAATTTGAAGATGAGCATCTCATTTTTGCTTTAATTCGCTCCACGATAAAAAGATCATTAGGAATTTACAACATTGCACCAAGTCTGGATTTTGAGAAAGATCCTCATTTGGACGAGATGATGCAAAAAAGTTTTCCGAGCAAAAGCAATAATACCGGAAATCTGAAAATGCCGGAGATTATTGTAGACCGGGATTACAATCCTTTTTTAGAAGAAAAAGCCGTTACCAAAAACGAAATTCAGAATCTTACAGAAATGTACCATCAGAATATTTCTGCAGAACCTTCCAAAATTAATCTTTTTGAAGATGAAGATTTCGATGAAGATTTAATGAGACTTCCCAACGGATACTGGCTTTTTAACAAAGGCGACAGAACATTGATGCTTGATTTGGGAAGAATGCATCGTTTATTGGTTTCTGAAAACAATAAAACGGTAAAAAAAGGCAATGCAAGTCATGCATTACTTTTCTCTCTTGAGTATCACATGAACGAGATTGAGAAAAACAAATACAAATCAATCAAAAAATTTCTGCCCGAACTTGGGTTTGACATGAAAATTGCTCATGAAAATGTCTTGAGAATAGACACTGTTCCTGAAGGATTGAAAGAAACGCAGGTCATGAAGTTTCTGGAAAATCTTTTTGATATTCTGGAATACAAAACCGAAGAAGAGTTTATGCAGTTTTACCACAATCAATGGGCAAAAATACAATCGAAATCCAGATTCGATTTTATTTATAAAGCCGACGCAGAACAGGTTATCAAAGACTTTACTGCATTAGGTTTTCCGGAGTTTTTACCCAACGGAAAAAGATGCTTCTACGAAGTTCCTTTTAATGATTTAAAAAATAAATTTTAAAGCTGATGTTTAATAATATACCGCCACTAACCAAAAATATAATTATCATAAATATTGTTGTTTATATAGTTACCAATATCATATTTTATGCTTTTAATAATATAGAATTTTATTATTCACTTGCATCATTCTATCCTTTCTCTCCTTTTTTTAAATCTTGGCAGATAATAACCTCAATGTTCATGCATGCTCCTTTTGGTGATGGTTCTGGCTTAATGCATATTTTTTTCAATATGTTTATGCTCTATAATTTTTCGTTTATGGAAAACATTTTGGGAGGTAAAAGATTTTTAATCCTGTACTTTTTAAGCGGAATTGGTGCTTATGTTTTATTTAACGCTTGGGAATTTATTCAAGTTGAGATATTTGCCACGCAACTGGAAAATTTAGGATTTAATATTTATGATTATTTTTCAGGAACAGAGCAAGAATTTAAAGGATCTGCAGACTCAATTATCAATCAGAAAAAATTACTTTCAAATATCGTAAAAATTATCTCCACACCTTTACTAGGAGCTTCAGGTGCAATTTTTGGTGTTTTGGCTGCTTTTGCAACAATCTATCCAAATGCTAAATTGACTATATTATTTGTTCCATTTCCTATTAGAGCAAAATATCTACTGATTTTCACAATTGTAATTTCTGTTTATTTCGGGTATAGTGGGAAAGATGACGGAATTGCCCATTTAGCTCACGTTGGTGGTGCCATTGTAGGATTTATCTTAGCAAAAATCTGGAGAAAGCATTTATATAGATTTAATTAAATTACTGTGAAAATTTTCCGTTTAATTGTTTTCATCCTGCATTTAGGCATTCTTGTCTTATTATTTGGTGTTTTATTAAATGCCTATGTTCCACCAAAGATTTTCCCTTGGTTTAATCTGATCTCTTTAGGATTTCCTTTGCTAATTATCGGGTATGTTCTGATCACATTTTTCTGGATTTTTTCCTGGAAAAAAAGAGCGTTTGTCTTTATGTTTTTGGGATTGTTTTTTCTAAATCCTGTTAAGCGATGGATAAATTATTCTGCAGATAAAAAAGAAGTTGCTAATCTAAAAATTGTGACCTTTAATATAAAAGCTGGAACAGGCGGCTACGATAAAGTAAAAAAATATCTCGACAGCCAAAATGCTGATATCGTATTTCTTCAGGAATTTGGTAACGGCAAACTGAGCCTCAACAATCTGGAAGAAACAAAAAAAACAAACGTAATAAAATTATATACGAAATATAAGATTATAAATCGGAAGGAGCTTCTTGAGGGAACAGACAATGATTTTTTCGTTGCACATTCGGAACAATTTGATATTGAAATTAATGGAAAAGTTTACCGTATCATCAATGCACATTTAGAGTCTTTTAAATTTGAAAAAAGCATGGTCAAGCTTAACGGAAACGCTGAAAAAGATGAGGAAAAACTAAAAGATATTATACGAAGATTATTCCCAACGTTCAAAATTCATCAAGAGCAGGTAGAAACTATTCGTAAAAGCATTGATGAATCGCCTTATCCTGTGATTTTAGCAGGAGATTTAAATTCTGTTCCCAATTCTTACGAATATTATCACTTAGGAAAAGGTTTGAATGATGCTTTTTTTGAAGCTGGAAAAGGAAGCGGCACAAGTTTCCATGATTATAAATATCCTCTGAGAATTGATTTTATTTTCGCGTCCCCCTCTATAAAACCTGTAACTTACAAAGTTGACCATTCAGTAAAACTTTCTGATCATTATCCTGTAATTGCAGAATTTCTATTAAATTAGTTCCATGAAAAAAGTATTGGCAGCAGGATGTATCAGTTTTGTTATTTTGATCGCATGTACAAAGCGTGAACCGGCAAATTCGAATGAAATACAAGCGGTACAACCCCATTATGATACCACAGCAATCGATTCTTTTTCGGCAGGTGCGACTTCTGTAGATATTGTTCGCCAAATAAGAATGTCTTCCCAAAAATATCAAGATTCTGTAAAAGAAGCTATAAAAATAGAACAGGAAGAAAAACGAATTGAGGCTGAATTGGAAAAAGAAAACAAGAAAAAACAGGAAGAAGAAAAGAAACTGAAAACGAAAGAAAACACAACGGTTTCTAATCCTGTAACACAATAATTTAAAATAAATAATTACACAATGAAAAAACACATTTTAGCAGCTTTTGCTGTTTCAGCTGTTATTGTAAGTTGCACAAAATCTACCTCTAAAACTGAAAAAATTGAAAATCCGGACGGATCTGTTACCACTACAACCACTACAGAAAGCCAGACTGGTCTTGTAGATACTGCAAAAATTGAAAAAGCAAAATCTGATGTGAAAAATACCCTCGATAATACCGGAGAAAAAATCGATCAGACTGCGCAAAAGACCAAAGAAAACCTTAACGAAGCAGGAAAAGACATTAAAGCAGAAGCCAATAAAATCGGGAAAGATATAAAATCTGGTGCTCAGGAAGTCGGGAAAGATGTAAAAAACACAGCCGCAACTGGAGCTCAAAAAGTAGAAGACGCTGCAAAAAAACTAAAAGAAGATCTTAAAAGATAAAAAAGAAAACCGCAGAAAAAATTTCTGCGGTTTTTTATGATTGATTCATTTCCAATAAAGGATCTATATATTCTCTATCGTTACTAAGACGAGGAACTTTATTCTGTCCGCCAAGTTTTCCTTTGGATTCTAACCAACAATAAAACAGATTAGGCTTCGCAACATGAATTACCGGTTTTTTCAAAGTTATGTTATTATATCTTTTCGCTTCATAATCGGAATTAATCGCTTTCAGATGTTCATCAAAAATATCCGTAAATTCTTCTAAGCTGTGTGGTTTTTCACTAAACTCAAAAATCCATTCGTGTGCACCGCTCTGGTTTTCTTTCATAAAAATCGGTGCTCCCGTAAAATCTTTTACTGCAGACTTTGTTGCTTCACAAGCTTTAGTCAATGCAGATTCTACATTGGTAATCATCAATTCTTCACCAAATGCATTGATGTAATGTTTCGTTCTTCCCGTAATTTTTATTCTGAATGGATTGGTTGAAGTAAAAATCACGGTATCACCTATTAAATACCTCCACAAACCGCCATTGGTTGTGATAACCATTGCGTAATTTTTCCCAACCTCAACATATTCCAGGCTTACTACTTTAGGATGAGAAGAATGGAATTGATCCATCGGAATAAATTCATAGAAAATGCCGTAATCCAGCATCAGAAGCATTTCGTCGCTGTTTGGCTTGTCCTGTATTCCAAAAAAACCTTCTGAAGCATTATAAATTTCGTAATAATTAATATTTTTTCCTATAATTTGCTTAAACTGATCTTTATACGGCTTGAAACTAATTCCACCATGAAAAAAAACTTCAAGATTGGGCCACAATTCGGAGATGTTCGGAACGTCTGTTTCCTTTAAAACTCTTTGTAAAAGAACCATCATCCAGCTCGGAACTCCCAAAATACTTCCTACATCTTCATTTTTCACCTCAGAAGTAATGGCTTTCAACTTGCTTTCCCATTCTCCCATCAGAGAAACTTTTTTGCTCGGAGTTGTTGTAATTTCAACCCAAAAAGGAAGATTATCAATTAAAATTGCTGAAAGATCACCAAATTTGGTATTAAAATCAGCGTACAATTCTGAGCTTCCGCCCAAACGTAAATTTTTATTCGTAAAAAGCTGATTTTCGGGATGATTATTCGCATAGATGGAAACCATGTCTTTTCCGGCTTTCATGTGACAATATTCAAGACTTTCAGCGGAAATGGGAATGAATTTGCTCTTGGCATTAGTTGTTCCCGATGATTTTGCAAAATGTTTGATGTAACCAGGCCAACTAACATCTTTATGACCTTGTCTTGCTCTTTCAATGTATGGCTCGAAGTCTTCGTAAGTAACTACAGGAACTTTATTTTTAAAATCCTGATAGCTTGAGATCGTATTAAAACCATATCGCTTCCCATATTCTGTATCTTCTGCATGAAACAACTGAGAAAACAGAATGCCGTTCTGCGTTTCGATAGGATGATCCATAAAATTCTGTATCTGATCTATCCTTTGCCTGATAAACCAATTGACTACCGTATTGAAAAGTGCTTTCGTTGCCATTTCAACAAATATAATCATATTTTATATTTCCTCAGAATTTAAAAATCAGATTATCTTACTTTAAAAATTTAAAAACCTAAATAACTCATTACCAAAAACAATGGTTGTAGGTTTATAAAACCCTCGTCTATATATTATAAAAGCTCATCCCATGATAAAGTTTCTGTATTGGTTACGTTCAGCGTTGTAACCAAAATCTGCACCCCATCTTTAGTCATTACTATTTTAATTGTCACATCCGGACTACCTATAAGATCATCTATTTCTTTAGTATCATATTTAGCAAGCTCTTCAGCTGTATACATTCCGGAAATAATCATAAATACAATATAATCTACTGTTGACAAAAAATTATCTCTACTTATACTGAATCTGCTGTTATTATTTTGCTTCCTTATGTTTATAAAAAATTACAAAAGAGGATGGTTTCATATAACTTATCCTCCTTGTATTCTATATTATATTACTTTAATCTTTGTACAGATATTGCTATTTTTCTGATATCATCTGTTGCGACAGTTGTATTGTTATTATCTATAACAGGAAAATAGGTAGCTCTGTACCAATGGTTATTTACCCATACATCAACAGTTTCGATTTCTGATTGTCCAGTTGAAGGAGTAGTATAGCTTGATGGAGTAGTACTTGTAGTATCATTTCTCCCATATCCATTCCAAATACCGTCATCTAAATTGACAAACTGCCCGTCTGCTAACCACATATTATGTCCACTGTAATTTTGGGCAGATGAAAAAGCGGTAAAACCAATCTTCATATTAGCTCCGGATACATTTACCAATCTAGGAATTCCAGAAATAGTACAACATCCACTAATAGGTGCAATGGCATAATAATCAAATCTCATCCCGTCAATAATAGGAACCTGATTGGTTAGAGTCTGATAATTACTCAAATAGTTAGTTGCAACAGAGGTTGTACTATTTGTCCCACCTGAACCTACATTACCTGGCATTTCTCCGTACCAATATCTTGCTTGTCCTTGTGATAATCCACCGCCAACTTGTGCATCGCAGGTCTGCCCGCCAATATTTAAGGCAAAATGGGCTATATCAGGACTTGTCATATTAGGTGTTCCCGATACGGTATAGTTAAGAATACCTGAACCTACCTGAAAGCTTCCTGAAGATAAGGTAGCCGTAAGTCCCGTAACACCTGTTGAAACAATGGTCTGCGCCGGATAAATCCCGCCATTACCACCTGTGTATTGCACAGACATAGTACCACTATAAGGAGTGCCGTTAGCATAATTATCTGGTGTTAGGGCAACTTGGTCGCAAAGTATACCTCCTATCACTCCTGACGCAAGAGAACCGCCACTAAATGTCCTCCATTCTATACCATTCCAGAATACATAACCTACATAGGTAAGACCTGCTGTCCCAGTATTGAAAACCAGTAGTCCTGTTGCAGGGGCTGCAATTGTGGTAGTGTCTGTATTTGAAGTAAGTGCTACTCTTGGAGCAAGGAAACCTTTGTTTGTTGATGTAATATCCAGCATCGCAGAAGCATCAGGAACAGTGGTGCCAATACCTACGCTTCCGTCTGCAAATACTGCAAAATCATCTTTAGCTTCTATAGCTGTTGGCGTTCCCATTGTAGGGTTGTTCTTAGCCCCATCGACATTGAAAATACCTTGGGGGTTTGTGGTGTTAATACCCACTTGTCCAAAAATAGCAATGCTTATAATAAATAGCAATGCCGAAAGTAATGTTTTTTTCATTTTGTTAAGTTTTAATGTTTGTTATAAAAATCATCAGACTATGTCAATTCGTCTTATGCTGAACCATCATTTGTCTTGGAGATACATTGTAAAATCTTCTTTTAATTTGCGTTTAATTTTGTATATGTAATTTGTACTTACATTCGTTATATTTATTTAGATATTATTTTTGATAATTAATTACTTTCTTAGTCTTGTAAAAAAATAATTACATTTGTTTCACTCTTTTTACATCACAGTAATTTTTTTATAAGTAATCAATAAAAGTAAATGACGAAGCAAAGGTATGAGCATAAGAAGAGTGAAAAAAGAGAGAATAAATGAATTTGTATAAATTCATTTAATTTTACAACTTATTGACATTCAGGTTTTTGAATGTCGCAAATTCAATATTTGAAAAACTTAGTTCATCATGATAGAAACTATATATGAAAAAGGAGTTGAAAACGAGAAAAAAAATCTTGTGTTAAACTATTTTAAGTTAATGTCTGGTATTATTTTATCATATACTTTACTGTATCTTTTTTATATAAAAGATTATTTTATTGTTGTATATACTCTGATAGGATTAATTTTAACAAGTACACTTTATTTTATGATTTTAAAAATCAAAAATCTTAATATAACTACATTTATAAGAATCTATTTATTTTTTGCCCCTCTTTATGCGTGCTATCTACTTCTTATATTTTGGAAATATACAATAGTAAATATTGCTTGGTTTATACCAATACCACTGGGTGCTTACATTCTTTCTAGTAAAAAAGAAGTATATCTTTATTCTTTTTATATTATTTTACTAATAGTATTAGTTTCTTTTCTTTCTAATAATTATGTGTTTAATGCCAGAAGATATTCCCATAGTGAAATTTTAATTTCCGATATTATTGTATTTATAGCAAATTTGATGGTAGTAGTTTTATTACTATACCATAGAGATAGAATTAAAGATATTGAAACTTATAATATTCTAGAGTTATTGAATAATAACCATATTATTAACAAACCCAATAAGTCTGCTACTATGGATACTTTAATATTGATAAATTTGTTTGATAAAATAGAACAGGAGATTGAATCTAAAGAATTGTTCAAAAACTCTGATTTTAGTTTATCAAAACTTTCATCTATTTTAAATGTGAACCCTGCATATGTTTCTAAAGCAATATTATACAAAAAATATAATAATTTCAACCATTACATCAATACCTTGAGAATAGATTATGTGAAAAATTTAATAAATAAAACTGATTTGCAAAAAGTTACATTATTATATATTTATTCAGAAGCAGGGTTTGCTAATCAGTCAACATTTAATAGAGCTTTTAAACAAATAGAAGGTATGTCTCCTACAGAATATATTAATTCTATGAATAAATAGAATTAGTTAAGCTAAAAATGTTTAGACTTAAAGATAAAAGTAGAGATTTCATACATAAAACCTATTTAAACTTTTATTTTCTTAAGAAACCAAATAGAACTAGCCTAATAATGTAGGTTTTTCCAAGTTAAACTCAAAGTATCAAACCTTACTGATAAAACATTGAAACTATCCAGCTATGCATTTTTTTTCTATTTAGAATCTTTTTTATAGAATTCATGATCAAAATATTTTTCATGTTTCGTATTTCCGTTTAGAGGTTTTTTTCTGCAAATCTAAATTGCTATTTTCTGGAAACTCTTTCGCTAAAAGTTTGAACAGATTCATAAAAAAACCGTCACAAAATTTGTAACGGTTTCTATATAAAGTTTTTATATTGCTTATGATTAGCAATATTCGTCGTAAGCAGCTTGAAGATTTGCAGCGATTGCTCCTGCAGGATTTCCTTCAATGTGGTGTCTTTCTAACATGTGAACCAATTCTCCGTCCTTGAAAAGAGCTACACATGGAGAGCTTGGAGGAAATGGCGCTAAATGTTTTCTAGCTGCGTCAACAGCGTCTTTATCAAAACCTGCAAAAACAGTTGTCAAATGATCCGGCTTTTTCTCTCCTGTTAAAGAATAAACTACGCCCGGTCTTGCTGCTCCTGCCGCACATCCGCACACAGAGTTGATGACTAAAAGAGTGGTTCCCGACTGCTTCAAAGCATCTTCTACCTGTGAGGGAGTTGCTAAATCCTGAAAACCTTTATCTGTAAGCTCAGCCTTCATTGGCATTACTAAATCTGATGGATACATTTCTTATTATTTTAAATTGAATACAAATTTACAACATTTCTAAATTTATCTCAATTAATAAAAACTATAGATGCATTCGCAAAAGAAAATGAAAACAAACCATAACTTAAATTTATCACATTGATTTTTTAATATTATTAAACAAAAACAGTTAATAAACAATAATTTTTTGTTAATTTTGAAAAAGATTCTAAAAACGTTGTCCATGAAAAAAACTTTATTCATGAGATTTTTAAGACATAGATGAAATAATATGATTTGATGTGTAGTTCCCAATTATTCCTTTTAATAATTACCTCATGCGTAAGTTTTTAGAATAAATTAAACGGTAGTTTTAAAAGGTTTGAATAAAAATGAAGCCCGAAACATAAAGTCTCGGGCTTCTTTAATCAAATCGATATGCAAAGGTTGAATATCCGTAGTGTGTACGTGTTGCGTGCTCCGGGATAAAGTTTGCGAGATTTAACCCGGAACTCAAGACCCGAAACCCGAAACTCTTATGAAAGTAATTTCTTAGCCATCTCGGAAATACTTTTCCCGTCAGATTTTCCGGCTAAGTTTTTTGAAGCTACCCCCATTACTTTTCCCAAATCTTTTACAGATTCGGCTCCTGTTTCGGAGATAATCTGCCTGATTTCAGCTTCCAACTCTTCGGAAGATAGCTGTGCAGGTAAAAATTTCTCAATGACTTTCATCTGAGCTTCTTCTACTTCTGCCAAATCATTTCTTCCTTGTGCAGTAAACTGCTCATAAGAATCTTTACGCTGCTTAATCATTCGTTGCAAAATTGCAATCTCCTGCTCAGATGAAACCTCTGCTCCTAAAGCTTCGGTTTTCAGCAATAATATCTGAGATTTTACAGCACGAAGAGAATCTAAAGCAATTCTGTCTTTTGCTCTCATCGCTGTTTTTATTGCTTCGCTTATGGTCAATTCTAAACTCATATTCATTAATTTGAAAATTTGAAAATGGGATAATTTGAAAATGATTGATGCTGTGTTAATTTTTTGTGCATATCCGTTATTTATCATAGCTCCTAATTTAACACAAGGTCAAAAAAGGAATCTTTAAATATTGACCTTTTTAAGTTATACAAAGGCGTTAACTTAACAAAGAAATACAAAGCATTTTTAATTATGACAGGTTGCGGATAAGCGTTTTAATTTTTATCTAAAACACTATTTCCAACCGTTAAATTTTCAAATTCTTAAATTGCCCCATTTTCAAATTAATTTAATCTACGTCTTTATTTAAAAATCTGTTTTCTCTGATCTGCATATTGCCATTATTATCAGACAAATAGGTATTTATATTCTGATCTGAAGCATTGGCTCCGTCGATAGAAATATTTTTTCTTTTGAACGCCGGTACAGATTCAAACTCATTAACGTGGTCAAAATTCTGATAACGAGAATTAAATTCTTTCAGTTTATTTCTTCTTTCAGTCGCTCTTTCCTGGTCTGCAGGTTTGTTTACGAAAGTAAATCCTGATTCTGTCTGTCTTGGCGTTTCAACATCTATTCTTCTTTCCAAAACAGGTTTTTCTTCTACTTTTGGCTGCTCCTGAGTTTGATAGAATGTTTCAACTTTATGCGTCGTTTCTTCTACTTTTTTCTCGATTACACCAGAAGTTTCAATTTCATTTTTGGGTTGTGAGAAATCAGCTTTAGGTTCATTGATCGGTTCATTTACCGTAAAACTAAATTCCACAGCTTTATCTTCCGAAAAACGCTCACCAAAAGATTCCTTTTTTGGCTCTTCATTTTTATTTTCAAAATCAAAAGAAAAAGACTGAATCTCCAAATCATTAGGATCATCATCGAAAGAGAATAAATTGATCGCTGCTTCCTCTTCCAAATCTTCATTTCTCCAGCTCTGAATCGGGCTTTCTACCGTATCTACCTCTCTATCAGAGAATTTTATTTCGGTTTTAACGTCCTCATCATCGATAATCATTTTTTTTTCAGTAGACGTCACTTTAAACTGCGGCGTAGACTGATCTTCATCATCTAATCTGAAAAGGTTTTTACCTCCGAAATCGTATCCCTGCTCCGGTGAAACTTCTCTCTCATCTCTTGTTTTGAAAGGAGATGTTTTTGGAGTGTCTAAAGCATCATTCAAACCAATTCTTATTTTTTCTGTAGGACCGGCAAATTTCTTATTGTCATTAGAAAAACCTGTAGCAATAACCAATACACTTACTGCATCTCCCAATTCTTCATCTGCACCCACACCAAAAATAATATCTGCGGTGTGACCTGCTTCTTTTTGGATATAATCCATGATGATACCGATTTCGTCCATAGTAGCTTCTTCCACTCCACTTCTGATCAATAACAATACATTTCTTGCACCTGTAATTTTATTGTCATTCAATAAAGGAGAATCTAATGCTTTTCTTACCGCTTCTTCAGCTTTATTTTCACCTGAAGCCGTTCCTGTAGACATTAATGCCGTTCCTGAATTTTGAAGAACAGATTTAGCATCTCTAAAGTCAATGTTAACATCAAAATAACCGGTAATAACTTCTGCCATTCCTTTTGCAGCATTGGTTAAAACTTCATCGGCTTTTGAGAAACCCTGTTTGAAACCTAAATTTCCAAACTGCTGTCTCAGCTTATCATTGTTGATCACAATTAAAGAATCAACATTATTTCTTAGTTTATCAAGTCCTAATTCTGCCTGATCGAGTCTTCTTTTTCCTTCAAAACTAAAAGGAACGGTAACAATACCTACCGTAAGAATTCCCATATCTTTGGCAACTTTAGCAATAACCGGAGCTGCACCCGTTCCAGTACCACCACCCATTCCTGCAGTGATGAAAACCATCTTGGTGTTTTGTCCCATTGCCGCTTTAATATCTTCAATACTTTCGATAGCTGCTTTTTCTCCAACTTCAGGATCTGCACCTGCTCCAAGTCCTTCAGTGATGGTAACTCCTAACTGAACTTTATTAGAAACCGGATTGTTATCTAAAGTCTGCGCATCTGTATTACAAATCACAAAATCTACCCCGTGAATTCCTTTTTCGTACATGTGTTTCAGGGCATTGTTTCCACCGCCACCAACACCGATTACTTTAATGATCGAGGAATTTCCTTTCGGCAAATCAAATGAAAACCCTTGTGTACCTATATTTTCCATACTTATATTTTTTTATGTTTGATAAACGACTATGATAGTTGATGAGAAAAATCATTCATCGCTTATCATTCATCACTTCTATTAATTTATTCTACTTCTTCAAAGAATTTTTTTACTTTTTCCATCAAAGACTGCCCGAAAGTCAATCTTACTTTTCTCTGCTGTTGCTGAGCAGGTGTTTCATATTCCTGTGCAGACTGTGGCGTTTCTATCTGCTGTACAACGGTAGGAGAAATCGTCTGTTGTGTCTCTTCAGTTTTTGTTTCGATCTCAATTTCAACTTCTTCTACAGCAATCGTTTTTTTATCTCTGATCTTTAAACTTTCCATCAGTAAACCGATAGAAGTCGCAAATTCCGGTCCTTTAAGATACTGGTTTTTATCGTTTGCAATATATTCATTTGCAAAACCAATTCTGCTATCAAATCCTGTAGTATAATTCGCCAATTGACGAAGATGTTTCAGATTTGAACCACCACCCGTCAAAACAATTCCTGCAATCAGTTTTTTCTTCTGTTCAAATGCTCCGTAAGCTTTTAATTCTGTATTCACCATTTCCAAAATTTCCTCAACTCTCGCATTGATAATCTGTGCTAAAGTTTTAAGAGAAATTTCTTTATCTGGTCTTCCGTGAAGTCCAGGAATGGTAACAAAAGTACTGTCTTTTTCCAACTCAGGAACTGCAGAACCGAACTTAACCTTTAATTGCTCGGCATGCTTTTCTATAATTGAACAACCTTCTTTGATGTCTTCCGTGATAATTCCGCCTCCGTAAGGAATGACGCAAGTATGACGGATGATATTATCTTTAAAAATAGCAATATCTGTAGTTCCACCACCGATGTCTACAATGGCTACTCCAGCTTCTTTTTCTTCTTTAGTCAAAACAGCTTCAGAAGATGCCAAAGGCTCTAAAGTAAGCGCTTCCATCTCCAAACCTGCTTCTCTTACACATCTTGCGATGTTTCTGATGCTTCCCATTTGTCCTACAACAACGTGGAAATTGGCTTCCAGACGTTTTCCGTGCATTCCGACAGGCTCCTGAATTTCTCCTTCAGAATCAACCTTATATTCCTGCGGCAATACATGAATAATTTCTTCGCCCGGTAACATGACCAGCTTTTTCACCTGATCTTTCAGCGCTTCGATATCATCATCTGTGATGAATCTATCCGGATTCTCACGCATAATGTAATCTGAATGCTGCAGAGAACGAATGTGTTTTCCCGCAATACCCACAGTTACCTTATGAATAGGAACTCCTGCGCTTGACTGTGCCTCTGCAACAGCTGCTTTGATGGAGTTAATCGTTTGTGAAATATTATTCACAATCCCTTTATGAACTCCAAGACTTTTTGCCTTCCCAACACCGAGAATTTCTATTTTCCCGTGTGCATTCCTCCTTCCGACAATGGCGACAATCTTGGTTGTCCCGATGTCAAGACCTACTGAATACTCTTGATTTTCCATTGTTATATATCGATTTGATTTAATTACTTATTTAATTTAATAGGATTTACCTACTTTTTACTCAATTTTAACCTTTGCTTTCGTCTTTGGTTTTGTTGTCGTTTTATTTTTTACAACTCCTTTAGATTTTGCTGTTTCCTTTGGTTTTGAAGAAGTTGAACTTACCTTTTTCACAGTAGGTTTTAAATTAATCTCTGATTTTTTTGAGGAACTTACCGCTTCAGGAACTTTCGCTAAATCTTTATGCCCTGCTTTCAAAATACTGTCGTTATCTTTAAAATAAGGATTCAGCGTTGTAACAATCTGATTCTGATATTTTACCGAAATCATTTTGTATTTCTGAGGATCCTGATAAACAAGATATTTTTCGACAAATGTTTTAAAACCTTTTACTTTTAATTCAATATTATCTAAATCTCCAATCTCAACTTTGTAATTTCCTTCACTCGTAAGGAGATTGTAGCTGTCTTTATATTTTGAAATCCCGATGAAATATTTTTTACTGAAATCATCTTTGTCAATTTTATCAACCAAGTCAGCCAGTTTTTCATATTCCTCTTTCTTCACATCACCCGTTACCAACATACAAGGATGAGAATATGTCTTGGAGATTGGGAATTCTACTCCCTTTTCATCGACATAGAAATCTTTACCATCATTATTGAGCCTGAAAACCGGTACTCTCTGCTTAATATCTAGGTTTAATTTTCCGTTTAAATTTAAATACACATTGGCACTGTCTACAGCTGGAAGTGCATTAATTTTTTTTTCCAGCTCAGGAATATTCAAATCGCCTACTTTTCCTGACGGATTTTCTTTAATGACAATTTGTTTAATATCTTTTTCATCAATGAAATATACCGGCGTTTTTTCATTCATTTTTACAGAAATTTTCTCATCTGTAATATTCTGTCCACTGAATTTCTTCAACGAGAAACTCAGCAGGAACCCAAGAATGATTACTGTGATGGCAATTTTTAAAATTCTGTATTTGTTTTTCATTGTTTTAAGATAATAGATGTCAGATTTTAGACATTCAAAACTGTTTTAAAATTTATTTTTAATTATTTTTTCCCAGCCACTCACAAATTGGGTCATAAAGTGTATCAATATTTCCTGCACCAACTGTCAATAAAATATCAAACTCTTTTTCTTTTATCTTATTAAAAGCTTCAGATAATTCTGAAATTTCTTTTTTATCTAAAGTTACTTTTTCCAACAACCAATCTGAAGTAACGCCTTCAAAATTCTCTTGAAGTTCTCTTGCAGGATATATATCAAGCAAAATCAGTTCTTCAGATTTACTTAAACTTTCAGCAAATCCATCGGCAAAATCTCTTGTTCTGCTGAACAGATGAGGCTGAAAAACAACCAATAACTTCTTATCCGGATAAAATGTTTTGATTGATCCCACCACCGCATCGATTTCTGTCGGATGATGCGCATAATCGTCAATATAAATTTTACCACTCGGATAAATGTGTTTTGTATATCTTCTTTTTATTCCTTTAAAATTGGCAATTGCTTTCTTCAGCGTTTCAAAATCAACTCCCAAATTGTGAAGAATGGCTATTGTAACTGTTGCATTTTCAACATTATGGATTCCCGGAATATCCCAGACAAAATCTGTCACTGTTTCTGTAGGTGTATGAAAATCGAAGTAGATTTTATCATAATCCATGCGAAGATTATCTGAGTAATAATCAGCTACTTCGTTTACAGCATAGGTTTTATGCGCTCTTCCGATTTCAATTCCTTTTCTTACAAAAAGCTGTTTGTCATTGGGAACTAATGCTGCAAACTGCTTAAAACCCTCTTCAATCGTATTTTTATCTCCGTAAATGTCCAAATGATCTGCATCCGTAGAAGTAATCACTGCCCAATCCGGAGAAAGATTCAGGAAACTTCTGTCATATTCATCGGCTTCCAACACAGAATACTGATTTCCGTTGTAAAGAAAATTTGATTTAAAATTCTCAGAAATTCCACCTAAAAAACATGAAAAAGGCAAATCTGCTTCTTTGCACAAATGAGCAACCAAAGTAGAAGTTGTTGTTTTCCCGTGAGTTCCTGCAACAGCAATACAGTCTGTATTTTCGGTAATCAAACCTAAAACTTTTGCACGTTTTAAAACTTCAAACCGATTTTCATTAAAGTAATCTAAAATTCCAAGTTTCTTAATTGCCGGAGTATAAATTACCAGTGTTTTTTCTTTATGAAGAGAAGTAATTCTATCATCAATTACGTCTTCAAAAACAATATCAATTCCTTCGTTCATCAAAGCCGTCGTAAGTTTGGTGTTGGTTTTATCGTAGCCCAAAACATTCTTGCCCGAAGCATTGAAATAGCGCGCTAAAGCACTCATTCCGATACCTCCGATTCCAACGAAGTAAAAATTCTGATATGTTTCTAAAACTTTCATTATTTATTAAAAGATTAAATCATTAAAAATTAAGAATAATTATTCCATTATCACTTTAAATATCTCATCTACAATCTCCTTCGCTGCATTGGGTTTGGCAAAATATTTTAAATTGTCAGACATTTCTTTTCTCACACTTTCGTTTTCGCAGATTTCTGATAATGTGTTCCAGAATTTCTCCTGCATTTCAGAATCTTTTACCATTCTAGCTGCGTTTTTTTCAACCAGAGTCATCGCATTTTTGGTTTGATGATCTTCTGCTGCAAACGGAAATGGTATCAAAACAACTGGCTTTTGCGCCACTGCCAATTCTGAAATCGCAATAGCTCCCGCTCTGGAAACAATGACATCTGCAGCTGAATAAGCAATTTCCATGTCTTTGATGAATTCTTTGAGCTGGATGGAAGCTGGAAGCTGGATGTCGGAAGACAACTCGCTGTAGTCTAACTTTCCGGTTTGCCAGATCAATTGGTAGCCTTTTTCTTTTAGTTTATCTAAATTCTCTTTCCAAGCGTTGTTTAATGTTCTTGATCCTAAAGAACCTCCAACAGAAAGAATGGTAAGTTTATTTTTATCTAAACCCATTTTTTCTTTTGCTGACGTTGTTTCCTGCATTCCGGAAACAATATTTTCACGAATCGGATTTCCCAAAAACTTTATTTTTTCAGACGGAAAACCTTCAACTTTCGGATATGCCGTAAAAACTGCTTTCGCTTTTTTACTCAAAATCTTATTTGTAACTCCTGCATGTGCGTTCTGCTCCTGAATAAAAATCGGAATTCCTAATTTACTCGCTTCATATAAAGCAGGCCCGCTTGCAAAACCACCTGTCCCGACAGCAAAATCCGGAGCGAAATCTTTAATGATTTTTTTAGATTTGGATAAACTTTTCAAAATTTTAAAAGGCAAACCTAAGTTTGATAAAAGATTCCCTCTGTTAATTCCCGCTATATCAATTCCTTCGATTTTATAACCCGCCTGCGGAACTTTTTCCATTTCCATTTTTCCGTTGGCTCCAATGAACAAAAATTCTGCATCAGGAAATCTTTTTTTGATTTCGTCTGCAATTGCAATCGCCGGGAAGATGTGTCCTCCTGTTCCGCCTCCTGATAACAATATTTTTAATCTCTTGTTCATATATTTTATCGCCTATTTATGCGATGTCATTTATTTCTGCTATACTTTGTTTTTTGCCCATACCTTCTTCATCATAAATCTGGATTCTTGAGCTTATATTTAAAATAATTCCCAACTGTAAATACGTAACTAACATAGATGTTCCTCCGTAACTTATCAATGGTAAAGGCTGTCCCGTTACAGGAATCAGATTCACAGCCACCGCAATATTAACTGCTAATTGAATGAAAATCATTACACCAAGACTGAGCACGAGCAACGATCCGAAAAAAGCAGGCATTTTACTTGCAATCATTACAATTCTGATAATCATAATGAGATACATACTTATGAGAAATGCTGCACCAATAACTCCGTATTCTTCTACAATTACGGCAAAAATAAAATCGGACGCTGATTGTGGAAGCATTTGCTTCAAAGCGCTTTTTCCTGGTCCCATTCCGGTAATTCCACCGTGAACGATGGCGGCTTTTGCCTGCATTACCTGATAATTTTTTGCTTTTACGCTTTCATCATCTACATCGGCAGATTTTGCTTTGCTTGACGTAAAGGTTTCAATACGACTCATCCAAGTATGAACACGGTTTCCGCC
>Ga0209599_10000478_pt1 | contig 25602 bp, 20 predicted proteins | sample Shrwel_input2_FT_FD_187534 | JGI IMG/M metagenome (GOLD analysis project Ga0209599, IMG submission 187534) | Subsurface microbial communities from deep shales in Ohio, USA - Utica-3 well 1 S input2 FT (SPAdes) (version 2) ... | reverse complement strand
TTTTATAAACAGTAGACTACATTGTCTATATTCTTAATGTAATAGATTTATAAATAAACTTCACTTTCAAAGAAAAAAACTAGTCATGGTTTAAGTTTGTGCGACATCATTTATTATCTGAAACATAAATATTGTGTAACAGACAGCAGCCAACAAAACATTGTTGAATTATTTATGAAATAAAGCTATTTGATCTATCGCTAAAGCATTAGTGATTGGCTAATTATATAAATCGTAGTTTCATTTTTTCATCGTAAATAATTCAAAAAAATACAAAAAATGATTCCAGCTGAACGCACCATTTTTCTATCTAATTTTATTGCATGATCTTTATCTCGTAAAAATTAAAGACCCCACAAGCCCAGTCACACTTATTTGATATAAGATCAACTTATGAAATTTTATTGCTTTGATCAAAAAAACAAATGCAATTTTTCTCAAATAAATTACATATTCTTTAAATATGATCTATATTTCCCAACGAACTTTAGACCACTCAAATATTTATCCTACTGAAATATAAATAATAATTTAAACTTACAATTTTTAATTTTAAAGCTTATCTAATCTAATAAAATAGGTGTAGATTTACCTATTCATTTTCTTAATGGTGTTTTTTTTGAAAATTGATGAAATTGTCCTTCAGGACGAAAAATTGAATTTACATAAGTTGATCAAAGTGAAAGATACGATCTTTGACTCAGCTAAAAAGATACATGTATCAAATTGGCTGTGGATTTATGAAGAATCATCTATCTTTTTTAATTTTGAAATTTGGGAAGAGTTAGATAATGCTTATTTAAATAAATTAATAAAGTATAAAAACACTTACTTTAAAGTTATACAAATTAACGCCAATAGTCAGACTAGATACTCTTGAGTAATCTAAAATTACACTAACGTTAATCTTTTATTTTTATTAAACATTGTGAATACAAATATAAACCTCTACTTATATTATTTTCATAGATAGTATTAGTTCAAATTACTAATTGAGTATTAGAAATATGGACAATATTAATAGCACTTATGAAGAGTTGAGCGAATTACTTAAAGATTTTAGATTTTCAATGGTAACGTTTGTTACTGACGAAGGTCATTTGCACTCTGCGCCAATGACAACTCAGAATGATGCATTCAATGGAATAGTATGGTTTTTAGGTTCAAAAAAATCTGAATTAGTAAAAAGTATATCAAGCAATCCCCAGGTAAATTTAGGTTATAGTAATACCTCAAATAATGATTATGTCTCGATTAATGGTGTTGCGGAAAATGTCATTGATGAAGTCATACTTGATGAAATCTGGTCCCCTGCTTATGAAGCTTTCTTCGAGCACGGTAAATCAGACCCAGATATTCAACTGATTAGAGTTGTTTGCAATGGTGCGCAATATTGGAAAGGTTCAGGCACACTCGTTACCCTCTATAAGCTAGCTAAGGCTTCAGTGACTGGTGAAACTGAGGATTTAGGAACAAGTAAGAGTATTTCTCTTTAAGAGTTAAAAAAAAGACGAGCCATCGCTCGTCTTCTTTTTACAAATATGGATGTGTTCCACGTTTATTGAGACCAACTCTTTTCTTAATAAATGTCTGATTTTCGCTTAAAAGTGCTTCTAAGAATTTATCAATATTATTCTCATTTAATGCTGTGGGCGTGAAGACTTCACATCCTATTTCATTAAAGAAAATATCTACTTTTGAACTTTTTTGAACGTACTTCATTGACCAATTTTTAAAACTATATTTTTTAATTTCAATACTATCAAACTCAAGAATAGCTTTATGCCTTTTGTCATTTTTAATTCTTTCAAATAGCTGCTGGACAACAAACCTTTCTCCTTCTAAACACTGAAAGAAGCCATTATTTGCATAGTAGAGTACACCATAAATATCATTTTTAAAGTTAAAGTCTCTCGCGACACTTAAGATATCACTTAAATCTTCAATTAAGTCATCCATAGAGTCATGTCGAGAACTCGCATAGCATAAACGTATTTTCATTTTCTTCTCTATTGATAATGCTATGTTATGAATAAAGTTTTATTCATTTAGTTCAAATGAGTAAGGTTCTACAGCATACTCTGAAGCCAAAAGATCGATGAAAGTTGGAATTGTTTCGGTAGACAACAAAAAAGGATTGAAGTCATCTCTGTGGTTTTCTAAGAAGAAATCCCCTAGTCTTTTGTTGATCGGTGCGAACTTCATGTTCCAATGCTTAAAAAGACCAATGTCGCATTTTTCATAAAACAGAATTTCACAATTCTTATGTCTTGGATCTTTCAAAATTCGTTGATAAAAAAGATCATCTACTTTGCTTTTTCTTCCCTCTAGACATTGAACAAAATATCCATGCCCATAATAAAGAACACCAGTGATTTCATTACGGTAATTAAAGTCTACAGCCGTATTTAAAATTTCAATCAAATCTTGCTTAAGATCAGGATAAGAATTAGCAACTTTACTTGCGTATAAAACTCTAACGAATTCCATTGGGGTCACTTCCAAAATTAAAATTACATGTAGATAAAGACTAACTTATTAATTTTATTAATAAGTCTTTTGGTTACGCAATTTAAAAGGTGTATTTGTCACACAATACAGGTTTTTGTTTTTGAATGCTAATTTTATTTTTATGTATAAAAAGTATTCTTTTATAAGCACTTATGTTAAGAAATTTTAATAAAAAAATATTTTTTTGGCTTTCATAAAATTAAATTATTGATAATTATTAATTATTAATTATTAATTATTAATTATTAATTATTAATTATTAATTAAAAATTAATTAAATTGATTAAATTGATTAAATTGATTAAATTGATTAAATTGATTAAATAATAATCAAATGTAAGCTTTATCTCATAACAATGTAAGCCGAAGATTATTTGCATAGTTTTCTTAATATATATACTTCCCCTTATGTACACACATTTTAAAACTATTTTCTGGAGGAGTAGTTTTAAAAATGTGCAGCCTATAATTATTCTTACTTTATTAGAATTATATATAAAGGCTACCTTAATCTGGTTGTGCAATTTAATCTTCACCTTTAGATGACCCTAAAGGTGAATTTTTTCTTTAATCTGAATTAGAGGAAATAAGATGTTAATACTCAAAAATATTTTTGTTTTTATCATTTCAGTAATAAGTATTTCTCTTCTAATCGTTGTATTTGATAAATTTGGAATGAATAAAAATTTCAATTTATTATTTTCATCTATGCTATATGGTTTTTTTATTACCTTATACTTTAAAAATACAATCTATTGCTTAATATTATTATTTACTTTTTACTTACTACTTTTCTTACTTAAAAAATCAATTGAAGTTTATATGATGCTATTAAGCTCAATTTTGACTTTTTCAGCAATTAAGCTTGTTATGCCCAAGTTAAAAAGCACAATAGTAACGCCATTTTATAAATCTGACTGTCCTTTTTAAAATTCAATAAATAAATTTATTGAATATCAATGGATCTAAAAAATTTATTTTAAATTTAAATTCAACCTAAGCTACTGATTAAATTATCTAAAAATCATTAGCTGTAAATAATGTTAGTAACTTATCTAACTAATAATGCTTTAGCTTTAATTAATAGATCCTGTTGATCAATCTCAGATGGATGAAAACTTGCTTTATAAAATGCTAAATAGTCAGGCAACAAACGCCACATCATTTGTGTGAGCCCTAAAAGGGTCTGCGTATTTTTTAAAAGTTGCTTAGGGGAATATAAGGTATTCTTTCGATCTTGCCAGACGAGATGACTAGTCATCACTATGGTACTACTGATAAATCCCACCGTAATTGTACGCATACTTCTGCGACGCTGAGGTAGATTCGCAAACACCTGCTGATAGACATCAAATGCTACATGCTTATGTTCAATTTCCTCAACAGCATGCCAAAGCCAAAGATTCTTCATATTTTCAGATAAACCTTTAAACATGATATTGGGATACTCAAGCATATAGCCTGCCATCATCGCCGTAAAATGTTCGAGTGCAACCGTTGCAGCCAATTGACGGCGCTGACTTAATGTTCTTAAGCGAGTCATTTCCTGCTCATAAGCCTTTTCAAATCTTTTAAGATGATAATCATTGTTTTGAACTAGCTGATTAAACTGTTCATGAGCACGGGCATGATGCGCCTCTTGACCTATAAAACCTGAAATATCTTTTTGTAGTTGTTCATCATAAATTTGATCACGTACATTTCGTACTGTTTCTACAAAAAAACGTTCACCCTGAGGAAAACTCATGGACAATGCGGTGAGAAAATGTGACATCAAAGTGGATTCAGTATAATGAGCTTTAATTTTCTCAGGCTTGAATTGTGTTTGACGCACAGTAATTGTATTTACATCATTTAGCATCACGGCTTTCCTCACCTATAGAAATAGCAGGCAATCAATAACAGATTCTAAAAAATTCTTATCGTTACCCAAGCCAGCTAATAATAAATTATATGAATTAGCTTACAGGTACCAAGAAGTTCCAAATTAGAACTAGTGATTAAATTATCGTCTAGCATATACGCTGTCAATGTCTTTTTAAGTTGATGAGCTTATTTGTCCTATAAAGACTTTTTATGTCCTTAACGGAGTTCATACCTCAAACAAAAAACATCTAAAAGATTCATTTATATCACGTTGATGTTGAATACAAATAAGGGCTTTCTCTGAATAAAATGGGCTGATTAGCATAAGTAAAATTTATTATCACAGATGAATTTATCAATATAAAATAAGAATCTAACATTTATCTTTAAAAATTGAACTTACTCTTGGTAAGCTAAGACACTTTTCAAGCTATAACCATGAGTGCGAGGAATAATATCAATCGGATATAAAAGAAAAAAATTACGCATAAATCCATCTTGAAACAGGACTTCAATTTATATAATTCTGTTCAAATTGAAGCCTTTAATCATCTGCTATATCGCAGTATTACCAATAGTTATGGTTCAAATATCCCAACTTTTTTCAACATCCGTAATTTGACTAAAAATATGCTGATACTCAGCCTGTTTTACCGTGCACCATAACTCTACAAAATCAGAATTTAAATACTGTTTCATCCAATGATTGTTTTTAAAGCGCTTTAGGGCATCTATTTGTTCTGTGGGAAGAAAGTTATGCTCAGTTTGATGCTTGGGTTGATTCACAGATTTTGGTATGGCTGATATATGAGTTAAGCCATGTAAACTGCCCATTAGAATCACCGCTAATGCTAAGTAAGGATTACAGTCTGCTCCCGCAACACGATATTCAATTCTCTGATTTTCTGGATCAGCACACGGAATACGGACAGCAACATTTCGGTTGTTCCAGCCCCAATTAGCTTCCAAGGGTACATGATGCCCTAATTTAAAACGGCGATACGAATTGAGATTGGGTGCCAAAACTGCCATCGAATCTGGCATAAAATATATCAAACCACTGATAACACTTAATAAGGGTTTAGTAAAATCACCCACAGAACAACTAAAAATATTTTGCTTTTTTGCGTCAAGCAGGCTCATATGAAAGTGCATACCATTCCCTGCTTTGTGCAGGTCAGGTTTCGCCAAAAAATTTGCTCTAAATCCATGCTTATTTGCAATTTGTTTAATATTACGCTTTAACATCATGATTTGATCGCACAAGCTCAGAATATTATCACTATGCTGTATGTTTATCTCATACTGTTCTGACGATGACTCAGAAACAATGCCTGTGATTTGTATACCTTGTTGTTTTGAAATGGTTTCAATCTCATCCAATAAAGCTTGAGTACATTCATCTGGATTTAAGTCGAAACATTGTTTGGATAATGCAGATTTTTGGGATTCTTGAGATAAGGGTTGCAAGTAAAATTCAAGCTCAGCTGCGACACATGGAAAATAGTCTAAAGCATGTAGCTGATGCAGCAGTTTCTTTAAAATATTGCGTGGTTCATATCGACATTCTTGTAGATGATCCTCTTTCATGGTCAAGAGCAGCTGTGCATTGATCTGTGGTTCAATCGGGTTTGGGCATAATGAACCCAACACGGGCAAACATAAATAATCTGGTTCACCCACAAACTTGCCTATCCCCGTTTCCTCAATCACCCTACCATCTAAACTCATCGCATAAATAGACAGCGGCAAATAACAGCCTTTAGCTAAATTTCTGAGACAACTGATATCAATTCTTTTACCTCGCAGATGCCCATTAAGATCATAAAGAAAAATATCAATATGTTTAGTATCGGGATAACACTCTAAATATCGTTCTACTTCTTTGAGAAACAAATGATTTTGATCCGTTTGTTCGTGCGGTATTTTAGTAATGAATGGATGAATATTTTTATTCATTCTGATAGAAGAGTTTATCTCAGTTAGCGCAGCACTCATGGCTGTAGACCTAAGTTATTTCGATCTATTTAGCGTAGTGAATACAGTAATAATTGTAACGTAAAGACTATGTAAATTATTTTATCTATCCAGTAAAAAATTTATAAATTTGCCCCGATGAAATTTTATTCAAAATCCACATTTCTATGCATTAAAATATTTGCTTTGACTTAATTCTTCTCGGCTCCGAACTTATATCTTTAAGTATTTAACCCATAAAAATAATCTGTAAAAATTATATTTAAATAACTCAATCACATCAAACAAATCCTCTTTTCATTGAAACAGCGCGCATAGAAATATAAGACTATGAATAGATTGCATTTATTTTTAAAGATCGAAATATATTCACTTTCTACTACTAAAAATACAAAATATTCATAAGAAAAAATGATTTTAATTATATGAAAAACCAAGCAATAAGATCCTGTTTTTATTCACTTAATAATTGAATATTCACGTATAATTAAAAACACTTGTATATTATTTCGATGTTAAATTATGAAAATATTAGACGGTGGCTTTGGGCGAGAACTTGCTCGTCGTGGTGCTCCTTTTCGTCAACCTGAATGGTCGGCTTTATCCCTAACCGAAGCGCCAGAAATTGTAAAAGAGGTACATTTAGACTTTATCCGTGCTGGTGCTAAGGTGATCACTACCAATAACTATGCTGTTGTCCCTTTTCATATTGGCGAAGAACGTTTTGAAAATGAGGTAAAACAACTGGTTCAAATTGCTGTAGATCAAGCCAAACAAGCGGTGATTGAAAGTGATAAAAATGTATTAATTGCGGGGTGTCTCCCACCACTTTTTGGTTCTTATCGAGCTGATCTTTTTCAAAAAGATAAAGCAGAAAAACTAGCTCTCCCCATTATAGAAACTCTTTCACCTGATGTTGATTTCTGGCTTGCTGAAACACAATCTTGTATTGCAGAAGTTGAAGCAGTTCATGCTTTATTACCAAAAGATAATCGTGAATTTTGGGTATCTTTTACCTTACAAGATGAAATCCAAAATCAACAGCCCCTGCTACGTTCAGGTGAAACGATTGAGCAAGTGATTGATTTACTCAGCCGTATCAAAGCCGATGCTGTTCTTTTCAATTGCTGCCAACCTGAGGTTATTCTGCAAGCGATTAAAGCAATCAAAACAGCACTGCCAGAAAGCATTCAAGTGGGTGCATATGCCAACGCTTTTCCACCTCAGAACAGTGAAGCAACGGCTAATGATGGCTTAGATGAAATCAGAGCCGATCTAAATCCAGATTTATATCTCAACTTTGCCAAGCAATGGGAACAAGCGGGTGCAACGCTGATCGGCGGTTGTTGTGGCATAGGTCCAGAACATATTTCAGCCCTTTCCAACTTCTTTAAAAAGTAATCTCATCTTATGTCTACAGCAAAAATCGGCTTACTTTCCTTAACTGCGCTTGTTTTTAGTTCAATGGTTGGCTCTGGCGTGTTTAGCCTTCCACAAAATATGGCTTTTGTCGCGAATGGACAAGCCTTGTTAATAGCTTGGCTTATTACAGGCGTAGGCATTTTATTTCTTGCTTTTGCGCTTTTGTATTTAACACGTCAGCGTCCAGATTTAGACGGTGGAATTTATAATTACGCACGTGAAGGCTTTGGTGATTTAATTGGGTTTTGTTCTGCTTGGGGATACTGGCTCTGCACAACCATTGGTATTGTAGGCTATGTGGTGATTGCATTTTCTGGTGTAGGCATGTTTACCGATAGCCCAAGTCAAATCTATTTTGGCGAAGGCAATACACTCTATGCATTGATCGGTTCATCTATTTTTGTTTGGTTGATTCATTGGTTAGTAAGTCGAGGCATAAAAGAAGCTGCGCTGGTCAATTTAATTGCTACGATCGCAAAAATTGTTCCTATTGTTATCTTTATCATTTTTACTTTGATTGCTTTTAAGCTTGATCTGTTCAAGAGCAATTTTCTTGATTTTTCTTTACAAACGACAACTTGGGAACAAGTCAGAAACCTGATGTTAATTACCCTTTGGGTATTTACAGGTATTGAAGGCGCTGTCGTACTGTCATCAAGAGCCAAGAAAAGAAATGATATCGGCAAAGCAACCGTCTTAGGCGTATTACTCGCGCTTAGCTTTTATGTTTTAGTCACCGTACTCTCTTATGGTGTAGCAAGTCGTGCTGAAATTGCAGGTATGCATAATCCATCTATGGCAGCGATCTTAGAGCAACTGATTGGCTTACCTGGCATGATTATCATCACTGTAGGTTTGATCATTTCTGTCAGTTCTTCTTATTTAAGTTGGACGCTGTATGCGACGGAAATCCCCTTTCTTGCTGCTAAACATAATGCGTTCCCCAAAATATTTTTAAAGATTAATCAAAATAATGTGCCTATTTCTTCGTTATGGCTTACATCAATTGTGGTGCAAATTTCTTTAATCGCAGTCTGCTTTTTTGATAAAAACTATACACAATTACTATTAATTTCATCGGTGATGATTTTAGTACCTTATTTTTTAGTATCAGCATTTTATTTCAAAGAATCATTGAAGAATAAGCGCACTAAGCACATCAGCATTGCAACCATTGCTGTCATTTATTCGGCTTGGCTCATTTATGCTGCTGGCATCTCGCTGCTTTTGCTTTCTGCTGTTTTATATGTCGTGGGGTTATGCATTTATTTTTATAGCCAATATAGCAATAAGAAGTTGGTACTCAAGCAATAATAATCTTATAAAAAATAGCCCGATACACAATATAACTCTGATTTTGTTTAATTTTAGAATTTATTTAATCTTCAATTAACATAAACAGAAAACGGAGCATTGGCTCCGTTTTTACTTCAAAATTTAATCCATCACTTGTAATGGTTTGATTCGTCTAATTCTTATCGCTAACTCTTTCAGCAGGTAACGAATAGACAGCACTAAAATAAATCCAATAAGAAAAGAACCAACCACATCAAATGGGAAATGTACACCGACATAAACTCTTGATAAACCGACTATTAAGCTTGTAGAGAGTCCAATGTAACCAATCCATTTAAAACCAGCAAAAAGATACGCAAAACCAATGACCACCATAGTTAAAGTATGCTGACTAGGAAAGGATGAACTTAAACCATGACCAATTAACTTATGCCCTAAATCTAACTGAAATGGACGCGGATGATGATAAAAAAACTCAATCAGATCACTTAAAACTAACGATACTAAGACGATGAACAATGTTTTCGCAAAGATTAGGTGATATGTTTTCCATTGCACAACCAATAGAAAAACCAGAAAACTTATAAAAAATGTATTTAAATCATCCGCTAAAAAGATGGCTATTTGATCAACAATTGGATACTTAGTAACAAGTGAGTTAATTACATGAAATAAATGAATATTTGTATCTTCCAAGATCATATTATTTCTTTCCATATATTGAGATCGATCAGCAATAGCGTTGCCTTAATATAAAGTTAGAAAATGAAAAAATGATGAATTTTTAATTTAATTTTCACCTTTTTAAATCTATTTGACTAAAAAATGTATGGCAAACCAGATGCTACCTTGTGAATGTAAATATTCATCACATTCACAAGGCTCAAAATCGAAGGATTAAAACTTAAACTCTAAACCCGTACCGACCACAGGTTGCTTGTCTTCCGCTGTTGACTGTTCAAAAGTAGAATAGCCAGCATAACCATAGGCTTTAACTTGTTTATTGAATGCATAATCAGCACCAACTAAAAATTGCTTGGCATCAAAGTCAGCATCATTGATTTTAAAACTGGTTGAATTTTGGCTATATTGAGCTTTAACGGTCCATTTAGATTGCTGCGGAAGTTTATATTCTGCCCCGATCAGCCAACCTTGAGCATCATCAATATTTGCTGCTGCCTGATCATTCCCAAGCTTATTTTCCACCTTTGAGTTTTGGTACAGCGTTTTCAAAATCAAGCCTTCTAACGGATTCAAACGTCCAATCAATCGAAGCGTGTTTGCAGCAGCAAAAACTTCATCAACTTGTGTTTCGGTATCTGAACTATTCAGTAAACCGTGTCCTAAAAAGTCACTTGGAATTGCTTTATCATAGCCTACACCCACTAAAAACATAGGATGGGTATAACTCAAAGAAGCAGACCACGCATCACCCAAGCCACGACCAGCAACATTGACACCACCACGTCCATCATCTTGTATTCCACGACTCTCGCCCGTTGCAAGCAATACACTTGCTTCAAGATTACCGCCTTTTAAAGCAATTTCAGGAGAATCATAAACCACGACATTATTGACGCGATTTTCACCAGTCATGATGCCCGTAATATCGGCTTTATTACTAATATAATTATTAAAACTATCTACTGGGCTAGATAAATCTTTAAGCGGAGTATTGTGTTTACCAACTTTAACGGTACCAAAGCGATCATCTTTTAAACCGAGGAAACGGTTTCTTTGAGACCAATCATTTTTGTCTCCATCAGCATAAAATGCCCATTCTGCTAAATAGACTGCGCTTAGATTTTCAGTTAATTTTTCCTCACCTTTAATCCCAAGAAATGAACTATTACTGTTAATTTTCCAGACATCGCGATTAGATGAATTGGCATTATTTTCTGGTAAATAATCTAAGCTGGCATCGATTTCACCATAAAATTTTGGTGCTGCCCATGTAGAACCCGTTACGACTGCTAAAATTGTCGCTAATGCAATATTCGTCTTCATATTAGTCTTCCTAACCATCTAAAAAAAAGAGCAAAAAAATTCTACTTTGCTATTTTTCGAGCAAAATAATTCAATAAAAAAAGGGATTTGATGTATACAAATGCTTCTATATTTCACTCAATATAGAAGCACCGTCATGATTTGATTTACATATTATAAAATGGGAAAACACCAAAGATTAAAGCACTCCCCATAAGTACGCAGCAGGTAATAAACGCCCACTTCAAGGTAAATTTTTGATGGTCACCCATTTCAACAGCGGCCAAACCACACAATAAATAGGTTGATGGTACTAATGGCGACAATAAGTGAATCGGTTGTCCAATAATCGATGCTCGAGCAATTTCAACAGGTGAGATTCCATAATGAGAGGCAGCTTCGGCAAGGATTGGTAACACACCAAAATAGAAGGCATCATTCGACATGAAGAATGTTAGCGGCATACTGAGGATGCCTGTGATCGGTGCCAAATAAGGACCTAAACTTGGCGGAATCACAGCGACAAAGCCTTTAGACATGGCTTCAACCATACCTGTACCAGATAATATCCCTGTAAAAACACCTGCTGCAAAAATAACACCGACTACTGCTAAAACACTGTCAGCATGCATCGCAATACGTTTTTTCTGCATATTTACACATGGATAGTTCACGACTAATGCGATACAGAATCCAAGCATAAATAAAATCGACATTGGTAAAAAGCCTTTTACCAAACATGCCATCAATACAATTGTTAAAATACCATTGAACCAACGTAAGTGAGGGCGTTGCGCTTCAGGATCTTTAGAAATCGAAATATCATCTGCATGACTAATATCAACCAGTTCAATCACACCTAAGCGTTTACGTTCATACATGCCATATAAATATGCCAAGAAGAATAACCAAGCAGCTGCAATTACCATAGAAGGGATCATTGGAATGAAGACTTCACTGGCATCGACTTGAAGCGCGCTGGCAGCTCGTGCAGTTGGTCCACCCCACGGTGTGAGGTTCATAACACCACTACACAACAACATCAAACAGGTCATGATGAGCGGATTCATACCTACACGCTTATACAGCGGCATCATTGCAGCCACACAAATCATGTATGTTGTTGAGCCATCACCATCTAGAGATACAAGTAAGGTCAGGAATACTGTTCCCATTGTAATTTTTAATGGATCGCCTTTTACTTTCTTTAAAATCCATCTTACCGAAGGGTCAAACAATCCTGTATCGATCATGAGAGCAAAATACAAAATTGCAAAAAGCAGCATTACGCCTGTAGGAGCAAGTTTTTTAATACCATCTAGCATGGTATTGCCAAGTTCAGCTAATTGAATATGACTCAAACTTTCAAAATAAAAACCTAATCCCCAAGCAATAATTGCAAATATAAATGGGATTAAAATTAATGCAACTAATGCACTAAGACGTTTCGTCATAATCAAGTACATAAAGCACATGATCATGCTAATACCTAAAAAAGTAAGCATTTTAAGCAATCCTTAGCATATAAATATTGTGAATGGTTAATTCCTAACCCAGCGGTGATTCTATGCGATTTGAAAATAAACACTGCATTTAATTTAATTATAATAATTCACACATCCATTCACATGAAAAATGAAGTAAAATCAACAATACAAACAATAACAATATAAGCATTTGATAATATTTATTTTAATTGAAATATTTTCTTTTTAATTTGACCAAAAAACAATCAAATAAAATGTAAAAATACCATATATTTATAATATCATTGCTATATTACAGTGCAATTTTAATCAAATTAGATGGTATTTTATCCACCTAAACAGTTAAACTAATATCATTCATCTGCAAAACCACTACATTATATTTAACTAAAAATTATATTGATTCTTACTCGCAATAAAACACTCATTAAAATATAAAAAATTAATTAACTATTAAAAGAAAAAACAAGCTTATGAATAAATATTTAAATAGAACAATAAAAGATTAAAATAAAGACTCAATTAAAATCAAACAAATGTAATTTAAAATATTATTTTCAAAATCACACAAAACTTATTGCTTTTAATCTTTTTTGTTGTTTGCCTAGTTCAGAGATTCGCGAATAGTGCATAATTGGCTTAGATGAAACCTGATTTGTAAATCGAAATTAATCTTTTCCTTAGATCAACATAAAAATCAATTTAACGAAAATCATGGAAGGAAGAACAATGAACTCCCCACATTTCAATGAAGATAACCTGCCTGAAAACAATCATATGTTTTCAGTATTTAATCAACAAAATGCTGCTTTTCAAGCCACCCCCTATCCTGATTTAGATAGTCGTAGAAGCAAATTATTTAAACTAAAAAAGCAAATTATTCGTTATCAAGACGTAATCGCAACTGCGATCAATACAGATTTCAGTTCCAGATCTCTAGATGAATCTAAACTACTCGATTTGTTAGGTTCAGTTTTGGAAGCAGAACATGCGATTCGTCATTTACGTAAATGGATGCGTCCAAGTAAAAGAAGTACCGAATTACTGTTTCTGTCAAATCGTCTCCATGTCCAATATCAGCCTAAAGGTGTGGTTGGTGTCGTTGTCCCTTGGAACTTTCCTGTTTATTTGGCTTTAGGTCCGTTGGTTGCAGCTCTCGCAGCGGGTAATCGGGTGATGATTAAACTACCTGAAATTACACCTGCAACCAATGCCGTTCTGAAACGCATGCTGGCAGAAGTTTTTACTGAAGATGAAGTTGCAGTGTTTGGCGAAGAAATTACCGATCCTTCGCTATTCACGACCCTACCTTTCAATCATATTGTCTTTACAGGTTCTCCTGCTATTGGTCGAGTCGTGATGCGCGCAGCAGCAGAAAATCTAACACCTGTAACACTCGAACTAGGTGGTAAATCTCCTGCTTTGATCAGCCGCCACTATCCTTTAGCCGATGCAGCAAAACGTGTTTTGCATGGCAAAGCGACAAACTGTGGTCAGATTTGTGTCTCACCTGACTATGCACTTGTACCACGAGATAAAGTCGATCAATTTGTAGAGGAATGCAAAGCTAATTTTTCAGCAATGTATGGAAATAGCATCCGTGATAATCCAAATTACACCTCTATTGTTAATGATCGTCATTTCAAACGTCTTTTAGAAATTCTTGATGATGCAAAAGCCAAAGGCGCTCAAATTATTGCATGCGCCGAATACGACCGCGACCAAGATGCTCGTCGTATGCCTGTGCATATTGTGCTGAATTGCACAGCAGACATGCGTATTTTAAAAGAGGAATTGTTTGGACCTGTGTTACCCGTTGTTGCTTACGATGCTTTAGATGACGCGATTGCATATATTAAAGCGGGTGAAAGACCACTGGCTTTATACTGCTTTACCCATGATTCTAATGAACGTGACTACGTTCTAAAACAGACTCATTCAGGTGGTGTCACGATGAATGATTGGGGGTGGCATGTCGTGAATCATGATGCGCCTTTTGGCGGTATCGGCAATTCAGGTATGGGAACATATCATGGCGTAGAAGGGTTTCGTGAACTTTCACATGCAAAAACAGTGTTTGCTCGTCATCGCTTTTTCCCAACGCAATTATTCTATCCACCCTATGGAACTTGGGTACAAAAACTTGCTTTGCATTTCTTTTTGAAAAAAGGCGATTCAAATTTAAAATAAATATCCATTACCCAAAAGAGAGTTAAAACTCTCTTTTTTATTTTCAGGTGTCAGATTGCCCTTGAAAACGTAATCCGACACCTGCGATTGTAAAAATATACTTGGGACTGATGGCTGAATCTCCAATTTTGGTTCGGAGTTTTTTGACTAAAATTCGGAGATAGTGTGTATCTTCTTCATGAGTAATGCCCCATAACTCCGTCATAATTTGCTTTTGAGTCACAATTTTACCTTGATGACGAATCAATAAAGCCAAAAGCTGAAATTCCTTTTTAGTCAAAATAATTTCTTCATTGGCAAATTTCACCACATGTTCCGCCACATCTATCGATAATTGACCATCATCAAAGACAATTTTCTGTTCCATCTGTTGCGGTTTATTGCGAAACATCACACGAATACGAGCACATAACTCCTGAATACTAAACGGTTTAGTGACATAGTCATTTGCCCCTGCATCTAGTAATTTAATTTTTTGATTTTCATCAGGACGCGCAGAAAGTACGATCACGGGAATGTCAGACCATTGTCTTAACTCAGTCAAAACCTCTTGACCATCCATATCAGGTAAACCCAAATCAAGGATCAATAAATCTGCCCCACGAGTCGCCAAAGTCTCAAGTCCTTTCATGCCATTTTCAGCCACCTGCACTTGATAACCTTGTGCGCGTAAAGCAATGTCCAAAAATTTTCGAATTTGTGGTTCATCATCAATAATAAGAATTGAGGCTTGGGCGTTTAATGTATGAGGCATGAAATCATTTTAATCCTGATGTAAAGGTAATCGTATTCTAATTAAAGTGCCTTGACCATGTTTACCACTAAAAGCCTCAATACTTCCCATGTGCGCGCCAATAATCGCTTTTACAATTGAAAGACCAAGTCCTGTTCCTGTTTTACCGCGATCTCCTCTTTGCATGGTGTAAAACATATCAAAAATCTGCTCACGTTCATCTTCAGGAATACCAACACCTTGATCTTCAATCTCGATCTGTAAATAGCTTTCGATCTGCTGAATATTCACTTCTATAGGCACATTTTCTGGAGAGAATTTAGCTGCATTTTCTAAAACATTAAAAACAGCTTGTTCAATTAAAGCGGGATGTACATATAACGCAGGCAGCTCTTCAGCAAATGAGGTATTAATACTTACATGCGGTTGATATCGTTTTAAGCGTTCAGTAGCAGAACCAATTAACTCATCAACACCAATCCAAGCACGACTGAGTGTTAATCCTTGATGACCCAAACGAGTCATATCCAAAAGATTTTGAATATAGCGATCTAAACGCTCACCTTCTATATGAATGGTATCTAATAATTCATGGCGATCTGTCTCAGGCATTTGCTCGCCATAATATTTAAGCGTATCTGCCGAACCAATCATTGCAGCTAATGGCGAACGCAAATCATGTGATACGGATGACAATAAAGCAGAACGAAGCTTTTCCGTTTCAGCAACAACTCTAGAATTTTCCAATTGCAAAGATAACTGTACACGAGACAAAGTTTGCGCAATATCATCAATCATTAACTCAGCCAAACGTTGCTGTTCGAAGTGAATACTTTGTAAATTGCGGTTAAATCGAATGGCAACCACACCAAAATCTGCCACTAAATTTAATGGATTAAACCACCATTCTGAATTGGTCAAAGTATTGGTAAAACGTCCACATGGTTTAGCGTTCTTTTGTGTCCAATCTGCTGCAATTTGATCTTTTTCATTCAAAATCGATGCATCGCCTACAGATTGTGCGCCCACTCTCAACCAAACAGCGGCATTCAGTGAACTTTCCAAATGCTGTTTGGCTATATTTAAAACTTGCTCAATATCCACACAAGTGGATAACTTTCGTTCTAATTCTTGCAATTGAAGTGACATCGAATTTGCAGCGCGCAAACTCAGCACTTGAGCACGTAGTTGATTGGCCAATCGTCCTACTAATAAAGCAGAAACGATAAAAATAATAATCGTCATCACGCCACGTTCAGCACTGACTCGGAAGGTAAATCGTGGTTCAATAAAGAAATAGTTATAAAGTAGAAAGCAAATCAAGACACTCATAATCGTAATTAACATTCTTGTCCGCATCGCAACGATCAGCACGGTCACAACAAAAATCAAGGCTAGCTCGCTGTAACCAATAAAGTGATCACTCACCACTGCGACAAAAAAACCGAGTAATACGATTAAAATACTTTCTGTGATCTCACGTGGATTGAAACTAAAGCCTTGCTCTAACCAATCGGAAGTTGAGTTTTCTATTCGCGTTTTAGATTCATTATTTTTTGCTTTTAACGGCTGAACAAAAGTAATCTCAAAAGGATGTTGTTTTTCTAAAAGCTGATCAGCAATATGATCTGAAGATAAACGTTGCCATAAAGATTTTTTAGCGCTCTTGCCCAATAAAATATTAGATGCGCCATAATCATAAGCAGCCTGTAAAATCGTTGCTGCGATTTGATTGCTATATAATAAATAAGTATCTGCACCCAACTTACGTGCCAAATTAAATGCTTTAGTGACAGCAAAGGTTTGCGTGTTTTCAATCTTGCTTTTTTGAATTGAAATCACACTCCAAGTCGCATTTCTTCTTTCTGCAATCCGATGTGCTCGTCTGACTAAATCCTCTGAAAACTCAGTTCCATCAATGGCTAACATGACATGATTTTGAATCGGAATAATTTGTCCTTGAGCTACAAATTTCTCCCGATAATCGATATCCACCTGTCCTGCAACTGTTTGAATCGCAAGGTCTCGTAAAGCTGTGAGATTGGCTGGCTTAAAAAAGCCTTGCAAGGCATGTGGAGCGACATCCGCTAAATAAATTTTGCCATGATTCATACGCTCCAATAGTTCAGGTACAGGAAGATCGACCAGCCGAATATCTTTTAATCTTTTTAATAATGCATCAGGCACCGTTTCTGTTACCCGAATGCCCGTAATTTGATAGACCACATCATTCAAACTTTCGAGATGCTGAATATTCAATGTGCTGTACACATCAATACCCGCATCTAATAACTCATTCACATCTTGCCAACGATATTCATGACGGCTATTGGGCACGTTTCGATGTGCGAGTTCATCAACCAAAACAATTTCAGGTTTTAACTTCAGAATTTGATCAAGATCCATTTCATCTAAAAATCGATCTTGATATTCAACAGTCTTTTTAGGAACAACATTCAACCCTTGAATCAAAGCTTCGGTATCAGCTCGACCATGCGTTTCAACCACACCCACCAGCACATGATGACCTTGTCTCATCAACTCATGTGCTCTCGACAACATGGCAAAGGTTTTGCCCACGCCAGGTGCCGCCCCCAAGAAAATGGTTAAACGTCCAGATTGTTCACGTTGGCTATGTGCCAACCATGCATCTGCTTTGTTATTTCGGTCGATCTGCATAGGCTCAGCTCTATCAACGTGAGGTTGATGATAATTGATCTAAAGCGATGTTGAGCTGAAGCACATTAACTCGTGCCTGCCCATACAAGCCCAATTGAACAGGTTGAATCTGTTGTTGCACTAAATCTCTCACTTTCTGCTCGGATAAAGTACGTTGTTGTGCCACACGTTTCACTTGTAATAGTGCACTTTCAGGTGAAATATCTGGATCAATCCCACTACCCGATGCAGTGATCATCTCTGGTGGTACTTGTTGCTCAAGGATTTGATTGCTTTGAGCAAACTGCAAGGTTCTTTCTTTAATTTGCTTTTGCAATTCAGGATTAGAAACCGCCAAGTTACTGCCCGCCACACCATCGACATTATAATTCACAGCACTTGGACGACTATGGAAATATTGTTCACTCACAAAGTTCTGTCCCACTAAGCTTGACCCGACAATTTTTCCATTTAACTCGATGACACTACCATTGGCCTGTTTTGGAAATAACAATTGAGCCAAAGATACACTCACACTGCAATACAATACACCTGCGATCAAGAATCCAACCAGCACTAAACCTAGACTAGACCGAAAAATGGAGTGTGCTTCAGTCGATAAGGGAAGATTTTCTAATGTATTCATGACGTACTCCTAAATCCACAACGACACAACAAGGTCAATCAATTTGATCGCAATAAAAGGGAAAACCACGCCCCCTACGCCATAGATCAGCATATTACGACGCAATAGCTGTAAGGCACTGGCAGGTTTAAATTGCACCCCTTTGAGCGCTAAAGGAATCAACATCGGAATGATCAGCGCATTAAAAATTAATGCCGAAATCACCGCACTACTTGGGCTATGCAATTGCAAAATATTCAAGACACCAAGCTGAGGAATCGCAACGGCGAACAATGCAGGTAAAATCACAAAATATTTAGACACATCATTTGCTAAAGAAAATGTGGTTAAAGCGCCTCGAGTAATCAACTGCTGCTTGCCAATTTCTACTACATCAAGCAATTTGGTTGGATCAGAATCTAGATCGACCATATTTCCAGCTTCTTTTGCAGCTTGCGTTCCTGAGTTCATTGCCAAACCAATATCTGCTTGTGCCAAAGCGGGTGCATCATTGGTTCCATCACCAACCATCGCAACCAATTTCCCTGCGGCTTGCTCTTTACGAATACAAGCTAATTTATCTTCAGGTCGAGCTTCAGCAATATAATCATCGACACCTGCTTCAGCGGCAATTGCGGCTGCGGTCAAAGGATTATCCCCTGTTACCATGATGGTTTTAATCCCCATCTCTCGTAACAATGCAAAGCGCTCTTTAATCCCTTGTTTAATCACATCTGAAAGTTCAATCACACCTAAAATTGTATGATTCGATGCAACAACCAATGGCGTTGCGCCTTTAGATGCGACTTGCTCTACACGAGTTTTTAGCTCAATATTGTCTTTAATCTCTTGCTGGGTAAATTTTAGAATCGCATCCACTGCGCCTTTGCGAATCTTTTGCCCTGTCGCTAAATCAACACCAGATAACCGTGTTGAAGCGCTAAACTGAATAAATTCTGCATCTTTAGGTTCACGGATACTTTCACCCATTTCTTTACCTAAACTCACGACCGATTTACCTTCAGGCGTTGGGTCAGCAAAAGACGTGAGCATTGCTGCTTGGCGTAATTCACTTGGACTCACACCAGCCAATGGGTAAAAAGCGGTTGCTTGGCGATCACCGTAGGTAATTGTGCCTGTTTTATCCAACAGCAATACATCAATATCACCAGCAACCTCAACTGCCTTACCTGACTTCGCCAATACATTGGCTTTTAAGGCTCTGTTCATCCCTGCAATCCCAATCGCAGGCAACAAACCACCAATTGTTGTTGGAATGAGACAGACCAATAATGCAATCAACATCACCAAACTGATTTTGATCCCCACCATAGAACCAATAAACGGTAATGTGGCAACCACAACAATAAAAGTAATGGTCAAGATATTGAGTAAGATACTCAGCGCAATTTCATTCGGTGTTTTTTGACGGTTTGCACCCTCAACCAAAGCGATCATTCGATCTAAGAAACTATTGCCTGCCTCATTACTGACACGAACAATAATTTGATCAGATAAAACTTTGGTACCACCAATCACACCTGACCGATCTGTATTGGCTTCACGTAATACAGGTGCAGACTCACCTGTCACAGCCGACTCATTAATGGTGGCAAAACCTTGAATAATTTCACCATCCGCAGGCACAATTTCACCTGCTTTAATGATCACCAAATCATCTCTTTTTAATAAATTTGCAGAAATCACCGTTGCTGTAGCATTCAGATCAGCAATTTTATTTGCCGTTAAGTTTTCACGAGCTTGCCGTAAAGAAGATGCCTGCCCACGTCCTTTGGCTTCTGCTACTGCTTCGGCATAATTGGCAAACAAAACGGTTACTAGTAAGATCAAGCTCAGTAAAATACCAAATCCAAAACTGGTGCTACCCATCAATGTTGCCACGATGGTTAACACAGTTCCAATCCAAACACATGCCATCACAGGATTTTTAAAGGCATGCTGTGGTAATAATTTATAAAAGGTTTGCTGAATAATTTCTTTATTCAAGATATCCATTTGTGTCGCATTAGAGTGATTCATGGTACTTGCTCCACTAGATCTTTACAGATAAATAATCAGCAATTGGTCCAATCACCAACACTGGCATAAATTGCAAAAGCGTTAAAATCAGTACAATTCCGATTAAAGTCAGTGCAAATGTAGGCGACTCAATCTGTAATGAACCCTTGGTCTCATCTGCTTTCGGTTTGGTTGCTAGACTGACTGCAATTAAAACTGGAATGATCAGCACGCTATAACGACCTGCTAATAACGCAACACTGGTGCTTAGATTCCACCATAAAGTGTTGTCGGCTAAACCTTCAAAACCAGAACCATTATTGGCAAACGCAGACACATATTCATAAAAGACTTGGCTAATACCATGCGATGCAGGGTTTGAATTTCCTGTTAAAGATGGGAAAGCGATGGCGATTGCAGTCAAACTAAGAATCACCACAGGTTGTAAGAGAATGACCAATGCCAATAACTTAATTTCAGTGACTTCAATTTTTCGTCCAAATAATTCAGGCGTGCGACCTGTCATCAATCCTGCAATAAATACGGCTAAAAATAGATAGATAAAAAATTGTAATAGACCACAACCAATCCCACCCCAAATGGCATTGATCAGCATATTGCATAACTCAACCAAACCCGTTAATGGCGAAGCTGAGTCATGCATCATATTGACCGAACCATTATTCACCTGTGTAGTTAAACTTCCCCATAATGCAGAGGCTTCAGCTCCAAAACGAACTTCTTTACCTTCCATTAGCGCCGTATTTGGGATTAAAGAAGATTTTTCAGCCCACAATGTGAATACAGTAGAAGCCAATGACATCAATAACATCGTGCCCAAAATCATCCACATTAATTTTTTGCGTTGGACAAAACGACCCACCATAAATACAACTGAGATTGGGATCAGTAAGATCGCAAGCATCTCCAGCACATTTGATAATGGCGTTGGATTTTCTAAAGGCACACTACTGTTTGGACCATACCAACCGCCACCATTACTACCTAATTGCTTGATCGCCACCATCGGTGCAACAGGCCCAAGCGGAATATGCTGGGTCTGAACTTCAGATGTACGATCTAAAACTTGCGCGGTTGGACCAGCAGAAAGTGTTGATGGCACACCTTGAAAAGTCAGTAATAGAGAAAAAACTAAACCCAAAGGAATAAAGAATCGGAATAATGGTCGGATCATATCCATCCAATAATTTCCAAGATTAATTTGTGACGCATTTTTGAGTTCAGTATTTTCCAAAGCTTGATCTTTGGGCTGTAAAAATAAAGCTCTTAACATGGCTGTTAACAAAGCCAAACCCATAATTGGAGATAAATATTGCAAACCAACAATCACAGTCATTTGCGACAGATAAGATAATTGAGCCTGGCCTGAATAATGCTGCTGATTGGTATTGGTTAGAAATGAAATCGTTGTGTGTACTGCTAAATCCCAATTCATATTTGGAATATGATCTGGATTCAGCGGTAACCAAGCTTGCGTCATCAAGATCGCGATGCTGATGCCTAATAACAAAAGATTACTGATGACAAAAGCAGTAAGATATTGCCGCCAATTCATACCCACTTGTTTCACATTCAAAATGGAATAAATTGGTTGTTCGATCCATTTAAACAAACGATCGCTTCTCATTGGTTGAGCTTGCATCACATCTGCAAGATAGCGTCCTAATGGATAGGCTAAAACCAATGCAAGGATAAATACGGAAATAAATTCCCACATAGCACATGCCATTTTAAAAAATAAGTCAGTATTAGTATGGAAATTCAGGACGTAAATTCTCTATATTGAAATAAGAGAGCGGCGTAAATTTTGCGTAAACTTCTTTAAGATAAAACTCAAAACCTCAAAAAGTCAGTAAAATGTAAAATATGAAGAAAAAAATCGTATTTTTTACAAAAAATCTTTGACCTTTTTTAAAAAAAATTTTGATAAAATGCAAAAAACACATATGGTTTTTTTTAAATAATAATTTATATTTTTCATGATATTATCAATAAAAACACATATGTATAAAAACTTTATTAGCATTATTTTTGTCCATTTTCATGTAATCAATCGTACTCAGTAGTTCATTTAGAACATTTACTCTTATTTTAATTATGGTATTTTTGTTACATGAAGCTATAGCCAATCATAGTTTCGTCAATACTTAGAATCTTGAAGTTCAAGGAAAGATTTAAAATGAAATTAAAATATCTTAGCACTGCCATGGTCTTAGCGACGCTACCTGCAACTGGAGTATTTGCAGCTGCATTAGATCGCTCAGGTCAATCAATCTCTGCATTCTTGCAACCTGGTAACTATTTTGAAGCAGGTATTTCTGTATTAGATCCAAACGTTTCTGGTAAGGTACGTAATGGGTATACTCCAAATGCTGCCCTTCCTGCTAGTTCAGCTGGATTACAAAATACTAGCGTAGGAGAAATGACAGGGGACTACTACTTCCCTAGCGCCGCACTAAAACTACAAGTTACAGATAACTTCTCTTTTGGTTTAATTTACGACCAACCATTTGGTGCCGAGGTTGAGTATAGTACTGGTACTCAAAAAACTACTGCCTTACCAGGCCCATTAGCTCCGTTAGGTAATCAAGGTGCTTTTCACAATGGCACAGAAGGTACTTCTGCAGAGGTTAAATCACAAAGTATTTCAATGCTTTTTGGCTACCAACCAACTGAAAATTTTAATTTTTATGCTGGCCCTGTCTATCAAACAGTTGAAGGTGATGTTCAACTTCGTGGTCTTGCATACGGTGGCAGTACAGCATTTGGTGGCTATAATGCCAGCATTAAAGAAACTGGTGATATTGGTTGGTTAGCTGGTGCAGCTTTTCAAATTCCTGATATTGCATTAAAAGCTTCTGTTACATATCGCTCTGAAATTAAACATAAAGTTAATATTGATGAGTCATCTGCTGGTGCTGGACCAATCGCAGCGATTTTAAATAATGCTACAGGTTCTACAGATATCACAACACCACAATCTGTAAATCTAGACCTTCAAACAGGTATTATGGCGAACACTGTTGCATTCGCAAATGTTCGTTGGGTAAATTGGAAAGATTTTGCAATCCGCCCTTATGCATTTGGTATCGCATCTAATATTGCGGGTGCTAGCCCTACCATTAATAAACCTAATGGTTTTGATTTAGTTGCCTATACTGATGATCAATGGTCTATAAATACAGGTATCGGCCGTAAACTAAATGATCAATGGGCGGGTAATGTCTCTGTAGGCTGGGACTCTGGTGCAGGTAATCCTGTGACCACATTTGGTCCAACGGAAGGTTACTGGAACCTTGGCCTGGGTGTTCAATACAGCCCTACCCCAGCAACGTTCATCGCGGGTGGAGTGAAATATTTCTGGTTAGGTGATGCAAAAGGCCAGTCAGGCTCTCAGTTCAACACACCAGGTTATGTGGCTGACTTTAAAAACAATGATGCAATCGCGTACGGCTTAAAAATGGGTTATAAATTCTAATTTTGACCGATCAAAACAAAGGGCACATCATGTGCCCTTTGTTTTATCCAGTTTTCTGTTATTACCGTTAAAAACAGAAAAATCTCAGCTTTATTCTGGAATATTACGCTGAGATACTGAACGAATCGCTTGTTTCAACGCTTCATAGCCATGTAACGGTGGAAACTGTGGAAATTCAGCAATAACATTTGCAGGCGCATCAAACAAGAAACCATGGTCGGCTTCACCAAGCATCGTAGTATCGTTATACGAATCCCCTGCGGCAATTACCCGAAAGTTTAAACCATGTAATGCTTTAACCGCTTGACGCTTTTGATCTGGTTGACGCAGTTTATAGGCAGTAATCATGCCATTTTCATCGGTCTCAAGTTTATGACAGAAAATTGTTGGCCAGCCTAACTGCTTCATCAATGGATGGGCAAACTCATAGAATGTATCAGATAAAATAATCAGTTGAAAATGAGTACGCACCCATTCTACAAACTCTTTGGCACCTTCAAATGGCCCCATGTCGGCAATGACCGCTTGAATATCATTTAAACCCAAACCATGTTGTTTAAGGATGTTTAAACGCTGGGTCATTAATACATCATAATCTGGAATATCACGAGTTGTTGCCTCGAGTTCTTTAATGCCAGTTTTCTTTGCAAAATTAATCCAGATTTCTGGAACCAAAACCCCTTCAAGATCTAGGCAGACGATTTCCATGAATGCTTCCAATGTTGGTTAAAAATTGCTGTATCATACCATTAACATTTTCAATTTTGCGCTGTTGTTGAATAAAACGGTTTTATTCTGCAAAATTAAAACCACAAGCAGGCCAACCGCTTTGCTTAGAATCATTTACAATTGTGCCCAAGCCTATCGCCAGGAACATTCATGACTGTTATTCCTACTATTGACCTTGTAGATGCGCTCGCTGCTGAATACGCAGACAAATCGCCACGAGAAATTTTAGAACTCGCACTTAGCCAGCAAGGTGAGATTGCAATTTCATTTTCGGGTGCGGAAGATGTTGTGCTGATTGATATTGCCTCACGCCTTGGCAAACCCTTTCGTGTATTTAGTCTGGATACAGGTCGTTTGCATGCGGAAACCTATCAATTCATCGAAACAGTCCGTAAACACTATAATATCAATATTGAAATTTGTTTTCCCGAATCTGCTGCAGTGCAACAATTGGTCAATGAAAAAGGGCTATTTAGTTTTTTTGAAGATGGTCATCAAGAATGCTGCGGTGTACGCAAGGTACAACCTCTACGCAAAAAATTAGCGACTTTAGATGGTTGGATTACAGGGCAGCGTAAAGATCAAAGCCCGACACGTAGTGATG